>VAPL010178511.1_pt1 | contig 12291 bp, 11 predicted proteins | sample 3395061 | NCBI WGS metagenome assembly VAPL01 (sample SAMN08290444, study PRJNA428436) | hydrothermal vent metagenome | isolation source: Deep-sea hydrothermal vent chimney 2 | place: Pacific Ocean: Juan De Fuca Ridge | depth 2182 m m
ATCAACGCCAAGAACACCGGCCAGTTCGAGCGCACCCTGATCATCGCCGACGAAGGGGCCTATGTCAGCTACCTCGAGGGATGCACGGCGCCGCAGCGCGACGAGAATCAGCTCCACGCCGCGGTCGTCGAACTGATCGCACTGAAGGACGCCCGGATCAAGTACTCGACGGTGCAGAACTGGTATCCGGGCGACGAGGAGGGGCGCGGCGGCATCTACAACTTCGTCACCAAACGCGGTGCCTGTCGCGGCGCCAACTCCAAGATCTCGTGGACCCAGGTCGAGACCGGTTCGGCCATCACCTGGAAGTATCCGAGCGTGCTGCTGGAGGGCGACCATTCGGTGGGCGAGTTCTACTCCGTGGCCCTCACCAACAACCGCCAGCAGGCCGACACCGGCACCAAGATGATCCACATCGGCCGCAATACCCGCAGCACGATCGTCTCCAAGGGGATCTCGGCGGGGCGCGGGCAGAACGCCTATCGCGGCTTGGTGAAGGTGCTCAAGGGCGCGCGCGACGCGCGCAACTATACCCGGTGCGACTCGCTGCTGATCGGCCACCGCTGCGGCGCGCACACCTTCCCTTATATCGAAGTCAGGAATCCGACCGCCCAGGTCGAGCACGAGGCGACGACCTCGAAGATCAGCGAGGACCAGCTCTACTATTGCCGGCAGCGCGGCATCTCGGCGGAGGATGCGGTCTCGATGATCGTCAACGGGTTCTGCAAGGAGGTCTTCAAGGAGTTGCCGATGGAATTCGCCGTCGAGGCCCAGAAACTGCTCGGGATCAGCCTCGAGGGCAGCGTGGGTTGACGCGCCCCGATTCGGGAAGGAGAGGAACGGCATTATGTTGAGCATCAGAAACCTGGAAGCGGGCATCGACGGTAAGCCGATCCTGCGCGGTTTGAGCCTGGAGATCGGCAAGGGGGAGGTGCACGCGATCATGGGGCCGAACGGCTCCGGCAAGAGTACGCTCGCGCACATCCTGACCGGACGCGACGGTTATGAGATCACCGGCGGGGAGGTCGTCTATGAGGGCCGCAACCTGTTGGAGATGCCCGCCGAGGAGCGCGCCCGTGAAGGGGTCTTTCTGGCGTTCCAGTACCCGGTCGAGATCCCCGGGGTGAGCAACATCTATCTGCTCAAGGCCGCGTTGAACGCGGTGCGCAAACACCGCGGCGAGGGCGAACTCGACGCGATGGATTTCCTCAAGCTCGTCAAGGACCGGATGAAGCTGGTCGAGATGGACGAGCAGTTTCTCTATCGGCCCGTGAATGAGGGATTCTCCGGCGGCGAAAAGAAGCGCAACGAGATCCTTCAGATGGCCGTGCTGCAGCCGAAGCTCGGGATCCTCGACGAAACCGACTCGGGGCTCGACATCGACGCCCTGCGAGTGGTCGCCAACGGAGTCAACGCCCTGCGCGGTCCGGAACGCTCGCTGATGCTGGTCACGCACTATCAGCGCCTGCTCGACTATATCGTCCCGGACTACGTGCACGTGCTCGCGGGCGGACGGATCGTCAAGTCCGGCGATCGCGGATTGGCGCTGGAGCTGGAGAAGCGCGGGTACGGTTGGATCGAGGAAGAACTGCGGGCGGGGGCCTGAATCCGATGAGTGCCGTGATGGAACCCAGGGAGCATTACCGCGTCGATTTCGAGCGCCTGCGCGGGGGACTGCCCGGGGCTCGTGCGCCGTGGGTCCGGCGCCGTCGTGAGGCGGCCCTGGCGCGGTTCGCCGAACGCGGATTTCCGACGACCCGGGACGAGGCATGGAAGTACACCGACGCGGGCGTCATCGCGCGGCGGGCGTTCGCGCCCGCGGATGCGACGCCCATGCCCGCGCCGGAGGTCCTCGAACCGTTCCGGATCGAGGGGTTGGACTGCCATCGGCTGGTGTTCCTGGACGGGCGCTTCGCCCCGGAGCTGTCCGATGTGGGTACGCTGCCGCCCGGCGTGGTCGCGGGCGGTCTGGCACGGATCCTGGAGGAGGCACCGGACTCGGTCGAGGACCGGCTCGGGCGCTGCGCGGGCGACGAGGACAACGGCTTCGCGGCGCTCAATACCGCCTTCATGACCGACGGCGTCTATCTTCACCTGCCGGCCGGCGCGGCGCTCGATCGCCCCGTGCACGTGCTGCATCTCTCCACCGGCGCCGGGGACGGGGTCGTGGTCCACCCCCGCAACCTGGTGGTTGCCGAGGCGGGCGCTCGCGCGGTCCTCATCGAGACCTACGCCGGCCTGCACGAGGCGGCCCGTCTCACCAACGTCCAGACCGAGGTGCTCCTGGGCGAGGGTGCGCAGGTCGAGCACTACAAGTTGCAGCAGGAGGGCGACAAGGCCTTCCATATCGCGAATACCGGGGTGTACCTGCCCGCGCGCGCGCGCTATCGGTCGCACGTGATCGACGCCGGCGGACGTCTGGTGCGCAATGAGATCCGGGTGCGGCTCGACGGCGCGGGCGGCGAGTGCGTGTTGAACGGACTGTATCTGCTGGGCGCCCGTCAGCACGTGGACAACCATACCGTGATCGACCACCTGGCCCCGGAGGGTACCAGCCGGGAATACTACAAGGGCGTGCTCGAAGGCCATGCCCGTTCGGTCTTCAGCGGAAAGGTCATCGTCCACCCGGGCGCGCAGCACACCGACGCGCTGCAGACCAACCACAATCTGCTGCTCTCGGAGAACGCCGAGGCCGATATCCGCCCGCAGCTCGAAATCTACGCCGATGATGTGAAGTGCGCGCACGGCGCCACCGTCGGCCAACTCGACCCCGACGCCCTCTATTATCTGAAGTCGCGCGCGATCGACGAGGACGCCGCGCGCAGCCTGCTGATCTACGCCTTCGCCAACGACGTGCTCGGCCGCCTGCCCCTGGAGCCGGTGCGGGCGTATCTGGAACGGACCCTGACCGCACGCCTGTTGCACGGGCGCAAGGTCGAGGAGTTGCTATGAGCAGTGCCAAGGGGCCGGTCGAGCGGCGAGTCCGGGGCGAGGCCGTACCGGCCCTGGACGTGGCGCGCATTCGCGCGGACTTTCCGATACTGGACCAGCAGGTCTACGGAAAACCGCTGGTGTACCTGGACAACGCCGCCACCACGCAGAAGCCGCGCGCGGTGATCGACGCCGTGACGCGCTACTACGAGCACGACAACGCCAACGTACATCGCGGCGTGCACGCCCTGAGCCAGCGCGCCACCGAGGAGTACGAAGGGGTCCGCGAGAAGGTGCGCGCGTTTCTCAACGCGCGCTCGGTGCGCGAGTTGGTGTTCGTGCGCGGCGCCACCGAGGCCATCAACCTGGTGGCGGCCACCTTCGGGCGCATGCGGGTCCGGGAAGGCGAGGAGATCCTGCTCACGGAGATGGAACACCACTCCAACATCGTCCCCTGGCAACTGCTGGCCGAGCAGACCGGCGCGGTGCTGAAAGTGGTGCCCATCACCGACAGCGGCGAACTCGTCATGGAGGAGTTCGAGCGCCTCCTGGGGCCGCGAACGCGGCTGGTCGCGGTCGCGCATCTGTCCAACGCCCTGGGGACCATCAACCCGGTCCGGCGCATCACCGAACTGGCCCATGCGCAGGGCGTTCCGGTGCTGCTGGACGGGGCGCAGGCGGCGCCGCATATCCGGGTCGACGTGCGGGAACTGGACTGCGACTTCTATGCCTTCTCCGGGCACAAACTCTACGGGCCGACCGGCATCGGCATCCTCTACGGCAAGGAGAAGTGGCTGGAGGACATGCCCCCCTATCAGGGCGGCGGCGAGATGATCCGCCAGGTCAGCTTCAAGCGCAGCACCTACGGCGATATCCCGGCCAAGTTCGAGGCCGGCACTCCCAACATCGCCGGCGCCATCGGCCTGGGCGCGGCCATCGATTATATCCAGGCGATCGGCCTCGACGCGATCGCCGCCCACGAGCACGCGGTCCTGGAATATGCGCTCGCCGCCGCCGAAGAGGTGCCGGGCATGCGCGTCGTGGGGTGCGCGCGCGCGAAGGCCAGCATCCTGTCCTTCGTGCTGGAGAGGATCCACCCGCACGATATCGGCACGATCCTCGACCGCCAGGGGCTGGCGGTGCGTGCCGGCCACCATTGCGCGATGCCGGTGATGGAGCACTACTGCCTGCCCGCGACGGCGCGTGCATCGTTCGCCGTCTACAACACCCGGGAGGAGGTGGATGCGCTCATGGCGGGGATCCGCAAGGTTCGGGAGGTATTCGGTCAATGAGCGATCTGCGCGACCTCTATCAGGAGGTCATCTTCGACCACAACCGCAATCCGAGAAACTGCTATTGCATGAAGGGCGCCAACCGCACCGCGGAGGGCTTCAACCCGCTGTGCGGCGACCGCCTGACGCTGTACCTCAAGGTGGAGGACGGCAAGATCGCCGAGGCGAGCTTCCAGGGGTCCGGGTGTGCGATCTCCACCGCCTCGGCCTCCTTGATGACCGAGGCACTCAAGGGCAAGAGCCTCGAGGAGGCGGAACGGTTGTTCCAGGCATTCCACGGCCGGATCACCCGGGATGCAGGTGCCGCCGCACCGGCCGATCTCGGCAAGCTCGAGGTGCTCTCCGGGGTCAGTGAATTCCCGACCCGCGTCAAGTGTGCGACCCTCGCCTGGCACACCCTGAACGCCGCGCTGGAGGACAAGGGCGAGCCGGTCACCACCGAGTGACCACGCGCGCACCGATGCCGGAGACCGTCGCCTGATATGAACCCCGTGACCGACGAAGACGAGACCTCCCCCCGGCGCTTGCTCGAGGAGCAGGTGATCGAGGCGCTCAAGCAGGTCTATGACCCGGAGATCCCGGTCAACATATACGACCTGGGCCTGATCTATCGCATCGATGCCGACCCCGACCAGGGCACGGTCCATATCGATATGACCCTGACGGCGCCCGGCTGCCCGGTGGCGCAGACCTTCCCGTGCACGGTGGAGGGTGCGGTGGGCGAAATCCCCGGGGTGCGCGAGGCCAAGGTGGAACTGGTCTGGGATCCGCCATGGTCGCAGGAGCATATGTCAGAGGCCGCCCGGTTACAGCTCGGCATGCTCTGACGGGTCGTGAGCGAAGGGAGACCCCATGAGCGACTGGATCGACGTGGCCCCGGCGGCCGAGTTCGCCGAGGGAACCTGCAGAAAACTGGATGTCGACGGCGTGCTGGTCGCCGTGTTCGATGTCGGCGGCGAGCTCTTCGCGCTGGAGGATGTGTGCACCCACGACGGCGGGGAACTGACCGGCGGGCGCTTCGAGGGTGAGGTGATCGAGTGCCCGCGGCACGGGGCGCAGTTCAACGTCAAGACCGGCGAGGTGCTGGCGCCTCCCGCCTACGAGCCCGTCCCGACGCTGCCGGTGCGTGTTCACGAAGGGATCGTGCAGGTACGCGACGACCGTTGGGATTGACCGCGGCTGTCAGCTTCGGGCCCGGGTCAGGGTTCGGATCAGGCGGTCCTCGAGGTCGATGCGCTCGGCGAGGGCCTCACCGAGCTGCGACAGATCCCGGCTCAGGCGCTCCAGATCCATGTCTTCGCACGGCTGGGTCGGGTCGTAGCGGTCGTTGAACTCGAGGATCACCTCGGTGGTGTGCAGTACCCGCGGGTAGATCTTCCCCGCCAAGCGCAGTACCGGGGTTCGGCGCTCGGTGTTCTCCTCGATCCGGCGGTAGAGCTGGAAGTGGGTCCCGGCGGCGTAGTCCACCAGCGCTTGGCAAAAGCGGTCGAGGGTGTCCTGCACCGTCTGCTCCGGCCCGAAGGGCCGCATCGAGGCGAGTTGCTGGTAGAGCGATAGGGTCTCGGTGCGCGCCAGCACCACTTCCCGGATGCTCTGGTGGGATTGGGCCCGGCGTTCCATGTGCTGCGCGCTGCTGGCCATCGGGGTTGCCCTCGTGGGGAGTTATTTTTATATCGGTCTCCCGGGATTGTACCACGGCCCGTCGGGGGGGGCCGAACCCGCCGCCCGCGCGTGAACGGGCTCCGTCGCGACGCAGTCGGGCGGAGTCGGCAATCGGCGTGAGGCGGTGCATCCCCACTCGGGAGAAGGGGGGGTGAAGGTGGACAACCCTTTGAATGCCGGCGGTTTGAGCAACGGCGTCTCGATCGGTGGGATCGAAAATGCGACGGCGGCGCCGGCTATGTCCTGCCTCCTCCTGCGCCCGGCACCGCACGAATCCCGCTACTCCCCGAGCACCGTGACCGTTACCCGACGACGATGGGCCGCCGTGCGATGCTCCCACAGATAGAGGCCCTGCCACGTCCCCAGGGTGCAGCACTGATCGCGTACCGGCAGCGTCAGACCGGTCCCGCTCAGCACCGTGCGCACGTGCGCCGGCATGTCATCGGGTCCCTCCAAGTCGTGCCGGAACAGCGGGTCGCCGTCCGGCGCGAGCCGCGCCATGAACGCCTCCAGATCGGCGCGCACCTGGGGATCGGCGTTCTCGCACAGCAACAGCGAGGCGCTGGTGTGGTGACAGAACACGTGGCACAGGCCGACGTGTACGCCGGAGCGATTCACCACCTCCTGCACGGAACCGGTGAGGTCATAGGTCCCGCGCCCGCGCGTGTCCACCTCGATGCTCTGTTGCCGGGTCATACCGGATGCCGGGTAGCGGCCCCCCTCGAGCGAGCGTACCGCGGCCGGTGCGAGCCGACCGCGGCGCCCAGAATAGCACGGGGATCAGGGCGCCTCGACACCGCCCATCAGCCCGCGTTCGGCGCCAGCAGCAGGTCGGCCGCCGCGTGCGCCGCGTCGCGGAACGGCAGCAGGACCTCGTCGGCGCCGGCGGTGCGCAGCGCCTCGGCCTGCCAGGGGTGATGGGCGGTCATGGCGACGCGACCCGCGTAGCCCTGGTGGCGCACGCCGTGCAGCAGGCTCAGGTTGATCTGCGGATCCGGGATGCTGCTGACCACCCAGCCGGCCTCGCGCAACGGTAACGCCGCGGCGAATTCAGGGTCCTCGGCGTCGCCGTAGTGCGCGGGCCAGCCGCGTGCACGCCACGCACTCACCGTCTGCGGATCGAAGTCGATCCCATAGACGTGCAGGCCGCGCGCGCGCAGTTCCTCAGCAAGCTGGTTGCCGTAGCGGCCCAGGCCGAACAGGATCACGTCGATGCGCCGCGCCGGCGTGGTCCCGTCGCCGATGGCCTGCTCGCGGTGCGGCACCCGCCGCTCCAGCACGCCGAGCGCGGGGGCGAGCCAGGTGTAGAGCCGGTGGGAGTAGAGGATCAGGTAGCTGGACAGCCCGATGGTGATGAGCCCCACGAGGGTGATGAGCGCCCGGTCGGCGGCGTCGATCTGCCCCAGGCTCACGCCGAGCGCGGCCAGGATGAACGAGAATTCGCTGATCTGCGCGAGCGACAGACCCGTGAGAAACGAGGTTCGCTTGTGGTAGCCCATCGCGCCCATGATCGCCATGACGATGAGCGGTTTGCCGAACAGGACGAACAGCGAGAGCACGAGCGCCGGCCCGAGCTGGGCTCCGAGTTGGTGCAGGCCCAGCCCGGAGCCGAGTTCGATGAAGAAAAACAGCAACAGGAAGTCGCGCAGGCTCACCAGGCGCGCGCCGATCGCCGCCCGGTAGTGGGTCGAGGCGAGCGATACTCCGGCCAGGAAGGCGCCGACTTCCATGGTCAATCCCAGGTAGTCGCCGATCGCCGCAAGCGCTACCGCCCAGGCGATGGCGAACAGCACCAACAGCTCGTGCGAGGCGGCGAGCCGGTGCAGCAGCCGCGGCAGGACGTAGCGCGTCAGCAGACCCAGCAGTACCAAAAACGCCAGCCCCTTCGCCGCGGTGAGCAGCATCGCCGCACCGACGCCGCCGTGGCTCCCGGAGGTGGCGTAGGAGGAGAGCAGGATCATCACCAGGATCACCACCATGTCCTGGACGATGAGTACTCCGAGCGCGATGCGCCCGTGCAGGGCGTCGATCTCGCGCCGGTCCGAGAGCAGTTTGACGACGATGATGGTGCTGGAGAAGGTCAGCGCGCTGGCCGTGTACAACGCGGCCAGCGGAGTCAGCCCCAGCGCCAGTGCGATCAGGAGGCCGAGTACGCCCGTGAACAGCACCTGTCCGAACCCCGCGACGAGCGCCACCGGGCCCGTGCTGCGCACCAGGTTCAAATCCAGCCGCAGGCCCACCACGAACAACAGCAGTGAGACGCCGAGCTTGCCGAGCAGCGTGACCGGGTCGCTGGGATGTACCCAACCGAGCGCCGCCGGGCCCACCAGGATGCCGACCGCGATAAAAGTGATGATCAGGGGTTGGCGCAGGCGCAGGCCGAGTGCGCCGAGGGCCGCCGCGAGCAGCAGCAGCGCCGCGATCTGATAGAACACATTGTCGAAAGGCATCCCCACCGCGTGCCGCCCCTCCCGCCACACACCGTTCATGGTGGTCCGGCGTTGTCTTCGGGGCCATGATAGCGATCAACCCTGCGTCGGTCGCGTGCGGCGGGATTCGGCGCTTGGATCCGTCCGGCGCGATGCGGTCCGGGGCTGTGGTAGAGTGAAGCGCCGGGCGGTTCGCACCGCGTTCGTCGCGCGTGCCCGCACGGCGCGACGGGGAGACGCGATCTTCATGGGGGTGTCGGACGAACTCCTCCGCCAGCTCTGGCCCTATCTGGCCGCGGGGTTCACGATCATGGCCGCGGCGCTCGCCTCCGGCCACGCCATTCTGTACAAGCGCGACCCGCGCGCCGCGGTCCTGTGGGTGGGCTTCATCTGGGTGGCCCCGGTCCTCGGCCCGGCGCTGTACCTGATCATCGGCATCAACCGTATCCAGCGCCGCGCCCGCGCGCTGCGCGGCGACCGCGCGCGCTATCGTGCCCCGGATACGAGTGCCGCCGGAGAGGGCGCCGAGGTGGCGCAGATCCTCTCCGATGCCGGTCGCCACCTCGCCACGCTGGCGCGGTTCGTGGATCGCATCGTGACGCGACCGCTGAAGGTCGGGAACCGGATCACGCCGCTCATCGACGGCGATCAGGCCTACCCGGCGATGCTGGAGGCGATCGAACGCGCCGAGCATTCCGTGGGATTGGCCACCTATATCTTTGCCAATGACCGGGTGGGTGCCCACTTCGCCGCCGCACTGGAGCGCGCGCACGCGCGCGGCGTGGCGGTGCGGGTCCTGGTCGATGACGCCGGCGCCCGTTACTCGTGGCCGCCGATCACCGGGCGGCTGCGTCGTGCCGGAGTGCCGGTGGCGCGCTTCCTCTCGACCCTGGCGCTGTGGCGGCTTACCTCCATGAACCTGCGCAACCATCGCAAGATCCTGGTGGTGGACGGGCGCATCGGCTTCACCGGCGGTATGAACCTGCGCGCCGGGCACGTGCTCGTCGAGCAGCCGCGCCGCCCGGTGCGCGATCTGCACTTTCGCGTCGAGGGCCCGGTCGTGGCGCAGCTCCAGGAGGTGTTCGTCGACGATTGGCTGTTCGCCACGGGCGAGGAGTTGCGCGGCGCGGACTGGTTCCCGCCGCTGAGCGCCGCCGGCGGGTTGCTGGCGCGCGGTATCGCCGAGGGGCCCGATCAGGACATCGACAAGCTGCGTTGGACCATCCTCGGCGCGCTGGCCGGCGCGCGCCGCTCGGTCCGTATCCTGACGCCGTATTTCGTGCCGGACCTGCCGCTCATCGTCGCGCTCAACGTCGCCGCCCTGCGCGGGGTGGAGGTCGACATCCTGCTGCCCTCGCGCAACAACCTCCCCTTCGTGGGGTGGGCCTCCATGGCGCTGCTGCCGCTGCTGGTCGAGCACGGCTGCCGGGTGTGGCTGACGCCGCCGCCCTTCGACCATTCCAAGCTGATGCTGGTGGACGGACATTGGACCCTGTTGGGCTCGGCCAACTGGGACGCGCGCAGCCTGCGCCTGAACTTCGAGTTCGACCTGGAGTGCTACGGCGACGCCTTGGCCGGGACCCTGGAGCGGGAAGTGTGCGCGCGCCGGGCCGGCGCCCAGGCCGTCACTCGCGAGTTACTGGCGCGACGCTCGCTCGGCGTGCGGCTGCGTGACGGCACCGCGCGGCTGCTGTCGCCGTATCTGTAAATATTTTGGCTGAACCTTACTACTTCGGGTAGGGTGCAAGCACAGGATACAAAGCGATTTCAGCGCCGTGGTACGTGCGAAATCCGAAGGATTCCCCGGAGGTCAGCTTTTCCTTGGTGTTGAAACCCTCCACGACGCCGCTGGAGAGTCGGCCTTTTGCGCGAAACCCGTTGAGCAGGCGTGCGCGGTGAGCACGCGGCATCCACATCTGTTGACACCGCTCTGCGGTGTCACCCATCCGCAGGCGCTCTGCGCCGGGAGAGGATGGAGGAGTCCGCACCATGGCAAGGAGCCGCTACCACTTTGCCGAATCGGCCGCACTTCCTCCGGCGTCGAGATTCGGCTTGGCAATTCAAGGGGCCAGAGGGCAATTCAAGGGGTCAATTCAAGGGGTCAGAGTACTTGAAATTTGCGACAGTAGTTCAAGGAATCAGCGTACGTGGAATTTCAAGTACTCTGACCCCTTGAATTACTGTAGAGGGCGGGGGCGGGTCGGCGGCGTGGTGCGCCCGAGGTGGACACGCTATACGGATACCGGGAGCGCCCCTCCGGGGAATCCCCGCACGGTTCGGATGAGGGATGGCGGATCGCGGCGGTACAGTCGGGTCCGCAATCAGTGCGCGCCGGGGCGCGCGTCGACCAGCATCGGGAAGATCATCAGGTTGGCGCCCATCAGGTGCAGGCGCCGCTGCAGGGCCTGGGCGGTGTAGTTGTGCAGCATGCGGGTCAGCCAGTTCTCGTTCTTGAACGTGAGGCTCCCGGCGAAGAACACGCTGCCCGGGAACTTCTCCAGGATCTGCGTCGCGAGCTGCACGGCCCCGTCCACGGTGTCCGTGGCGACGCTGGCATAGCCGGCGGCGGCCAGCCCGTTGGCGTGGCAGAAGTCCACGTACTTCTGCAGGTCGGCCTGGACCGCCTCCTGCAGGTTGCTTACCCCCGCATCGCCCTTCATGGCGTTGCTGTCGACCTCGGCGACGCTGACGAACAGGTAGTTCCGGAAATGGCCGGGGAACAGCCGTTGTACGTTGAGCAGGGTGTGCATGCCCACGCCGCGGTGGCGCGAGACGAAGAACACCGCGGCCGGCTCGCCTTCGTAGAGTTCCGGCGCGGCACCGGGCGGGGACTCCGGCAACTGGGTCAGGATCTCGTCGAGCGCCGCCAGTTGGCGTTTGACCTGCTCGTAGTGGCGGCGCACGACCAGACAGAACGCGATCAGGGAACCGGTGACCACCGCGGTCACCCAGCCGCCCTCGTCGAATTTCTCCAGTACCACCGCGACCAGGATCCCGGCGGCGGTCATCAGGCCGACCGCCGAGAGCAGCAGCCGCCACGGCCAACCCGGTTCCACCCCGCGGTTGCGCCACCAGTAGACGCACATTCCCAGCAGCGACAACGAAAAGGTGAGAAACACGTTCATGCTGTAGAGCACCACCAGCGTGGCGACCCTCCCGTCGGTCCATATCAGGATGATGAAGGCGGCCACGGCCATGAGCAGGACCCCGTTCTTGGTGACCAGCCGCTCCGAGAGGTAAGAGAAGCGGGTCGGCAGCCAGTTGTCCACCGCCATGTTGGCCAGCACCATCGGGCCGGCCAGGAATCCGGTGTTGGCCGCCACCAGCAGCAGGCCGGCCTCGAGGATCAGAACCAGCGTAACGAACAGGGTCCCCAGGTCCCAGCCGCCCCACTGCCAGTGGGAGGTGATGGTCGCGAACACGACGGCGTTGAGCGTCTTGTCGGGAACGGAATGGGCGTTCCACAGCAGGTAGAGCAGGATGATCCCCCCGGCGATGAACGAAAGCGACAACGCCATGTAGAACATGGTCCACTTGCCGGTGGTGACGCGCGGCTCCTTCAACAGGTGCACGCTGTTGGAGACCGCCTCGATCCCGGTATAGGTGCCCCCGCCCAGGGCGTAGGCGCGCAGGAACAACGCGATTACGCCGAACAGGCCGATCGAGCCGGACAGGCGCGTGACGTCCGCCGTACTTGCGGGGTAGAGCGTATCCAGGTGCCGCCAGTGCAGACCGATCCCATAGAGGATCAGGAAGGCGTGGGTGAGTACGAACCCGATAAATATAGGCATCAGGATCTTGATGGACTCCTTCATGCCGCGCAGGTTGAGCAGCGTGAGGATCGCCAGTAATAACACGATGGTGCCGACGCGCAGTCCGGTCGTGTCCACCGGCAGAAAGCTGAATACCGCGTCGACCGCCGCGGAGATGGAGATCGCCACGGTCAGCACGTAGTCCACGACCAGCGCCGCCCCGGA
>VAPL010362592.1_pt1 | contig 12290 bp, 12 predicted proteins | sample 3395061 | NCBI WGS metagenome assembly VAPL01 (sample SAMN08290444, study PRJNA428436) | hydrothermal vent metagenome | isolation source: Deep-sea hydrothermal vent chimney 2 | place: Pacific Ocean: Juan De Fuca Ridge | depth 2182 m m
AAAACTCCGCAAGGTCAAGAATTGGTTGTTTCTAATAAAGATATTACCGGTGCACGCGTTCAGAATTTTAAAAAAATGGATAAGCGGAGAGTAAAATTTATTTTAGGCGTAGTCTATGGATTAAGTGCTGAAAAATTGGAACAAATTCCAAAAATTATTAAGAAAATTATCGATGAAGAAAAAGGAACTGAATTTGATCGTTCACATTTTACAACTTATGGCGACTTTAGCTTAAACTTTGAAACTGTTTATTATGTTCCTTCTGCGGAATATGAAGAATATTTGGATATTCAACAACGAATAAATTTAGCTATTTATAAAAAATTTGAAACGGAAAAAATTGATTTCGCTTTTCCAACACAGACTGTTTTTGTGGAAAAGGTTAGTTAAATAATATTTTAAAATTCAATATCTTTTATGTCATCAAAAATTTTTTCGGCGACAACAGTTGGATTGGATAGTGAGATTGTGGAAGTAGAAGCAGATATTCTTTCACAGGGAATGCATACTTTTACCGTTGTTGGTTTACCAGATACTGCTATTAAAGAGTCTCGTGATAGGGTTAGTAGTGCTATAAAAAACAGTGGATTTAATCCGCCACACAGGTGTGGTAGATTGACAGTTAATTTAGCTCCGGCGGATTTACCGAAGATAACACCAATTTATGATATTCCAATGGCAATTTGTTTTTTATTGGAATCGGAACAACTTGATTTTGATGTGGAAAAGAAAATTTTTTTAGGAGAATTGTCTTTGGCTGGAAAAGCTCGTCCGGTGCAAGGCGTTTTGCCAATTGCTTTAATGGCAAAAGATAAGGGTTTTGCGCAAATTTATGTTCCGATGGAAAATGCCCAAGAAGCAAGTGTTGTCAAAGGGATAGAAATAATTCCCATAGACAATCTTTATGAACTAGTCAAACATTTACGAGATGAAAAACAGATTGAAGTTTTTCCAGAGATAGATAGAAAAAGCTTGTTTAAAAATCAAAATCATCTTATTGATATGTCGCACATCAAGGGGCAGGAACATGCCAAAAGAGCTTTGGAAATTGCTACTGCTGGTGGGCATAATGTAATTATGAATGGTCCGCCTGGTTCCGGAAAAACACTTTTGGCTAAAGCGATGGCTTCAATTTTGCCGAGACTTTCTTTAGAGGAAGCGTTGGAAATTACTAAGATATTCTCCATCTCTGGAAAACTTTCCAGAGAAGAACCGCTATTAACGCAAAGGCCATTTCGTTCTCCTCATCACAGTGCCAGTTCAGTTTCTTTGGTGGGTGGAGGAACTTATCCGCGACCAGGTGAAATCAGCTTAGCTCATCGTGGAGTTTTGTTTTTGGATGAGTTTGCCGAGTTTCCCAAAAATGTGATGGAAAATTTGCGACAGCCTTTGGAGGACGGAGTAATTACGGTTTCTCGTGCCAAAGGAACACTAAGTTTTCCAGCTCGGTTTACGCTGGTAGCGGCGATGAATCCGTGTCCGTGCGGAAATGCTACTGATCCGGAAAAATTTTGTTCGTGTACTCCGGCACAAATTGCTAATTATCAAAGAAAAATATCCGGTCCGATTTTGGATAGAATCGATTTGCAGATTGAAGTGCCGAGAGTGAAATTTGAAAAATTACAAGAAGACAGCTCTGGTGAAAGTAGTGAGAAAATTCGAGAAAGAGTGGAGCAATCCAGAAAAATTCAAGAAAAAAGATTTAAAAATACGGACAATATCGTCAATAGTGAAATGTCTTCTAATGAAATTAAAGAGTTTTGTCCATTGGATGAAAACTCGATTCAATTGTTGAAAAATGCCGTTTCCACAATGGGGCTTAGTGCGCGCTCTTATTATCGTTTAATAAAAATTGCGCGTACGATTGCCGATTTGGCTGGTGAAGAAAATATTACACCAAATCACATTGCTGAAAGTATTCAATATCGATTTAAAAATTAGTATTTAAAATTAACAACAAAAAGAATTAGTTTAAAAATTTTAAAAGTTAGAAAAAACTAAAAATGCTAACTTAATAAATTAAAAAAACCAAAAGGAACTAATTGGAATAAAATATTGGATAGATAATTTTCTAAAGTTGAATATTTAACAAATATTCGTCTTCGTAAAAGATTAAATTGGAAAACGCCCATTGAAATGTTCTATGAAGAAGTAAAGGTATGACATTTCTAAATGTAATTGACATAGTGGATAAAACTATTGACAAAAAATACAGATGCACTATACTTCCTCAAGTATAAAAATTAGGACTCAAATTTAATGGATTTTATTTTTTACAATAAAAACCTAGTAATTTGAGTTAAGAGAAAGGTTTTTTGCTTATTTGTAAAAAACAGATTAGTGGATTTTTTAATAACATCCGCAATAAAAACAAGAAATTTCAAACAAAACTTTACAGAGGTCAGCGAAAAGTCGCTGACTTTATAAAACGGCACAGAACGATAAAACTCCTTCATCTATTTAGGAAATATTCTGCTTTTGCTGTGGTTATTTCTAGTGCTGCCTTGGTGACAGCTACCAATATGGCTGCCGGGGGGCAAGCTGGGTTATTGTCGGGGCAATGGAAAGAATCTGATGGTATTAAAACTGATATGAATATTCAGGCCGAGAAAGATATGCAAAATGATTTAGCGCCAGTTTCCGTTGCTAGTAGAGCTGTTGATCCGAAATTGAAAGATAAAAAGCAGGATGAAATTATTGGAAATGTAAGTAATAATATCATTACAGCTTCTTCTAGTCCCGTTCTTAAAGACCCACAAGAGGATGGTGGTGTTGAGATTTATACTGTAAAAGAAGGTGATACGGTTAGTTCAATCGCAGTTACTTACCATATTACAGTTAATACCATTCTTTGGGCGAATGATATTGAAGATATTGATTCAATAATGCCTGGTGATAAGATATTTATTCTACCAGTAGCTGGTTTAAGTTATGTTGTAAAAAAAGGAGAAAATTTAGACCAAATAGCTAAAAAATATAAAGCTAATAAAGAAAAAATAATTTCTTTTAACGATTTGCCAGCGAATGGAGAGATTAAAGAAGGTCAGGAAATAGTTATTCCTGGTGGGCAGAAAGAAGTTCCCGTCTCAGCAACAGCGACGGCAAGAGTTGGTATATCCAGAAGAAGTTACGCTACTCCGACTGGTGGTGCACCAAAAGTTTCGGGTTGGAAAAAGTTGGAAGGAAAAGCTGGCAAAGGGCATAAATTTCCTTACGGATATTGTACTTGGTATGTTGCGCAAAAAAGATATGTTCCTTGGGGCGGAAATGCTGGAACATGGCTTTATCATGCTAAAGCTAGAGGTTATAAAACAGGAAAAGCTCCAAGAAAAGGTGCTATTATGGTAAGTTCCGAATCATGGTGGGGGCATGTCGCTGTTGTAGAAAAAGTCGGCAAAGGTACGATTACCGTTTCAGAAATGAATTATCGTGGTTGGGCAAAAGTCAGTCGGCGGACCATATCAACGAAAAGTAGATCAATAAAAGGTTATATCTATTAGTTTAAAAAATATCAGTAAATTCTAGTAACGTACCATGGTACGTTACTAGGTACGTTACCAAAAGTTTAAAAAGTTTATAGAAAGTTTGATGATTGTCTTATAAAAGTGAGAGAGGTATTTCAGGGTCATCTTGCGTTGGAATAGACTGATAATTGACAGATTAGTTTTGATATGATAATATTTAGCCAAGTTGATGTTAAGAGAGTAGAAGTGATTCGCATGGAAGCGAATCTTTTTTTATAAAAAATAATCTAATTTATAGATAAAAATATCACTTTTAATTGACTCATTGAATTAGTTAATTAGAGGTGATATAAAATTTAATATGACAAAGAAAAAACAAGGTAATGAAAAACAAACGGGAATAAATTCCAATGAATTTGATAGTGCTATTTCTCAGATTTGCGACGAAAAAGGGATTGATAAGGATAAAGTAATGGAAACTGTAGAGGCTGCTTTATCGGCGGCTTATAAAAAGGATTATGGAAAGAAAAGTCAAAATATTCGTGCTGAAATAAATAAGGTTTCTGGCGGAGTAGATTTTTATTTAGTCAAAGAAGTTGTTGATGATACAGTACGAGAATTTGTTGAGATTGAATTAGGTGAAGATGAAGAGAAGAATACTACCGCTAAAAAAGAAAAAAAGAATAATAAGGAAAAAATCAATAAAAAAAGTGAAAAAGAAAATACTGGCAAGGATGAAGAAGATGAAAAAGAATATTTGGCACGCTTCAATCCAGAACGAGACATAGTAATTGAAGATGCTTTAGAGATAAAAAAAGATGCTAAAATTGGAGATATTATTGAAACAAAACTTGATTCGCAAGATGATTATGGTCGAGTTGCTGCTCAAACAGCGAAACAAGTAATTATTCAGCGTATTCGTGAAGCAGAAAAAGAAGCAATGTATGATGAATATAAGGAGAAGGAGGGCGAAGTTTTAAGTGGAACTGTGCAGAGAATGGAAGGACAAAATGTTTTTGTTAATTTGGGAAAAGCAACTGGTATTTTATTTCCATCAGAACAGATTAAAGGAGAAAATTATCGCATTGGGCAAAGACTTAAAGTGTATTTAGAAAAGATAGAAATAGACACTCGTGGTCCTGGTATAGTTTTAAGTAGAATTCATCCGGAAATGGTTAAAAAAATCTTTGAATTAGAGGTACCAGAAATTTTTACTGGAACAGTTGAAATAAAAGCAATTGCCAGAGAGGCTGGGGCTAGAACGAAGATTGCTGTTATTGCTAATGAAGAAGGGCTAGATCCAATCGGTTCTTGTGTTGGACAAAAAGGAACAAGAGTACAAGCGGTAATTGATGAGTTGGGTGGAGAGAAAATCGATATTATTGAGTGGAATGAAGATCCGAAGAAGTTTATTTCAGCATCTTTGAATCCGGCGAAGATTTTGCGAATAGATATTGATGAAAAAGATGAAAATAAAAAGGCAATAGCTATTGTTGCTGATGACCAGTTGTCATTGGCCATTGGACAGAGAGGACAAAATGTACGATTAGCTGCAAAATTGACAGACTGGAAGATTGATATTGTTGGCGAAAATAAAACTACTGATAAAAATATTGAAAAAGCTGAGGAAATCTTAAAAGATAAAAAAGATAGTGCTGATAAAAAGGAAGAAAATATTGAAAAAAAAGATGATAATAAAAAAGAAAAAACTAAAGAGAAGAAAACGAAAGTGAAAGTTGATAATAAGAACAAAATCGCAACTGATAAATAGTAAATAAGATAAATTTTTTTTGTGCGGGTCCTCAACTTGCATATATTTAAACAATAATAATTATTTATAAAATTATGGAAATTAAAAAACTAGATAAATCAATGTTGGAAATTAAAGACACAATCTCTTGGGATAAATGGCAAAAATTTTTTGATGAAGTTGTATCTAACTTTTCTAAAGAAATTAAGATTGAAGGTTTTCGTGCTGGTAAAGCTCCACGAAAAATTGTAGAACAAAAAGTTGGAAAAGATGCTATTCTTAATGCAGTGGCTGAAAAAGCAATTCAAAAACATTATCCAGAGATGTTGAAAAAAGAAAAAATAGAAGCTATCGGTGCTCCACAGGTGCAAACCATAAAATTGAATGAGGGAGAAGATTTGGAATATTTAGTTACAACTGCTGTAATGCCGAAAGTGGAATTAAAAGATTGGCAAAAAAAGATTAAGGAAATAAATAAAAAATATAATAATGATGAAATTAAAGTTTCTGATAAAGATATTGAAAAAGAATTGGAAAAAATAGCAAACAGTCGAGTAAAACTAGTAACAGTAAAAAGGGAAGCGAAGAAAGATGATGCCGTTAAAGTTGATTTCATAGTAAAAAAAGACAATATTCCCATTGAAGGTGGAACAGCAAATGACCATAGTTTAATTTTGGGAAAAAATGTATTTATTCCCGGATTTGAAGATGAAATCATTGGAATGAAAGAGAATGAAGAAAAAACTTTCGAATTGGTTTTTCCTAAGGAATATCACGAGAAGAATTTGGCGGGAAAACCAGCACAATTTGAAGTTAAATTGAAATTGGTCCAAGAAAGAATTATTCCAACCATTGATGACAAGTTTGCAGTTTCTTTGGGGAAATTTAAAAACATTGAGGAATTAAAAGATAGTATTAAAAAAGGACTGAAAAAAGAGAGAGAGCATAAGCGAAAAGAGGAACAGAGGTCTGAATTTGCCGAGAAACTAGCGGAAGAAATTTCTGTTGTTTTGCCAGAGATTTTAATTCATGAAGAATTGCATAAAATGCTTCACGAATTTGAAGGGCAAACACAGCAAATGGGAATGACAACTGATCAATATTTGAAACAGATTGGAAAAACTAAGGAAGATTTAAAAAAAGATTGGCAACCGCAAGCAAAAAAAAGAATTAAATCAGCATTGGCCTTTGGAAGAATAATTAGTGAAAGAGAGCTTGAGATTTCTGGAGAAAAAATTGAAGAAGAGATGAATAAAACATTGCAATATTATAAGAATGAAAAAAACATAGAGGATAAAATTGATATGAAGGCATTGTATGAACACACAAAAGCTATTTTATTAAATGAAGAATTATTTAAAACCTTAGAAAGAATTAAATAGAAAGCCTAATGTTTAAATTTTCAAGAATATGAATGATGAAAATATCAATCAAATTTTAATTCCCACGGTGATTGAAAAAACTAATTTTGGAGAGCGAGCTTATGACATTTACTCTCGCTTACTTAAAGACAGAATTATTTTTATCGGTAGTCCTATTGAGAATACAATTGCAAATGCTGTTATTGCGCAGTTATTGTTTTTGGAATCGCAAAATTCCAAAGAAGATATTAAAATCTACATAAATTCTCCCGGAGGAGTAGTAAGTTCTGCTTTGGCAATTTACGATACAATGCAATATGTTAAACCAGAAGTACAAACTATTTGTGTTGGTTTAGCAGCTTCAGCTGCGTCACTATTGTTAGCAGCAGGAGCTAAGGGAAAAAGAATGATTCTTCCCAATGGAGAAGTAATGATTCATCAGGTTATGGGTGGAGCACAAGGTCAGGCAACAGATATAGACATTCATGCCCGTCAGATTCTCAAAACAAAAGAGCGCTTAAATAAAATTTTAGCGAAACATACTGGGAGAAAAATTTCTCAGATAGCAAAAGATTCCGATCGCGATTATTTTATGACTGCTCAGGAATCTAAAAAATATGGAATTGTAGATAGGGTCATCTAATTTGGAATAAAAAATAGCTTAAAAATAAAAATAAAAATATGACAGATTTCGTTAATAATCTAATAATTTTTTCAGCAAATGATTTTCATATGCTTAGCTACTGGGTAGCTTTTTTTGCAGCTTTATTAGAAACAGTATTTATTGTCGGATTGTTTCTTCCTGGTTCAACAGCTATTTTAATTCTCGGTGCACTTGCGTCTAGGGGGTATGCTCATATTGAATTTTTATTTTTATTCGCTACGGTTGGAGCTATTTTAGGAGATAATGTTAATTATTATCTTGGAAAAAAATATGGGATGCAATGGCTTCAAAATGGTTTTTGGATTTTAAGCAATAAAAGATTTGAAAAAGCTCAAATATTTTTCAATAAACATGGTGCTAAGAGTGTTTTTTTGGGAAGATTTATCCCCAGCGTTAAGGAGATAGTACCATTAATTGCTGGAACACTAGAAATGAATAAGAGAAAATTTTTTTTGTGGAATAGTTTGGGTGCTGTTGGCTGGGGTTTAGAATGGTTATTAGCTGGTTATATTTTTGGACAATCAATGGATTTAGCAAAAGATTGGATTTGGAAAATGGGATTAGTTGCTACTTTTTTGCTAGTAATTTTTATATCAGGTTCTGGACTGCTTAGAATTTTAAATAGACAAATATCGAAAAAAATATAAAATTATGGATTACCTATTTATTTTAGGGGCAAAGTATTTATATTTAGTTATTATTGTAATTGCAATAATCTATTTTATTAGAGAGAAAAAAGGGATACAAAAACAAATTGTGACAGTTGGGTCAATTATTTTATCGCTTAGTTATGTCATTGCAAAAATAAGTAGTTTTTTGTTTTATAATCCACGACCTTTTGTTGTTGAAAAAATTACGCCATTAGTTTTTCATATTGCAGACAATGGCTTCCCCTCAGATCACACCTTGCTAAGTTCCTCAGTAGCATTTATTATTTTTTCTTTTAATAAGAAGTTAGGAATAATATTGATTGTATTAACATTGTTAGTTGGGTTATCAAGAGTATATGTTGGAATTCATCATTTTATTGATATAATTGGAAGTGTTATTATTGCTGGAATAGTTACAGCCCTTGTTTGCAGTTTTTTTAAAAAGAAATTAATAAAAAATGACTCTCGACAAAGCTGAATTAATGTGATAACTTAGAGTTATTGAGTGAATGTTTAATATGGATTTGTTTTCAAACAGTCTTAATAAAAATTAAAGGATAATTATTATGAGTACAAAAAGAACTTATCAACCGAAGAAAAAAAAGCGTGCCAAAGTACACGGTTTTTTGAAGAGAATGAGTACTAAGGATGGACGAAAAGTAATTAATCGACGACGACAAAAAGGACGAAAAAAATTAACTGTTTAAATTTAAATTTTTTATGGGAGCTATTTTTCACGGATTAATTTATCAACCGCTTTATAATATCCTAATTTTTCTGTATGATTTTTTGCCAGGTGCTGATTTTGGAATTGCTATTATTGTAGTAACATTATTGATTAAATTTGCCTTAATACCTCTTTCCAAAAAACAAATCGAATCACAGAAAAAAATGCAGGAGATTCAACCAGAATTAAAAAAAATACAGGAAAAGTATAAAGACAATAAGGAAAAACAAACAAAAGAGGTGATGAAATTTTATAAAGAAAATAAAGCCAACCCTTTTTCCGGCTGTTTGCCAATGATTGTACAAATTGTTTTTTTAATAGCTATTTATCGTGTAATTATAAATATTTCTAATGCTGGCTTAACTGTGGATGCTAGCGATTTATATTCTTTCGTCAGAGATCCTGGAGAAATTAATAAAATGTTCTTAGGGATCATTGATCTTTCATCCCCGAGTCTGTTTATTGCTATCTTAGCTGCCGGAGCTCAATTTTGGCAAATGAAAATGATGATGGCAAAGAATAAAAAGAAAGAAGAAAGCAAAAAGGTTGAAAAAAAATCAAAAGAGAAAGACAGTAAACCTGACTTTGCACAAATTATGAATAAACAAATGGTAGTCTTAGGTCCGATGATGACGCTTTTTATAGGTGTTAAATTTGCTGCTGGGTTAGCTATTTATTGGCTAGTGTCAACATTGTTTGCTGTTTTTCAACAGATTTATATTTTTAAAAAAGAGGAGGAAAAGAAATAATTTTGAAAAATAGATTGAAAAATTAATTCGCCATTCGCCAGTCGGCGAAGCAGATTAAAAACTCAATAAAAATATGGAAGAAAAAATTAAAAATATTATAGAAGAAACAGCTGATTATGTTTTGAAAAAAATGGGGATTGATGGTAAGATTTCAGTAATTAAGGCCGAAGAGGGAAATGATAACTTGATTTGTAATATAAAAATTGGAGATGATTCAAATTTAGTTATTGGGCAAAACGGTGAAAATCTTCGGGAATTGCAACATATAATAAGGCTTTTGGTTCGGAAAAAAAGTGAAAGTATTGTGCGTTTTATAATTGATGTAAATTCTTATAGAAAAGAAAAAAATAATTCTGTTGTTTGGCTGGCAAAAAATATGGCGGATCGAGCAGTTAATAAAAAAAGGTCGGTGGCATTAAGACCAATGTCTGCTTATGAACGACGAATTGTTCATATGACTTTGGCGGAAAATGAAAATGTTAAGACAGAAAGCACTGGCGAAGGTGATGACCGAAAAATTATAATCAAACCAGTTTTGCATATTTAAGGTTTTTATACAACAATGATACTTGCTCAAAAAATAGCTTACAATGTTGCTTTTAATACTGTAACTAAAATTCTTTCAACAGTTTTGGCACTAGTCAGCATTGGTTTTATTACTAGGTATCTTGGTCGAGATGGTTTTGGAGATTACGCAACTGTGCTTGCGTTTTTTTCTTTTTTTAGTGCGATGTTGGATTTGGGACTTTACTCCATCGCCACTAGGGAAATATCAAGAAAAAATGCTGATGAGAAAAAAATAATGGGCAATGTTTTTGCTTTGAGAATAGTAGCATCTTCGTTGGTTGTTATAATCGCTCCGATACTGGTATTCTTTTTGCCATATTCGCAAGAGGTAAAAACCGGAATTTTGCTGGTAGCAGTTGCTTATATGATGTCATCATCATATATGGTACTTAATGGAATTTTTCAAAAAAATCTTCGAATGGATAAAGTGGCAATGACGGAACTTTTTGGAAAAGCTATTCAGGTTGCTTTTATTGTAATAGCTGTTAAAAACAATTGGGGCTTTACTGCTATCATTTTATCGTTACTAATTAATATGGCGTTTGCCTTTGTTATCGTCCTATTTTTGAGTCGTAGATATGTTAAGTTTTTGCCGACATTTGATTTTGTTTATTGGAAAAAATTTTTGAAAATGTCTTTTCCAATGGGAGCATCGGCTCTAGTAACTTTTCTTTATTTTAAAATGGACACGATATTGTTATCGTTATTAAAAGGAAGTGAAGAGGTTGGTATTTATAATATGGCGTATAAAATTTTGGAAAATATTACTTTTTTCCCAGCGATGATTGTCGGGTTAGTGTTGCCACTCTTTTCAATGTATATATTTGGCAATAAAAAAAGTTTTCGTAAAATTGCTGATAAAACATCCAAAGTTTTTTTCTTAATAGTTATACCTTTAATAATCGGGGTATTATTTTTGGCGGAGGATATTATTTCCATAATTGGTGGAAGTAATTTTTTGATTTCTGCCAATGTTTTGCGAATACTTGTTTTTGCTTTAGCCTTTATATTCTATGGAAATTTTTTCAACAGTATTTTATTATCGGCAAACTTACAAAAAATGTTAATGAAAATTTTGACGGTTTGTGCGGTTTTTAATATAACACTCAATTTGATATTAATTCCAAAATTTTCTTATATGGGTGCGGCGGGAGTTTCAGTGGCAACTGAGATGTTAGTTGTTCTATTGACAGCTTATTTTACAGCAAAAAAAGTAAATTACACATCTTCAACGAAAGGTTGGGGAAGAATTATTTTTTCTGGATTGGCGATGACAGCTTTTTTGTATTTGTTTAAAAATAATGGATTTATCTTTCTTGCCGGTGGAAGCTCATTCATTTATGTGTTATTCCTTTGGTTAAGTCAGGCAATTACTTTAAAAGAGATAAGAATTTTGATACCATCACCTCTTAAGAAATAAATTTGATTTTCTTTGCTTTACTATTGTGTACAACTTATTTATGGTTATTCTTGCAAATAATTTAATTTGGTAAAAACCTTTAAATAAGTACAGTCTTTATTTATATGAAAAATCCAAAAATTTTTATTATTATTTTGAATTATAACGGGGGAGATGTTTTAAAACTGTGCTTAAATAGTGTTTATAAGCTGAATTATCCCAATTTTGAAGTTGTCGTTGTTGATAACAATTCCAGTGATAATTCTTTTGAAGAAGCGCGTCGTCGTTTTAGGAAATTCCATTTTATTAAAAATAATTACAATGCTGGATTTGCTAGTGGAAACAATGTAGCGATTAAATGGGCGTTAGAAAAAATGGCCGAGTATGTCTTTCTACTAAACAATGATGCAATTATAGAAAAAAATACTTTGACAAAAATGGTGGAAGCAATGGAGCAAAATCAAGGTTTGGGAATTTCCAGCCCGATAATATATCAAGGCGAAAGTGATAGGATTTGGTTTTCCGGTGGAAAAATAAATTGGCTAAAAATGAAGACAGAACATAATGACTCTAAACTTCAAAGGACTGATTATGTTACCGGTTGTGCAATGTTGATTAGAAAAAATGTTTTTGCAAAAATTGGATTATTGGATGAAAGATTTTTTCTCTATTATGAGGACGCTGATTTTTCCTATCGAGCCAGAAAGAACGGTTTCGATTTGGCTATAATTTCGAAAACGGCGGTTTATCATTTTGAAAAAAGTTCTGAAAATCCGGATAAAATTTATTGGTTGGTGTTATCCGGTGTTTTATTTTTTAAGAAAAATGCTTCTTGGTATTTAAAGTCTTGGATAAATTTTTACTTATTGTTACGCAAACTAAAGAATAAGATAGATCTTAGAAATAATAAAACCGAAATTACTTTAAAAATTCAAAAAGCTTATCGAGATTTAAAGTGA
>VAPL010684937.1_pt1 | contig 12289 bp, 12 predicted proteins | sample 3395061 | NCBI WGS metagenome assembly VAPL01 (sample SAMN08290444, study PRJNA428436) | hydrothermal vent metagenome | isolation source: Deep-sea hydrothermal vent chimney 2 | place: Pacific Ocean: Juan De Fuca Ridge | depth 2182 m m
AAAAACAATTCAAAATAAAGAGCATGCCTTCCTCCGCACGATGGAACGGCAGAGCCTTTTTGAGTCTCACCGCCTGAGGCGGTGGTTTACCTATATCGAATAAAAACCGGGGTCAGAGTAAAATTACTCTGACCCCATTTTTTTATTACCTCAGGCTGCTGAAGGGCTGCACGTCAACCATGTTGCCGGCTTCCACTGTTCCCTGTTCAGCCGGCAGAATGATGAAGCAATTTGCCCGGCTCATGCCGCTGAGAATGTGCGATCCCTGTGCGCCGATGCTGTGTACCACCAGTTCATCTCCCTCGTAATCCAGAATGCCGCGTTGAAAATCTATGCGTCCCGGCCTTTTTTTCAGGCTGTCTAAACAACGCAGTTTGAGCCGCAGGGGCGGCTGAGCCGTTTGTCCCATCAATTTGCGCAGGGCGGGCAGAGCAACCTGATAAAAGGTCGCCATAGCGGAAACCGGGTTGCCGGGCAGGCCAAAGAAGTAGGCATCATCTATGCGGCCAAAGGCCAACGGCTTGCCGGGTTTCATGGCGATTTTCCAGAGATTGACCGTGCCCAGTTTCTCCAGGGTTTGCTTGACGAAATCCGCGTCACCCACCGACACGCCACCGGAGGTGAACACGATATCCGCCAGTTCTGCCGCGCGTCTGAAGGCGGCTTCTACATCTTCGCGCTGATCTCGAATGACCCCCAGATCGTGAATTTTCAGACCCTGCTCCTTGAGCATGCCAAAAAGGGTGTAGCGGTTGCTGTCATAGATCTGGCCCTCTTCCAGAACCTCGCCCGGCGCGCGCAGCTCATCGCCGGTGGAGAAAAAGGCAGCTTTCAGGGGCCGTTGGACTTGAACCTGGGCGATACCGAGAGACGCCAGCAGCCCCAGTTCGGCAGCCCTGAGCAATTTACCAGGCTGCAAAACTTCCTCGCCTTCACGAATATCTTCGCCGATGTGACGTACATGCTGCCCAGCTTTATGAGCTTTGCCAATAGTGATGTGTTGTTCCCTGGCCTGCACATCTTCTTGCATGATGACGGTGTCAGCGCCTGCGGGCATTTTCGCGCCGGTCATGATTCGTACACACTGTTTTTCGCCTACTTCACCGGTAAAAGGCGTTCCGGCCCATGATGTGCCGATGAGTTCCAGCGTGGTTTCACCGCTGGCGGGAAGATCGTCACCGCGTACAGCGTAGCCATCCATAGCTGAATTCTGATAGGGGGGCACATTCAGAGGCGAATGAATGGATTCGGCGAGAATGCGGCCGAAGGCATCCATAATATTCCGTGTTTCAAGTGCCTCAATAGGGGTAATGGTATCAAGGATCTGTTCGAGGGCCTGTTCCAGACTCATCAGGGGGGCAGGAGATGGATTCATGATTCACGTTCTTCCGGGGTTAGAAATGGTATAAAGAGATTATGCCATAAAGGATTTAGTTTGATTCCAGCATGACAGGTATCAGGATGCCAGAATATGTTGCCGGATAAAATCGGCAATTGTAGTGGCTTGATTAAGATCCAGTACAGGCAGTGTGGTTTCCTGTTGCAAGGGGGCATCCGTGGCGATGGCGAGAATATCGGCATCATGCGGGAACAACAGGGGATGACCTAATGCCGGGCGGTGCAGCTCCAGCTTGGGAAAGGCGACATGTTTGAAGCCTTCGACCAGGATTAAATCCAGCCCCGGACAGTCCAGATGGGCCAGCATATCAGTCAAAGCGGGATCACCCTGTTGCTGCGGCGTTTCCGTTATCATCGCCCAGCGTTGCTGCGAGGCGACCAGTACCTGATCAGCGCCGGCCTTGCGCAATTCGTAACTGTCCTTGCCGGGAATATCAATGTCAAAGCGGTGATGTGCGTGCTTGATCAAGCCGATTTTCAGATTCTGTTTTTTCAGCAGAGGAATCAGTTGTTTGAGCAGGGTGGTTTTACCGGTACCGCTGAAGGCAACAAAACCGAGTAGAGGTGTGGCGTATTTATTCATGCTCGTTTTTTTCTAAATAGTGTTGCAGATCGTCGCGGCTGTTGATATTGGCGAAGGCGGTTGGCTGATCGGAAAAATCGACCTGCACAGCATTTTCCTGACGCAGCCAGTCAGCGGTTTTGCGGCCACCGTGGGCAAGATAGTTTGTCAGGCTGTCGCTTAATGAACGGTGAAGCATGCAGAAAGTGGGTTGTATCCATTTCCCGTCATGGGCGACTGCTGCGACATCTTTTTTTGCCAGCGCCTGAGAAAAGCGTGTGACCAGATCCAGTGGCAGTTGCGGGGCGTCACAGGGTACGCAGACAATCCAGTCGGCCTGCTCGCTTTCAAGCTGCTGCAGACCTTGCAACATGCCGGAGAGAGGACCCTGAAAATCCTGCCTGGCATCACTGAAGACCGGAAAACCGAAGCGCTGGTAGCGCTCAAGGTTGCGGTTTGCATTGATCCGGAGCGTCGTAACCTGGATCTGGAAGCGGTCGATCACATGCTGAATGAGGGCTTGGTTCTGTAGCTCGATCAGTCCCTTGTCCCGGCCCTGCATTCGGCTTGCCCGGCCACCGGCCAGAATAATACCGGCAATAAAATAGCGGTTTTGTGAATTTGGCTGCATATTTGTCCCACAATGGAGAATTTTGGTGCGCTTAAAATTATATCAGCAAGCTGAAATTCAAGTAAGTATATGAATATTTTAAATATAAATGCCATTTTCATATAAGGTTAATGGATTGATCGGGTATTTAAGTTTTTCCGGCCCAGCGCCGATACACTGAAAGGTATTTGAGCTAAAAGTTTTTTTTATTATTAGATAAGGTTGGAAAAAAGATGGCAATGAGTATCGATCGCGTGTTGAGCGATGCTATTAATGGTGCGCAAAAAGGGCTGCAGACTGCCCGCAAAAATTCAGCGCAACTGGCGGCAGCAGGGAGAGGACCGAGTAAATCGGATGAAAATAGAGACAGTACCCGGGTGGAAAAGGCTGCGGATGCCGATCTGGGCAAGCTGGTTGATGTTAAGGCCTGATAACGGAATCGATATATGATGATGAGTTCACTATCAACACAAACGGTGCAGGATGATATTCGCCTGACCGTGCATGGTCTGCAGGATTTGCCGGCCATTTCTCCCATGTCAACGAAACTGCTGGGGGTGATTGGAGACGACACGATTAGTATTCACCAACTGGCGGATATTATCCGTCAGGATGCGAGTCTGGGGGCGCGGATTATTGGTTTGGCTAATTCCGCTTATTTCGCTCAGCGCGAACCCGTTAGCTCGGTGGAAGATGCGATATTCAAAGCGCTGGGTTTACGTTTGACACAGAACATGGCCCTGGGCATTGCGCTTTCGGGACCATTTAATTCACAGGTACACTGTGCTGCTTTTGATATGCATGGCTTCTGGCTAAAAGCGGTGCTAACCGCAAATCTGGCTCAGGGGCTTTGCCGACTGGTGCGTGCTGATCTTCAAATTGACATGGATATGGCCTATCTTGCCGGTTTGCTGCATGAGCTTGGTTTATTGCCGCTGGTGTATCTTTTTCCCGAACAGATGAATACGAATTTTACTCGCCGCATAACCCGGCATCAGCATCTACGTGAGATACTGAGAAAAGAGCTGGGCACGGATCAGCATGAAGTCGGCGCCTGGCTGGCGATGAACTGGAAGATTCCCCCCGCCATTGTTGATGTGATTGCTCATCATGCTGAACCGGATTATGATGGCGAACACACATTATTAGTGCTGCTTATTCGTTGCTGTTCCCACTGGGCGATTCTATACATGGAAGACGGCGTCTGGGACAGATTGCCTGAAGAAGCTGAAGCCCTGCTCGAATATACCGGCATTGATAGAAGCGATATGCTGAAGGTACTGAAACAGCAGCATGTTAAATTTGAGGCGATGGAATCCATGGCCCATGAACTGGTAGAAAGCTGATAACCTCATATGGATAACAAGCCGTTTATCGAAGCCTATCAGGAAATCAATTCACGCTTCATCAAGCTGTTGAGTTCCATGTCAGCCCTGCGCGTCCTGTCCGGCTTTGAAGTCAAGTATCGCAATGAAAACGAGATTATCTCTGAATCTCTGAATGTTTTGCTGGACTATCATGAACTCGACTATGTGGCGATCTTCATGTATGAAGAGGACACGCTGGAGCAGGTTGCCAGCAAGTGCTGGAACAACGATACAAAGCATCCCCCTTCAAAGTACAACGGTCTCTGTGACCGGCACTGGGATTTGCTCGCCCAGGTTGAGAGTACAGGTAAAGTGCAGCAGATTAACCAGATACCGGGTGAAGAATTTTCCGGTTCGGCCAGCGCCATTCCCATCCATGCCAGCGATACCCTGATTGGTGTTTTTCTTGCCTGTCATCCGGCAGATGATTTTTTCTCGGTTACCAATGAACGTAATCTGGTGATTTATTGCAATTTTCTCGGCCAGATGATCATGAATAACCGCCTGCTGCGTAGTATGGACAAAATGGTCAGCGAGCGCACCCAGCAGTTACAGATGGCGCTGGATGAGGCGAGTGAACTAAAACGACGCTATGAAGAGCTGTCGATTATTGATGAACTGACCCAGTTGCACAACCGGCGTTTCTTCTTCCCTGAAACCCGCACCGGGCTGGCCCAGGCCATGCGTTACAAAGAACCTTTTTCATTGCTGGTCATGGATCTGGATCATTTCAAGATCATAAACGATCGCTATGGTCATGCTATGGGAGACGAAGTGCTCAGAGGCATTGCGGCAACGTTCAAGTCGGAAATCCGTGACGTGGACATCCTCGCCCGCTTTGGCGGTGAAGAGTTTGTCCTCGCCTTGCCGGAAACCGATGAGCGTGGCGCTATGGTTATAGCCGAACGGATCCGCAAGAAGGTCAAAGCACTACGCTGGCAGGCGGATGGCCGGGAAATTTCAATCACCATTACTATTGGCATCACGGAATTTGAAAATTGCAGCAGCAATGATTACGTCGGGGTGCTTGATGAGCTAATCCAGCAGGCCGATCAGGCCCTTTATCATGGCAAAGACAATGGCCGAGATCAGTTTAACACCTACAGTTATATTGCTTGCCTGATGGATACTGGTGAACAGGCTGGTTAAACCGGCTTTTTTAGTTTATCTCGCTGCTCTGTCAGACTCCAGTCCAGGTGTTCCTGCAAAAGCTCGGATGCGCTTTGCTTTTTTTGTTCCAGCGCGCGAATGATAGTGTGATCTGCCGGCGCATTGCCCAGTGCCACCGCAATATTGCGTAGCCAGCGTTGATGTCCCATGCGCCGCAGGGGGCTGCCCTCGGTGCGTTTCAGAAAATTTTTCTCATCCCATGCAAATAAAGACAACAGTTGCGGCGCATCCAGATCGTTGCGCACGGAATAATCCGCTTCGAGGCTGGCCTGGGCGAAGCGATTCCAGGGACAGACCAACTGACAATCGTCGCAGCCGTAAATGTGGTTGCCCATCGGTACGCGCAGTTCAAGCGGAATGACACCGGCATGTTCGATGGTGAGATAGGAAATGCACAGGCGGGCGTCTACTGTATAAGGTGCGACGATGGCGCGGGTGGGGCAGATGTCGATACAGGCCTGACAGTTACCGCAATGATTCTCCGCCGGGGCGCTCAGGGGCAGGGGTAAATCAGTGAACAGTTCACCGAGAAAAAACCAGGAACCGGCACGCGAGTTGATAATATTGGAATGCTTGCCGGTCCAGCCCAGTCCGCCTTTTTGGGCCAGCGCTTTTTCCTGCACCGGGGCGCTGTCGACAAAGGCGCGATAACCAAAGGGACCGATTTCGGCCTGGATTTCCTGTGCCAGTTTCTGCAGACGTTTACGCATGATCTTATGGTAATCGCGACCCAGAGCATAACGGGAGACATAGCCGAGCATGGGATCGTCGAGGACACTGTGTGGCTCGCGGCCTGTCGGCGGCAGATAGTCCATGCGCACGCTGATGATGCGCAGAGTACCGGGTACCAGTTCCTGTGGCCGGGTGCGTAACGAACCGTGGCGCTGCATCCATTCCATTTCACCGTGGAAGTCCTGGGCCAGCCAGTTCAACAAGCGCAGTTCACTGGCGCTTAAATCGGTATCGCTGATGCCGATCTGTTGAAAGCCCAGCGCCTGACTCCAGCGCCTGATTTTGTCAGCCAGTTGCCGAAGTTCTTCGTCTGACAGCGTGGGCCGGTTTTTTTGTTCCTGCATAATGCGTCGTCACAGGACTGCATGAGTCCCGTAAAAGCCAGGCTTATTGCAGCAGGCCGTAGACGCCCAGCGAATAGGCGCGTTGCTGTTCTTTGCCTTCCAGTGATGACGGGCTAATGCTGGAACCGGGGCGCAGGTTGCGGCTCAGATAACGGGTGTCGCCGGTGCCTTTGTCGAAGGCGACGGTGGCAGTCTCGGCAAAGTAATAACCCAGCACATCGTCTTTTTCGACGCCGACACTGACATGGAAGCGAGTTTTAATCAAGCCGGTTTTACTGATGTTCAGGTTGCGGCTTTCCCACACGACCACCAGTTTGTCGTCGATTTTGCGTAATACCTTGACGGTCATGTGGGTGGGTTTTATGAACCAGGCGCCCACCCCGGTGAGCACGCCGCTGCGCGGGATTTTATTTTTCAGATCTACCAGCATGATTGAGCGGTTGTCGTATTGCTTGCGTTTGACCAGCTCACCACCGACATAGTCGAGCAGGTTGTTATTGACGAGGAAAGATTTATAAACGTCGATCTGTTCTTGCAAGAAGCGGCGTACCTGGCTGCGCAGCAGGGTAGATTCATTAAAACGGGAGGATTTTTCCTTGCCGATAATCTTCCGCACCCGGTTGGATTCGTTCAGGGCTTTCTGTAGCTGCTGACTTTTTGATTCCAGTGTCCGGATTTTATTTTGCGCTATATCAATCTGTTGTTGCAGTGACTGGTTGCGGCTTTCGAGTTCGTGTGTGCTGATCGGGGTCTGACAGCCGCTTAAAACCAGCATGCAGGGGACAGTTAACAGACATAAATTTCGAAACACAGGAATACTCCGGAACATCAGGGTTGGTGAATACTGTTAACCAGAAATGCCTGGCTCAGCAGACGTTTATTATCCAGTTGTAATTCCAGAATATAACTGCCTTCGCTGAAACCTTCCACCGGTAGATCGATCTGAAAAAAATGATCGCCCTGGCGACCTGAAACAATTACCGGTTTTTGCGCTATTTGCACCCGTCTTGCGCCATCAAAAAGTATCGCCTGCAACAGTGTCGGCGTGTCTTTCATGTTCTGGAAATGAAAGCCAATGTAGACTGTGCGTCCGGGTTGCAGTGCCTCGGCCTGAGGCTGGTCCAGTGATTGTAATGGGGTGGCGCTGAAGCGGATCCGGCTGATGCTCGGTTCTCTGGCGGCCACCGCTTTTTCAAGCAGGGCTTCGATATTTACAATCATGTCATTACGGCCATAAACCGATTGCGCCTGTTCAAGCAGCACGCTTGCCTGTGTCAGTCGACCTTTTTCAATAGCCATCGTTATCCGTTGACTGATTTGATCGGCAATTTTTTTCAGGCGGTTTTTTGCATGTCGGTTATGTGCTTCGATATCCAGCACATTTTTATAACGGCTATAAGCGTTGTTGCCTGCGGGGCTGATCAGTTGACCCTTGTCGAAGGCTTGGTCAGCCTGTTGCAACAGTGTCTTTACCCGGGCGATATGGCGAATGCTTTGTTGCAGATCTTTCTGTTGTTCGAGAATCTGCGGCTGATGGAGGTTGAGCCGGCTTATCATGCTGTCGAGTTTCTGTAATTGTTTACGCAGTTGCCAGGAGGCCGACTGCTGCTTTGCTTTTTTCAGCCAGGACTGGTTAATCTTCTGCAGCATGGTTAAGGCTTCGGCGTTATCCGGATCCAGCTTCAGCGCGGCCTCGATTTCGAGCAGTAGTTCGGATTTTTCTGCTGTCATAGCAGCGCTGGATTCGAAATACTTTCTGGCTCTGCGCAGATGTTGGGACAGCGCCTGTGCCTGTTGCAGTTGTTGATGGGTTCGAATGAATTTTTCTTGTCTGGCAATGTCGGGAAATTGTTGTTGTAGTTCAGCCATGAGCATAAGGGCCTGTTCCGGCCTGGCCGAATCAATCGCCGACTGGATTTTATCGATGTATGCTAACTTCTGTTTTTCTTTTTCCTGTTCTATTTTTTGCGCCGCATTTGGTTGTGTAACGGGTATAGCAACAGTTTTTGCGACAGCCGGGGGCGGCGTGTCGGTTGTTGGCAGTACTTTTTCGAGTCTATGGTTTAACCACGGGACAGGCAGTGTTTCTGCGTAAGATATAATCGTGTGTCGTTGCTGATAAACCAGCGCGCCTGCAACCAACATGCTCAGCAACAATAGAAAGACAATAAAAGAAGTTCGCGTCTGTCTTTTTGCTGCGCTGGCAGGAGTCTGTGCCTTGCGGGTATTTTCGGTGCTTATTTCTGAACTTATCAGCGTTTCGGCATTATAATTTTTGCCCGCCTTGCGAAACTCGGCATTTTTTTTCTCGATGGCCGCCAGATCCGCATCGCTGATCTGATTTAGTGCGTCGATTAGTTCAGCAGCCGTCTGGTAGCGATCATCGGCTTCCTTGGCCAGACAGGTGTTGATAATCGGCTGGAAGATCTGCAGCTCATCGGAGAGTACGGGAATAGCCGCAGTGATATGCTTGATGCCGATGGCAACGGCAGAGTCGGCGTCATAGGGCAAATAGCCTGCGAGCATATGAAAAAACACTACCCCCAGACTGTAAATATCAGAACGGTGATCGGCGCTGAGTCCCTTGTTCTGTTCCGGACTCATATAATAGGGTGTACCCAGTGCGCTGCCGGCCCGGGTCAGGCCATGAGTCGTGTGATAACTGCGCGCGATACCAAAATCCATCAGCACGACGCGCCGGTCGCCTTCATGCAGCATGATGTTTTCCGGTTTCACATCGCGGTGGACGTAGCCTTTTCCAGCGGCAAAATTCAGCGCCCGAGCAACCTCCTTGATAATACGGATCAGTTCTTTTTTGCTCAGCGTGGCGTGGGCCTGCTTGAGATCCTGGCCGTCAATGTATTCCATTGACAGATAGTGATAGCCCTCATGGATGCCGACATCGAAGACGGTGACGATGTTGGGATGCATGAGATGGCTGACGATACGGGCTTCGCGCAGAAAACGTTCGGAAAATTGTTCACCCTGGGCCTGATTGGGATCGAGGATCTTCAGTGCCACCTTGCGACCGAGGCTTTCCTGCACCGCCAGATAGACCGTGGCCATGCCGCCACGTCCCAGCACGCCCTTGATCTGGTATCCGGGAATCCTGATCAGGGAGGCGGTATTGTTTGCTGTGGCGTCTTGTCCATTCACGCGTTGTTGCTGCCTTGGAGCAGGAGATTCAGAAAAATGAGCATCTGTTCACTGATTTTAGGATGGAAGCTCCCCCCGTGCAAAGATTTTTGCTGCGAGGGGTACATCGGGCGGCCTGTTTATTGCCGGATAATAATTATATTTTGCAATACAGAGGGGTCAACTGGATTGGCGGGTGACATCGACATACAGTGTCAGGCGCTGGCCGGGTTGCAGATATTTGTGCTTGCTGATGCGATTCCAGCGGCATAACTGAGCGATACTGACCCGGAATCTTTGCGAGATGCGCGCCAGTGAGTCGCCCGGGCGGACGCGGTAACCGATGCGCCGGGTAATTTTACGTGATGGGGGAGGGGCAAAATATTTACCGGGATCATTATCTGATACCGACTTGCCGGTGCGCGACCAAATCACCAGTTTTTGTCCGGGCATGAGTGGATCGCGCGGTGCCATGCCGTTCCAGCTTGCCAGTTTGCGCACGCTGACTTTGTGACGGCTGGCCAGATCCCAGAAGGTGTCCCCGCGTTGTACGATATGGGTCAGCTTGATGCCCTTGCGGGGGATGTTTTGCAGCGCGCTTTTGCGTTGATTGGCGCTCAGGCGGTAGCTTTGTGGACGTCGGCTGGCAACGGGGATAGTCAGGCTGTGGCCTGCGCGCAGGCGGCTGCCGCGGATATGGTTGGCCTGTTTGATGGTCTGGATGCTGGTGTGATATTTATGCGAAATACTGCTGAGCGTTTCGCCAGGACGGATTTTATGACGCAGCCAGCGAATATGAGCATTATCGGGTAATTTGGCCAGTTTCTGGCGGAAGATTTCAGCCTTGTCCTGTGGTAGCAGCAGATAACTGGTGCCGTTGGGCGAGGTGGCCCAGCGATTGTAGGCGGGGTTAAGCTGGTATAATTGATCCAGTTTGATTCCCGCCAGTTCGGCAGCTTTGGCCAGATCGAGTTGCCGGTCTATCCTGACCCGTTCAAAGTAAGGGGCGTTGGCGATCGCGGGCATGTCCAGATTGTAAGCCCCAGGATTCTGGATATATTTTTTCAGCGCCAGCAGTTTGGGTACATAGGCACGGGTCTCGGGCGGCAGTTTCAGCGACCAGAAATCAGTCGGTTTGCCCTTGCGGCGGTTCCGTTTGATGGCGCGATGCACCGTGCCTTCACCGGAATTATAGGCCGCCAGGGCTAGCAACCAGTCACCATTAAACTGTTTCTGTAAATTATCCAGCAGTCGGGCTGCGGACTGGGTCGCCGTATAAACGTCACGCCGCCCGTCATACCACCAGTTTTGTTTCAGACCGTAGCGGCGGCCGGTAGAGGGAATGAACTGCCAGATGCCGGAGGCGCGGCCATGCGAGTAGGCAAAGGGCTGGAAGGCGCTCTCAACGATGGGCAGCAGGGCGATTTCACTGGGGATGTGGCGATTTTCCAGGGTTTCTACAATGTAATACAGATAGGGGCGAGCGCGCTCGGCTACCCGCCGCATATAGGCCGGATGACGAACATACCAGTCCAGTTGCTGCTGGATACGCCGATGGTCCTTGTCCTCAAGGCTGAAACCATTACGGATGCGCTGCCAGAGATCGTCCGGTCTGGTATTGGCAAAAACGTTACTACCGGTATCGAAGCCGGACCAGTCGGCAGGAAAATTGGCATCGCCGTTGACCTGATAATCGCCTGTTTTAGCGAGCGCAGGAATCCCGGTTGCGTGTACTTTTTGGGACGCCGATTCAGGCTGCTTAATGGCCGTCCTGTTGTCCGGAGCGGTCTGTACGGGCGCTGTTTGCGGTATCAGGTTGCAGGCGCTGAGCAGCAGGCAGGTAAGGGCAAGGAAAAAGGGGGTGATAGACCTGGGATTTCGCATTAATCTGATTTTAGGTTACTCATGTGCGACTATACGGGAGCCAGAGGTTAAATACTGTGATACAGGTGTAATTAAATCAGTAACTAAGGCAAAATACTAAATCTACCACAGTATATCAAACAGACGGTTTTATTGTCGGGATATTAATTTGGAAACTTTAATCAGTCTTTGAAAACTGCATGCGACTTCGAATAAAAACTCCTTATTCCGAGCGCCGCGCGAATCGTTGCGACCGCGCGCCGAAGGTCTGGTATGAACTATTCGACTGGTTCGACAGCTGGGTCGGGGCGCAGCTGGCAAAAACAGAAAAGACGGTGCTGGATGATATCCTGCCTGATTTGTTTGGTTACTATCTGGTAGCACTGTCGCATCCTCAGCAGGCCTATAAGTTTGCCGCCAGCCGTGTCTCGCGGCGTATGGTGATGAACATTTGCGCGCGGGATTATTTGCCGCCGCTCAAACCCTCAGGTTTCCTAGGCCAGGTTCACCGGCTTCCGCTGCAAACAGACTGCGTCGATGTGCTGGTCCTGCCCCACATTCTCGAATTTTCCCGTCAACCTCATGAAGTGCTGCGGGAAGCTGAGCGCGTACTCATAGCCGAGGGGCATGTGGTGATTCTGGGCTTCAATCCCTTTAGTTTCTGGATGCTCTGGCGGCTGGCGCTGGGCTGGCGCGGCGCGGTGCCGTGGTGCGGCACCTTTCGCAGCGTCAGCCGGGTGCGGGACTGGCTGGCCCTGCTGGGTTTTGATGTCGTCGCCACGCACTATTATTTTTTTCGTCCGCCTATACAAAACAATAGTATCCTGCACAAACTCGGTTTTCTGGAAAAACTGGGGCAGCGCCTGTGGCCGATTTTCGGCGGCGGCTACGCCATTGTCGCTAAAAAACGGGTAGTAACCTTAACGCCCCTTCGCCCACGTTGGAGCAGGCGCAAGCGCCTGGTGACCGCCGGCCTGGTCGAACCCATGAAACCACATCACAAGGAGCATTATGAGCAAGATCGTTGAAGCCTGGACAGATGGCGCCTGTCGCGGCAACCCCGGCCCTGGAGGCTGGGGAGCCTTACTGCGTTACGATGGCCGGGAGA
>VAPL010402758.1_pt1 | contig 12287 bp, 7 predicted proteins | sample 3395061 | NCBI WGS metagenome assembly VAPL01 (sample SAMN08290444, study PRJNA428436) | hydrothermal vent metagenome | isolation source: Deep-sea hydrothermal vent chimney 2 | place: Pacific Ocean: Juan De Fuca Ridge | depth 2182 m m
GAGTATAATAAAAAGAATTAAAGTTGAAATATGTTGTAGTTGTTTACATTTTCATTCGTTTATTATCAATCTGAAATAATCAGACTATTATGAAAAATGACTACAAATTTCTAAAAAAAGAAGACACAGACATTTTTAAAGCAATTGTCGGTGAAGAAAAACGAGAAGCTGAAGGGCTTGAACTCATTCCATCCGAAAACTACGTATCTCTCGCGGTGCGCGAAGCTATGGGCTCTGTACTTACCAATAAGTATTCCGAAGGATACCCTGGGAAGCGTTATTATGGTGGACAGGAATATACAGATATAGTGGAGCGTGTCGCAATAGAGCGCGCGCGTAGACTATTTAATTGTAAATATGTAAATGTGCAAACACACTCCGGAGCGCCCGCAAATATTGCTATGTACTTTGCGCTTCTTGAACCTGGGGACACTGTACTTGGCATGGATCTCTCGCATGGTGGGCACTTAACACACGGACATCCGGTAACATATATAACCAAAATCTTTAACTTTGTTAGGTACAAAATGAAGGATGTTGATACTGGAGAGATTGACTATGAAGAGATGCTCAAAGTTGCAAAAAAAGAGAAACCCAAAATCATTCTTGCTGGTTTCTCTGCTTATTCGAGGGAATTGGACTATAAAAAGTTTGTTGAGATTGCACAAGAAGTGGGGGCGTATGCTGTGGCTGATATAGCGCATATTGCAGGGCTTATAGCGGGTAAGGTTGCGCGTAATCCTTTTGACGATGGTTTTGATGTTATTACTTCAACCACACACAAGACGTTGCGTGGTCCACGCGGAGGATTAGTCCTTGTGCGTGACAGCGAAAAATTGGCGAAAAAAATAGACAAGACTGTTTTCCCGGGCCTTCAGGGCGGTCCGCATATGCATCAGATTGCTGCAAAAGCGATATGTTTTAGTGAAGCACTACACCCGTCATTTCAAAAATATGCACAACAAATTCTTAAGAATGCAAAAGCTATGGAGAATGTATTTCATGAACGCAATGTGCGTATGTTGGGTGGGGGGACGTCAAACCACCTTATCCTCGCGGATGTTTACGGCTCTTTGAATGTTTCTGGACAGGAGGCGGAGAGAGCTCTTGATGAGGTGGGAATAACTCTCAATAAAAACATGATTGCTGATGATTCTCGCGTACCTATGGATCCTTCTGGCATTCGTTTTGGCACACCAGCTGTCACGACTCGTGGCTTCAAAGAAAAAGAATGTGTTGACGTTGCGCACCTGATGATTGATACTCTTCAGAACAAAGATGATAGTAAAAAGAAGAAGGAATTTCGTGAAGAAATAAAGGAACTTTGTAAAAAATTTCCTATACCTAAAAGTTTTGTATAACCACATTCTTTATTCAATAGACGAATAACACCAATATCAGCTATACTGGCTTAATGATTGAAGGAATTATACGTAAAAGTATTAATGAGGCTGTTTCAGAGCTTGGTTTTTCTGTACCTCATTTTATACTTGAACATCCTTCAGACATCTCTCTTGGGGATTATGCAAGCAACGTAGCATTACTTCTCAGTAAGGAGGCTAGAAAGAAACCAACCGAGTTGGCGGGCGAGATAGTCTTAAATATTAACCAAAATAAACCAAAAGAGATTGAGAGAATAGAAATAGCAGGGCCAGGATTTATAAATTTTTATTTGCGGTCCGAGATTTTTACGAAAAAAATTTCTGAGATTTTGAAACAAAGTGATAAGTGGGGAAGTGGAGATGGTCTAAAAAATAAAAAAATAATAATAGAATATACCGATCCTAACCCTTTCAAACCTTTTCATATAGGGCATCTTATGAGTAATACAATAGGGGAGGCGATAACAAGGCTTCTTGAGATGTCTGGTGCAGAGATCTTCAGAGCAAATTACCAAGGAGATGTTGGGCTTCATGTGGCAAAAGCTTTGTGGGCAATTGAGAAAAAAGATTTTGCGGTGGATAATCCAGAAGAGCTTGGAAAGGCTTATGTATATGGAAATGAACAATATGAATCTAGTGATACAGCCAAACAAGAGATTGTTGAGATAAATAAAAAAGTGTATGCGAAAGATAAAAGTATTTTGGAGATTTATAAAAAGGGTAGAGAAACATCGTTAGCTCATTTTGAAGATTTATATAAATTGTTAGGAACTAAGTTTGATCATTATTTTTTTGAGGGAGAGACATGGGAGATTGGCAAAAAGATGGTTGATGAAGGTTTGAAAAAAGGAGTTTTTGAAGAGAGCGATGGAGCGATTATTTTTCGTGGCGAAAAATATGGTTTGCACACCCGTGTATTTATAACAAAAGAGGGGATACCAACGTATGAAACCAAAGACCTTGGACTGGTTAGTTTGAAAAGAAAGATTTTTCAGTTTGATCTTTCTGTTATTGTCACAGGCGTAGAGCAGGTGGAGTATTTCAAGGTTTTGTTTAAAGTAGTTTCCCTTTTAGATCCGGAGCTTGAGGGAAAGCTTAAGCATATTGGGCATGGTCTAATGCAACTTTCCTCTGGCAAAATGTCTTCTCGTTCTGGAAATGTTGTAACAGGGGAGTTTTTTATACACAAAGTGCAGGAGGAGGTGGGGAAACGTACTAAGGATATCCAAACCAGAGATCGTATAGCAATAGCGGCTATTAAGTACTCTATACTCAAGCAGTCTTCTGGTAAAAATATCACCTTTGATTTATCCCAAGCCCTTTCTTTTGAGGGGGTTTCTGGTCCGTATTTACAGTACTCTTATGTTCGAGCCTCTTCTGTTTTGGATAAAGCAAAAGATATGGGGATTAAACCAAATATTGAAAATGCTGTGGATACTGCAGGACTTATAGAAAAACTCCTGTATAGATTTCCCAAAGTGGTTAAGAGGGCTGGAGAAGAGTATGAACCACATTATTTGGTAACTTATCTCACTGAGCTAGCTAGTGCTTTTAGTAGTTATTATGCGAAGGAACGTATTGCGGACGCAGATGAAAATTCGTCATATAAAGTGGCGCTTACTAAAGCATTTCAAATCACAATGAAGAACGGACTGAGCCTTTTAGGCATACAGGCTCCTGAGAGGATGTAGAGGTTTAAGACGGAATTAACTCAAGGTTGTCTTATTCATAATAAAGAGTAATCTCTGGGTAGGTTTTCTATTTATGGAGGCGGTAAAGTGTATTTGGATTCAAGTGTTGTTTCAAATACTGAAGAGATTTGTTATAGAAGTAAGAAGAATAGATTTCCCAATGGTGGGAAGCTAATCAAGCAACTCTCCTACTTTCGTGGTATGTTTGATTTAGCCTAAGTTGTTATTTTTTTGAAGGAGAGGTTAAAATGTCACCAAAGTTTGACGAAAGTTTCTCTACGTCTACTAATGAATTACAATATGCAATTAAAGTAGCTGGAAGGATGAAGTATCCTATTTACCTTCTTCCAGATTTTGGAATAGGGAAGGTGAAGGGTGTAAAAGTTAGGTCAGAGTGGGAGCTCGAAGAAATCTATCCTGATTTACTCGCTCAGAGCGAGATGAATCAAGTGACCATTAAGAAACCCATATTTGTTCTAGAAAGACTCTCTTGTTTTTTGTCTAACTGGTTTTGCTTATCTCCAACAAAACAATAAGAAAGACAATTCACACCAGAATGGGGGGATGTCTTTAAGGTCTCGTGTTTTTACGCGAGACCTTTTTGCATACATGGGTGTAAATGCTACTATTTTAAACACAAGACTATGAAAGAAGTTTCAACAGATAAAGAAAAAAGTGTTTCGTTGCGTGAGAAGGACATTCTTGATTTTTGGAAAGAGAACCGTATTTTTGAAAAATCAGATAAAAAGTCAGCCCCAAAAGGTGAATTTATCTTTTATGATGGGCCACCCTTTGCCACGGGATTACCTCATTATGGGCATATTTTAGCTGGCACTATAAAAGATGTTATCCCACGGTATAAGACGATGTGTGGATACAGAGTTTCAAGACGTTGGGGGTGGGATTGTCACGGACTTCCTCTTGAAAATGAAATTGAAAAAGAATTAGGCCTTAAGAACAAAAGAGACATTGAAAAACTCGGTGTAGAAAAATTTAATGAAGCAGCTCGTAAGGCTGTACTTCGCTACGCTGATGACTGGAGAAAAATCATTCCTCGTATGGGCAGATGGGTGGATATGGATCGTGACTACAAGACCATGGACTCTTCGTACACAGAGAGTGTTTGGTGGATATTTAATGCTCTAAATAAAAAAGGATTGGTTTATGAAGGTAATAAGTCAATGCACTTGTGTCCGCGGTGTGGAACCACTCTCTCTAATTTTGAAGTAGCACAGGGGTATAGAGACATTGTAGATTTTGCGGTGACAGTAAAACTCAAACTTAGTGGAGAAGAGAATAGATTTATTTTGGTATGGACTACTACTCCATGGACTCTTCCTGGAAATATGGCAGTTGCGATAAATAAAGATGCTCAGTATGTAATAGCCGAGAAAGACGGAGAAGAACTTATTGTGGCTAAAGATAGGGTGGGTGTGTTGGGTGACAATTATTCTATAAAAAAAGAGATTACAGGGGACTCTCTTGTGGGAGTATCATACTCTCCACCATTCCCATACTATGTAGATAAAAAGATTAAAAATAAAGATAACGCTTGGAAGATTTACCATGCGTCGTACGTGTCTCTTGAGGACGGAACAGGAGCTGTGCATATAGCTCCGGCGTTTGGGGCTGAAGACATGGAGCTGTCTTTAAAGTGTGACATACCTCTTATACATCACGTTACAGAAGATGGTGTTTTTAGTTCAGATGTGACAGATTTTGCAGGAATGCCGGTAAAGCCAAAGGATACGGAAGAAGAAAAAGACAAACATCAATCTGCTGATATAGAAATAATAAAATATTTAGCTCATAAAGAACTTTTGTTTAAAAAAGAAAAGATTACACATTCATATCCTCATTGTTGGAGGTGTTTTACTCCGCTCTTGAATTACGCATCCTCATCTTGGTTCGTAAAAGTGTCGTCTTTTAGAGAGAAACTTGTTTCAGAAAATGAAAAAATAAAATGGGTACCAAGAGATATTGGAGAAAAGAGGTTTGGCAACTGGCTTAAGGGTGCTCGTGACTGGGCTGTGTCACGCAGTAGGTATTGGGGAGCTCCGATTCCGGTATGGAAAAATAAAGAAACCGGAAGTACTGTTTTTATAGAGTCTCTCGATGAGTTAAAAAAATATACAAAGAAGTCAGGAAATAAATATCTACTGATGCGTCATGGAGAAGCTTTATTTAATACTAAAAATACACTCAATGCTGAATTGTCAGTTGAAAATCCTTTAACTAAAACGGGGAAAGACACTGTTCGTGCTGTGGCAAAAAAACTAGAAGGCAAAAAAATAGACATGGTAGTGTATTCACCACTCCAGAGGACGCGAGAAACGGCTGAAGCTTTGGTGGGTCTACTTGGTTTGTCAAAAGATATTCTCAAAGAAGACTCCAGACTTAAAGAGGTTACTTTCGGTGAGTTTGAAGGTAAATCAATCAATGAATACCATTCATTTTTTCAGTTTACTCATGAGAGGATGATAGTGAGGCCTAAAGGTGGTGAGACATGGACGGAGGTGAAGAGTAGAGTTATGGAAGTTCTTTATGAATTTGATGAAAAATATAAAGATAAGACCATATTAATTGTTTCCCATAATGGACCTATTCAAATGATGCAGGCGGGAGCATATGGATATGATATAAGTAAAAGTGGCGAACATATTGAAAATAATCAGTTTGATTTAAAAACAGGGGAGATCAGGGAACTGTCTTTTGTCCCTATTCCACACAGTACTAACTACGAACTTGACTTACACCGCCCATATATTGATGAGATAGATTTAGTAGATACCAATGGGGCACCTCTCAAGCGTGTACCGTATGTGTTTGATTGTTGGTTTGAGTCTGGTTCCATGCCTTATGGGCAACAACATTATCCATTTGAAAATACTGATATTTTTGATCCAACAAGCAGTTGGTTTAAACGATCAAGAGGATACCCCGCTGATTTCATTGCGGAAGGTATGGACCAGACACGAGGTTGGTTTTATTCGCTTATAATTATTGGCACTGCTCTTTTTGGAAAATCTCCATATAGAAATGTAATAGTAAACGGTCTTGTTTTGACAGAGGATGGAACAAAAATGAGCAAGAGTCTCAAGAATTATCCTGACCCGATGGATGTTATAGAAAATTATGGTGCCGATTCTCTTCGATATTACTTGCTTTCGTCTCCTATTGTTCGGGGTGAAGATTTTGCTTTCTCTAACAAGGGTGTGGCGGAAGTTATGAGAAAGAACATAGGGCGACTCTCTAACGTTCTTTCCTTTTATAAAATCTACGCAGACCCTTCTGTTACAGGTAAGGCAGATAGTCCAAACAGACTTGATCAATGGATTGTTGCGCGTCTCAATGAACTCATTGGAGATGTTACCCTTGGTATGGAAAGGTACGAACTTGATAAAGGGACTCGTCCCATTTCATTTTTTATAGATGATCTTTCTACATGGTATCTTCGTCGCTCTCGCGAGAGGTTTAAAGGTGAAAATGAAAAAGATAAAAAGTACGCCCTGTCCACTCTTCGGCATGTGTTTGTTGAACTAAGTAAAGTCATGGCTCCGTCAATGCCCTTTTTCTCCGAATATCTGTATTTAGCGACAAAAGAAGAGAGTTCTCCAGAAAGCGTCCACTTGTGTAAATGGCCTATTGAGAAAAAAGTGAATAAAGTATTGCTTAAAGAAATGGCAGAAGCTCGTAGTTTAGTATCTTTAGGGCTTGAAGCGCGTGATAAAGTGCAGATTAAGGTACGACAACCTCTTTCCCTTCTGACTGTGAAAAAACTCTCCATTAACTCTTTAGATATTCCTTTAGTAAAAGAGGAGATAAATATAAAAGAGATAGTTGAGGATAAAAATATAGAGAATGAAATTGTTTTAGACACACTTCTCACAGAGGAATTAAAAGATGAGGGAATCGCGCGGGACTTTATTCGACAAGTGCAAGTGTTGCGTAAAGCCAAAGGACTCACTACAGAGGATACGATAGAACTTATAGTGGATACTCAAACAGGAAAAGCTTTAATTGAACGATTTCAAAAGGAAATACAATCAAAGGTTTTAGCTAAAGAGATTATTTTCAAGGAAACTGAAGGTGAAAATGTTGTTCTTGCTGATCACACTTTCAAAATTTCTCTTGAGAAGTGCTCTAAATGCTCTTGCTAAATGGCTCATCATATATACAACTCAGACTGTCTTATTTTTGGGGGAGTTGCTGTTGGAGAAAGTAATCGTTTCCTAACAGTCTGGACTAGGGAGTTAGGTTTGATCCGAGTTGTTGGAAAAAGTTTGCGAGCATCTCACTCTAAACTCAAACATCATTTACAAGACTATTCATATTCGCACATTTCGCTTGTACGTGGGCGTAATACTTGGAGAGTAACTGGAGCGCAATTAATATATAATTTTTATATTGAATATGCTGGTTCGCGGAGCAAGCAACTTCTTCTTATGCGCATTTGTGCTTTGTTGTCACGACTGCTTCAGGGAGAAGAGATGGATAGAACATTGTTTGATTTAGTATCTGATGGTATGGCTTTTATGCAGACTACCGCGCTAGATGCAGGGCTACTTAGAGATTTTGAACACTCCTTACTTATTCGTATTCTTGCAAGACTTGGTTATGTTGGAGAAAGTGAAGATATTTCCATTTTATTATCCATGTCGTCTTTTTCTAGAGAGGAGCTTGCGCGCACTTCTGCTTATCGCACTCAGGCGATACAAGTAATTAATAAGGCTATTGAGGCGAGTGGTTTGTAAAGATTTTGAGAAAGAAGATAGGCGTGAGATTCTTCGTGTTATACTATTTGTTATCTATGTTTGGAGACACAAACGGTATTGAGAGGCTAAAAAAGAAGCTCTACGCGAGGAGTGGAGAAGGTTTAGGCGTTAAAAAACGACGCAAATTGCGTGAGCTTTCTTTTGATGTAAAAACACAATGGAAACCAGATCCTATTAAGAAAAATAAGGTAAATAAGAATAGGCTGTTATTTTGGTTGCTTATATTTTCCAGTCTTTTTTTTGTTGGGGCTATCGCAATTTCTGTTTTTTTCTTTTTTGCAGATCGTAATATAGTTTCTCCTTCTAATGTTGAGATTGAAATACAAGGTCCTTCTACTGTCGGAGGTGGGAAGGAGCTCGTACTCCAAATACTTGTTACCAATAAGAATGCCATTCAAATTAAGGATGTGGATCTTCTTCTTGAGTATCCTTCAAGCACAAGAACCGCTGGCGATTTGACGCGTGAATTATTAAGGTCTCGTGAAAAAATAGGGTTGCTGCAACCAGGGGAGCGTATACAAAGGACAGCGCGCGCGGTGCTTTTTGGTGAAGAGGGAGAAAGTAGAGTAGTCAAAGTTACTGTTGAATATCGAGTGGAGGGATCAAACGCCATTTTTCATAGTGACCAAACTTATGAAATAAATCTCTCAAATGCTCCTCTGTCTCTTTTAGTTGACTCTGTTGATACTATCTCTTCCGGTCAAGAGTTGGGTTTTACAGTCACAGTGGTGTCTAATTCTGACACTATAATAAAAGATGTGTTGCTTTCAGCGGAATATCCTTTTGGTTTTGATTTTCTACGATCAGATCCATCTCCTTTTGCAAAAAAGTCTGTGTGGAAACTAGGAGACATAAAACCTGAACAAAAAAAAGTTATCCAGGTTTATGGAAATATTTTAGGAGAAGCGGCAGAAGAGCGTGTATTTCGTTTTTCTGCGGGTCTTGCAAATGAGAACGATGATACAAAGTTGGAGACTGCGTTTGTAACATTTCTTAAGCCTATAGTTGTAGAGCGTCCTTTTATTGGGGTTGATATGGCAATTAATGGTGACAAGAGTCAAACTTCTGTTATTGATCGATCTTCTCGTGTGAGAGCTGATGTGGCGTGGGTAAATAATCTATCGGACAAGATTTATGATGCCGAGATTGAAGTAAAAATAGTTGGGAATATTCTGGATGAAAAAACGGTGGTGTCACAACGTGGATTTTATCGCTCTTCAGATGATACAGTTGTGTGGAGTCGTGAGACACTTCCCTCTCTTGCGACCCTATCAGCGGGAGATCGTGGAACTGTTTCTTTTTCTTTTATACCTATACAGACGTCGTCTGCTGATATATTTCGTACTCCTTATTTAGTATTAGATGTCACTATTAGAGGTAAACGCATATCTCAAAACAATGTTCCTGAGATAGTTGAGTCTACAGTACGACGAACATTACAGGTAGTTACAGATTTGTCGCCTTCTTCTCGAGCTGCTTATACTAATACTCCATTTTCTAATATCGGGCCTATTCCTCCGAAAGCAGAGACAAAAACGACATATACTATTTTTTGGGAAGTAAATAATTCCACAAATCCTGTTGGTAATGTTACTATGTCTGCTTCGTTACCATCGTATATGAGTTGGGTTGGTGCTGTGAGCCCAGAATCAGAACAAGTTGAGTTTAATGAAGTTGGAGGGCGTATTCGTTGGGATATTGGATCCATTCCTGCGCACAAGAGTCGCAAAGTTGCATTTCAGGTGGCTATATATCCGAGCGTTAGTCAGGTTGGCACTATACCAATTATTATTAGTGGACAAAGGGTGGACGGTATGGACACGTTTACTACCACTAAACTTAATAAAATCTTAACAGATTTATCAACACGACTTTTAGGAGACCCTTCTTTTCCTCCCGAAGGAGGGAAAGTGGTTGAGTAGTATAAATACTATGACTAAAGAAACAAATATTGATAATACGATGGAAAAAATAGTCTCACTTTGTAAACGACGTGGTTTCGTGTACCAAGGTTCTGAGGTGTATGGAGGATTGGCTGGTACATGGGATTATGGTCCGTTTGGCACAGAACTTGATTCTAATATAAAGCAGTACTGGTGGAAAAAATTTGTGCAAGATAGAGAGAATATTTATGGGATTAATGCATCCATCATGATGTCACCTAAAGTGTGGGAAGCTTCTGGACATACAGAGTCTTTTACAGACCCATTGGTTGAAGACAAAATTACACATAAAAGATATCGTGCTGATCATTTACTTGAGGAGGCGGGAATAGATGTGAATAATATGTCTGTTGAAGAAATGGGAGAAAAAATGAGTGAGCTCAATCTAAAGAGCCCTGCTGGTAATTCAGTGACCGAACCAAAGGTTTTTAACCTTATGGTGGAGGCTAAGATAGGTGCTGTGGAGGGGGAAAAAGAATCAGTCTATTTAAGAGGGGAGATAACCCAAGGTGTACATGTTAATTTTAAAAATATTTTAGACTCAATGCACCCAAAGCTTCCTTTTGGAGTAGCTCAAATAGGTAAGGCGTTTAGAAATGAAATTGTCCCAGCTAATTTTTTATTTCGTGTTCGGGAATTTGAACAGATGGAATTACAGTATTATGTTCGGCCGAATAAAGAAGACGGAGATAAGCAGTTTGAATATTGGAAGCAGTTTAGTATGGATTGGTATAAAGGTTTGGGCATACGAGAATCCAACCTCCGTCTACGTGAGCATGAAGAAAATGAACGAGCGCATTATGCTAAGGACGCGTGGGATATAGAATACAAAACACCATTTGGTTGGAGAGAAGCTTGGGGTATACATAATAGGAGTGACTGGGATCTAAAACGCCATCAAGAGTACTCGGGAGTGTCTATGGAATATCTAGAACAGGACGGGACTAGGGTGATGCCGTGGGTTATAGAGACATCAGGTGGAGTAGGGAGGGCTTTTCTTTTTGTTTTACTTGATGCGTATCGTGAAGATAAAATCGGAGGAGAAGATCGAACTTATCTAGCTTTGTCTCCGCACATAGCTCCAGTCAAGGTAGCAATATTCCCGTTGTTGAAAAATAAACCGGAATTGGTATCAAAAGCGCGAGAAGTGTATAAGTCTGTAAAGGAGAAAATCCCTCAGATTATGTGGGATGATAATGGAAATATAGGTAAGAGATATCGTAGGCAAGATGAAATAGGAACTCCGTACTGCGTTACTATTGACTTTGATACTTTAGAGAACGATACGGTAACAGTACGAGATCGAGATAGTGGTGAACAAAAAAGAGTACCCATTTTGGATTTACTGGGAAGTTTGTCTATATACTAAATTTTGTTTGTTGAATAATTTTGTTTTTTTGGAGACTTTTTCAAAAAAGAGGTAGGTGTTACTATGGACATATGGCGTTATCAAAAAATACAACGGTAAACATAAGTTTCGCAACTATCGTTAAGACGGTTCTCTTTATTCTATTAGTATGGCTTCTCTTCGTTTTGAAGAGTATAGTTCTAATTGTTTTAACTGCGGTAGTGATTGCTTCTGCAATAGAACCAGCTGTATCTTGGTTTGTTCAGCGTCGTATTTCACGTGTTTTTTCAGTTCTGCTTGTTTATGCGGTACTGATTCTTTCTTTAGGAGGGCTTTTTTATGCTTTTACTCCAATTCTTATTGAGGAAACTTCCGCAATACTTTCAATACTTCCTGCGCAGGTTGATACTTTGAAATTGTCCAATCCGATTGTAGGAACTCTTTTTGGGTCTGGCTCAAGTGACGGTGGTTTTTCTCCTCAAACTGTTATAGCTGATCTTCAGAATACATTTTCAACAACCTCAGGTGGTTTTTTAAGTACCATAAGTGCTATTTTTGGAGGAATCTTAGGTTTTATATTAGTAATTGTCTTTTCTTTTTATTTTTCTGTACAAGAAACTGGTGTAGATGATTTTCTGCGGGTTATTACACCATTGAAATATCAGGAAAGAGCCATAGATCTTTGGCGACGATCACAAGTAAAAATAGGGCTTTGGATGCAGGGTCAGCTTGTCCTTGCTGTATTGGTTAGTGTTTTAGTATATCTAGGTCTCACCATTCTTGGAGTGCGATATGCACTACTCTTAGCTTTGCTAGCCGGTATTTTTGAACTAATTCCAGTCTTTGGTCCTGTCCTGGCTGCCATTCCAGCCATTGCGATTTCATTTATTGATGGAGGGACATCTCTTGCTTTGTATGTGTTTGCGTTTTATGTCATCATCCAACAGTTTGAAAACCATTTGATATATCCTTTAGTAGTAACTAAGGTGGTCGGGGTTCCTCCTCTTTTGGTGATCTTAGCTCTGATAGTTGGGGCAAATCTGGCAGGGTTTTTTGGTATTTTACTTTCTGTCCCAGCTGCTGCAGTTATCCAAGAATTAGTACATGATATAGAAGAAGATCGTAAGAAAATAAAGAAAAAAACACTA
>VAPL010114938.1_pt1 | contig 12285 bp, 10 predicted proteins | sample 3395061 | NCBI WGS metagenome assembly VAPL01 (sample SAMN08290444, study PRJNA428436) | hydrothermal vent metagenome | isolation source: Deep-sea hydrothermal vent chimney 2 | place: Pacific Ocean: Juan De Fuca Ridge | depth 2182 m m
CCAATGGTATTCATCTCGTTCATTAAACAATTCCTGAGCCAAGACACCACTTAAATCTTTACTGGTGTACGTTCCAATTATTTGACTTTTATTTTTAACCCAAGCCCTAATTCCTGCCTTATAAACAAAAACCTGCTTAAAACCATTTTTTCTTAAACGCCCACATTCTTCTATTAAATTTCGTGTTGCCGTACCATTATTAATCAACACAACCAATTTGTTTTGCCAATATTTTTTTGATTTAACGAGGCTCAGTTTTAAGTTAATAGAATTATTAATTCGAAATTGTTGATATTGCGATTTAGGACGGACATCAATTAAAATTATGTCATTACGTTTAATTTTTTTATTGCTATCTGTAATGTTACAAATTTTATCAAATAAATGATATTCAGTTGAATTTCCAAAAACCTGTTTAGTAACCGATGATTTTATTGCTGCGATATTAGATTGAGCATTATTTGTTTCATAATTAAAACAGTTTTTAAAACTGTCGGCATAAACAGCAGATGTCACAATCGTTATCGATAGAATAACAATGAAAAAATTTAATGTAATTATATATTTCATCCCAAACAAACATCTTTGTAGACTAAACATCTGTTACAGTTTAATTCACCTAAATAATGACAAGGTGATTAAAATCAAACTACAAGGATATTTTTACTAAACATTATAAAAGTTTCGCAGTATACGCTTTTAACGAAACATTGAAATACTAAAATTGAATTCTCGTAAAATAATTTTGTTAACTGTTTATAATTTCACCAGAAATGGTTTTTATAAGGTTTACTATTTTATGATGTATAAAAAAAGGCGCATTATACATGCGCCTTTTTAAATTGAATCATTAGATTTCTTAATTACATTTTAAAAAACCAATTGATCAAACAACCAACGGCACAATCAACAACGCCACGATATTCATAATCTTAATCAAGGGATTAATCGCTGGACCGGCTGTATCTTTGTATGGATCACCAACTGTATCACCAGTGATTGCAGCTTTATGAGCCTCAGAACCTTTACCACCAAGATTATCATCTTCGATATACTTCTTCGCGTTATCCCAAGCGCCACCACCGGTTGTCATTGAAATTGCTACAAATAAACCAGTAGCGATAGAGCCAACCAGCAAACCACCGAGTGCTTGCGCACCTAAAGTTAGGCCAACAACAATAGGAACAGCAACTGGCAATAATGATGGTATAATCATTTCTTTAATGGCTGACTTTGTTAACATATCGACGGCTGTCGAATAATCTGGTTTTTCAGTAAAATCCATTATTCCGGGTTTTTCTTTAAACTGTCGTCGAACTTCCACAACAACCGATCCTGCCGCACGACCTACAGCTTCCATCGCCATCGCTCCAAACAGATAAGGCACCAGACCACCAATGAATAAACCAATTAATACCATATGATTGGATAAATCAAAACTCATGACTTTACCCGTTAAGTGTTCAATTTCACGAGTGTAATCAGAAAAAAGAACCAATGCAGCTAAACCTGCCGAACCAATCGCGTATCCCTTGGTAACAGCTTTAGTGGTATTACCTACCGCATCCAGTTCATCGGTTTTCTTACGAACATCGGCTTCTAAATTTGCCATCTCAGCGATGCCACCGGCATTATCAGTTATAGGACCATAAGCATCTAACGCCACAATAATCCCCGCCATTGATAACATTGCAGTAGCAGCAATTGCGATGCCATATAAACCTGCAAAATTATGTGCAACGGCTATACCAATACAAATAACAATAACCGGCGCGGCTGTTGAACGCATCGACAAAGCCAGACCAGCAATAACATTTGTTCCATGACCTGTAGTTGACGACTCTGCCAATTTTTTAACGGGAGAAAATTCAGTCGCAGTATAATATTCTGTAATAACAACCAAAGCGGCAGTAACAGCCAAGCCCACGAGTGCGGCATAAAATATATCTAAAACAGAATGCATACCATTACCCGCCATCATTTTATCGGTTACAAAATAAAATGCTATTGCGGATAATGCACCGGACACTGCGAGTCCACGGTATAAGGCTGGCATAATTCGTCCACCCTCTTTCACTCGTACAACCCATGTCCCAACGATTGAAGCAATAATGGATACTGCGCCTAATACTAAAGGAAATAATATTGCTTGAGTTGCAAAAGCTGTCTCTGAAAATACAAAACCACTTAAAATCATTGTTGCGATAATTGTTACGGCGTATGTTTCAAATAAATCAGCAGCCATGCCAGCACAATCACCAACATTATCACCAACATTATCCGCAATCACAGCCGGATTACGTGGATCATCTTCTGGAATACCCGCTTCAATTTTTCCAACCAAATCCGCTCCAACATCAGCACCCTTGGTAAAGATACCGCCACCTAATCGAGCAAAAATTGAAATAAGCGATCCGCCAAAAGCAAGGCCAATTAGTGGGTTCATATCAACCGCGCCGGTTGATATCGTCGAGAGATAATAATAAAACGCGGTGACACCTAATAAAGCTAAACCAACGACTAACAAACCAGTAATTGTTCCGCCTAAAAATGCCACTTGTAACGCCGGATTTACACCTTTACGTGCAGCTTCAGCAGTACGTGCATTAGAACGAACAGAAATGAACATTCCGATATAACCAGTTGCTCCGGATAAAATTGCACCGATGGCAAATCCAACAGCAGACAGTGGTGTTAAGAAAATAAAAATCACGATAAATAGAACCAATCCAACCACACCAATACTCAGGTATTGTCTTTTTAGGAAAGCTGCAGCCCCTTCTTGCACTGCCTCGGAAATCCGAATCATATCGGCGTTTCCTTCAGGTAACTTTAAAATTCTAAAAATTGAAAATATGCCATAGGTAATTGCAATAACAGCAGCAGCCAAGGCTAAAAGTATCGGTGTTGACATAAAGCTCATCTCCATCTCGTCCATTATAGTTATAGTATGTATCCCCAAAATCTTTCAGGGTAAACAATGCCATCCTAAACTTAATTTGCTTACAGTGCTTATTGTGTTTATTTATTAGGGTATGTTTTTGCTTGATGATAACAAAATTTTATGACCAAGATTTCGGATTGAAAATACTTATATTAGAATTTAATAATTTAACTGTATTTATGAAGTCTAATTCATGATTTATGTCGCGATAATTTATTTTTATTACCTGCAACTTCATTCTCTTTAACGGCATTCCATGCTGCATCCATTTCAACCAATGACGCATTTTGTAAACCACCACTTTGCAATAATAATTGCTCAACCTTTCTAAAACGATTTTCAAATTTAGCATTTGCTTTTCGTAATGCCGCTTCAGCATCAACACCAGAATGACGCGCCACATTAACACAAGCAAATAATAAATCACCTAACTCTTCTTCGATGTGATTTTTTTTCCCTAAGTTGGCCAGTTCAATTTCATGCTCAACTTCTTTTATTTCTTCATAACATTTTTCAACTGCGCCAGAAATATCCGGCCAATCAAAACCTTCATTTGATACCCGGCGTTGAATTTTTTGAGCAGCCGAGAGTGATGGTAATACTGAGTTAATATCATCTAATACACTACTATTTTTATTATTCTTTTTATTTCGTTCTTCAGATTTCAACTTATCCCATGCAAGTGTTTGTTGTTTAATGGCACTTGGATTAGATAAATCATAAGTTGTTACAGCATCATCGTTATTATTAAACACATGTGGATGCCGTCGAATTAATTTATTACAAATCGCATTAATCACATCGTCAAAATTAAATTTATTTTGTTCCTTTGCTAATTGAGAATAAAAAACAATTTGAAATAACAAATCACCTAACTCATCGGGTAAATCATCTAAACGATTTTGTTCTATTACTTCTGCAACTTCGTAAGCCTCTTCAAGTGTATGAGGCACAATCGATTGGTAGGTTTGTTTGATATCCCACGGACAGCCTGTTTTTGGGTCACGTAAACGTGACATAATATCAAGTAATTTTTTCATAATACAGTTCCACTATTTTAGAAAAATAGTGTAGCAGATTACTTTATTCAAGTGGAACTTGCTAACCTGAGGTTTGCATATTAAGGTAAATAATTTTTTGGTAAAATTGTTTCTAAAGCATCACTAAATAAAGGACCGGCTTCTGAAAAAATATCTTCTATAATGCTCTCATCCAAACCGCTAATTTTCCAAGCATAATCGGAAATTTCTTGAATACCACCTTGTTGCTCTATTTCCTGTTCAGCCTTTCCAGTTAAACAGTTTGCGATATGGATCATGCAAACATCTAATATTGTATCTTCAGCAAGCTCGGGAGTATGATGAAAAGCAACACTATCTCGTAATGAATCAGGCATGCGCCACTCTCTGAGTAATTCGCTACCAACCTCGGCATGATCAAATCCCAAAATACGTTGTTCAACAATAAAATCACACTCACCGGTTTCTTGACAGGTTTTAATAACCAACTCGGCTTTATCAGTAAGTTTGTGACAAATAATTAATTTTCCAATATCGTGTAATAGACCAGCAACAAATAATCGTTCGCTATGCAATACATTACAACGCTTAGCCAACAGTTGAGCAATAACACCACAATAGACACTATGGCGCCAAAAATAAGCCATATTCAATAGATCCGTTGGAATTTTAGAAAAAGCCTCAATAGCCGATGCTGCTAGCACTAAACCACGTAATTCACGTAAGCCAATAATGGTTACTGCTCTTGTAACGGTTTCAATACGCGAAGAAAAACCATAATAAGCACTGTTTACTATTTTTAATAAACGCGCCGTTAACCCCGTATCGCGAGAAATCACATGTCCCAAATCAGTAGCCGTGGTGCCAGGATCTTCCAACATTTCAGTCACCCGCAAACAAACCTCAGGTAATGAAACAAGGCGTACCACGCCGGTGACTAATTCTTTTGAGTCCATAATACTGCGTATCTCAGCTAATTACTTACAATAGTAAGGTAAATATAATCGTTATTACTGATGCTTTATATTTAGTAGTTAACGACTGTATTTAATTTAGCTTTAATATTTCAGATTAAATATATAATTGATTTTGTTATTAAAAATTTACAGACTTAATTATTTAAGGTATTTAAACATCATTAATTAGACTTTAATCACATTTCTATCAGTAGTATTTAACTAATGCTACAGCACTTGTACCAAGCTACAACTATTAACGAAACCACTTTAGCTGCTTTCATTTGATAATTACTGGTTTATTGGATAACTTCAGAAATGATATTTTTCAGCATCGTTTCAACTGCTTTTAATGTTTTATTTGATTTTTTATTACTATCGTAGGTTGGTCGCCGATACATAACATACACGGTATTTTTATCTTGAGACAATTGATAAACATAAATTATATAAGGGCAAAACATAAAATTTCGTGGATCAGCTTCCATTGTGGCTCTGGATATCGTTGCTGAACAAAATTCAAAAGCCTCGGCATGTTTATAAATAACTTTTTTAGCTCCAATATCTTTACCCGTTCGAATCAACATATCACCAGTATGAGCTATAGTATTAATCTTAATACCTCTTCCTGTTATAGCCAACTCAACATCATCACGAACATCAGCATAAACGCCATTAATTTTATACTCAACATAAGTCTCTGTTTCAGTCATTTTCGTATTATCAGATTCATCTGCATGGACAAGAGTAATATGAAACGAGCCAAAAAAGCTAATAATAAAGACATATTTAAAAAAAACACGAAACATAATAAAACTCCTGAAACAACACAATTTAAAAAAGTATAAATTTAAGTTTATCATAAGCAATAAACTGAACACCATGTTTAGTGTTCAAAATTACTAAATAGTTCAAATAACAATATTAATCACGTCTTAATTTATCCGATGCACTTATCGGAGTTGGGTATTTCATAACAATATAATATGATGAAAATATAAATGTAATTAAAGTTGCCATTTGAATAACGTAAGACGCTTTAGTCGAAATATAACCGGACTGTAATGCAATGATGGTAATTAATAATGAAAACTCACTTATTTGTCCCAAACGAAAACCAGCTTCTTTTGCTGTTTTAGGACGTTCTGCAACTTTACGTAGCAACCAGCGGAATATTAGTGGTTTAAAAATTAATACGAATATCGCTAAAGTTGTAGCGGGAATAATAACATTGCCTATCATCGACAAATCAAACCCTGCCCCGAGAGAAAAGAAAAACATTACCAAGAAAAAATCACGCAATGGACGTAAACTCTCGGCAATATAAACGGCAATAGGTCGCGTCGCTAAAGAAACACCAGCAACAAAGGCACCTATTTCTACTGACAAACCAACATAGTTCGCTAACTCAGCAATACCGAGGCACCAACCTAATGCAACTAAAAAAACATATTCTCGGATAGTATCGAATTTTGCAATTAGCGGCAGTAATATATAGCGTTCAATTAAAAACACAAAAAGAATAATGGCTGGAATTGTTAAAGAAAGCTTACCAAATTGGATGAGTAAATCATCTCCTTGTGATGCGCCATGAAAAATTATTAGAATAAATATCGCTATAAGATCTTGTATTAGTAATACACTTATTATTATTTCGCCCAGATGTTTATGATGCAAAACTGTCGTTGGTAATAATTTAAGCCCCAAAATTGTGCTGGAAAACATCATCGTTGCGCCAATCACAAGACATTCGATAAAGTCAAAATCGAAATAAAGAGCAATAGTAAAACCAACACACGCAAACAATAAGCTACTTAAAATTGTAGTTATCATTGCCTTGGAAAACATGTGAGCTAAGCTATGAGGATCAAGATCTAGCCCGAGTAAAAATAATAAAAAAATAATACCGACATGCGCGACATCTTCAACGACTTTGGGTTCAGGAACAAGAGCAAGTCCCCAAGGTCCAATTATAACCCCAAGAAAAATATACGCTATAATCAACGACTGTCGAGCGTATAATGCAACTGACGCTAAAATTGCAGCACCAGTAAAAATTAGAAAAATAACATGAACTAAAGATTCTGAACCCATCTTTAAAGCATAGCTAAGTTTTAACTATATATTAACGTGGATCTAACTTTAAAAAAATTATTTATATTTTTCCATTATTAAACTGGCATTAGTGCCACCAAAACCAAAACTATTTGACATGATACTATTTAAATTAACATTTTCTTTTAATTCGCGGACGATAGGATAACCTTCAGCAGCAGGATCCAGATTTTGAATATTGGCTGATGCACTAATAAAATTACCTTCCATCATTAATAAAGAATAAATTGCTTCATTCACACCAGCAGCACCTAAAGCATGGCCCGTTAATGATTTAGTCGAATTAATAAACGGCATGGTATCACCAAAAACTTCTTTAATTGCTTCCAACTCACACATATCACCAACAGGTGTACTTGTTCCGTGAGTATTAATATAATCAACTTGTTTATCGACTGTTGTTGCTAACGCTTGCTGCATACATCGAACCGCGCCTTCACCCGAAGGTGCAACCATGTCCGCACCATCTGAAGTTGCGCCATAACCGGTAATTTCAGCATATATTTTGGCACCACGAGCCAACGCATGGTCTAATTCTTCAACAACTAATAAACCACCACCACCAGAAATAACAAAACCATCCCGATCAGCGTCAAAGGTTCTCGATGCAGTTTCTGGCGCATCGTTATATTTTGAAGAACAAGCCCCCATCGCATCAAATAAAATTGTTAATGTCCAATGCAGTTCTTCACCACCACCGGCAAAAACAATATCTTGCTTACCTAATTGAATTAATTCAGTAGCATGGCCGATACAATGTGCGCTAGTAGAACATGCGGAGGTAATTGAATAATTAACACCTTTAATTTTAAAAGGGGTTGCTAAACATGCCGAGTTTGTGCTCGACATGGTTTTCGTTACGCGATAAGGGCCAACGCGTTTTATACCACGTTCTCTTAAAATATCTGCCGCTTCTACAATACTGGAGGTTGATGGCCCACCAGAACCAACAACTAAGCCCGTTCTAATATTTGAAACATCACTGTCTTCTAAACCTGCATCTTCAATGGCTTGTTGCATCGCAATATAATTGTATGCCGCGCTATCGCCCATAAAGCGTCTTACTTTACGATCGATAAAATCATCGGTATCAATTTTTAAACCACCGTGAATATTGGTGCGCATACCTAAATCCGCATATTCTTGATGAAAATGAATACCCGACTTACCTTGACGCAAAGATTCTGCAACTTCAACTTTATTATTCCCAATACTAGAAACAATACCTAAGCCTGTAATAACAACACGTTTAGTAGACATAGTTACGCTCCTTCTTCAGAATCTTTATTTTCAAACAACCCAACACGAAGATCACTAGCAGAATAAATTTCTTCACCATCAACACTCATTGTCGCATCCGCTATCCCCATGTATAACTTACGCATAATGGTTCGTTTAATATTTACATGGTATGTCACTAACTTTTTATCCGGTGTCACTTGCCCGGTAAACTTCACTTCTTTTGAACCTAATGCACGGCCTTGACCGGGCCCACCTAACCATCCTAGGTAGAAACCTAATAACTGCCACATTGCATCCAGTCCTAAACATCCCGGCATCACCGGATCACCTTCAAAATGACATGCAAAAAACCATAAATCTTTATTAATATCTAATTCAGCAATAATTTCGCCTTTACCGTATTTACCACCCTCGGTACTAATCAGTGGAATTCGATCAAACATCAACATTGGTGGTAACGGTAATTGAGCATTACCTGGACCAAACAACTCACTATGACCACATTTAATGATATCTTCTTTTGAAAAACTATTTTTGTTTTGCATCTATAACTCTTTAATTCTAATGTCGAATATTCAATCTAATATTTATAGCAAATGCCATTACCGGCTTTACCAACGATATTATCATCCTATCGGAGTCTGGATATTGATGTTGTAACGCCTTGTATCAAATAAAACAGGGTAAATCTTACCATGAAAACATTTCATCATTAACCATCAAGCCCAAACCAAATTCAGCTTATTTTAAAAGCAGCTATTTTACCGTTTCATGAGTGTTAAACATAGTATTTCAAGTCATCAATTTGACAAATATCGACATATTTACACCGAAAATCAAAAGTTTAACTAAAAATATGCGATTATTTATTTAGTAACCCTATGAAAACCACGTTTTTGAGATTTAATAAAATTGACTAAATGCTCAACTTCTGAGGACTTAATATTTTGAAGCTCAGCCAATATTGTTTCAAGGGAATAATCGTCACTGTTTTGGGTCTTTTTAAACAAAATTTGAAATGCAGTTTTCAAGTTTTTAACCATTGAATGAGAAAAACCCGCCCGTCTTAAACCAACGCTATTTAAGCCTTTTACAATTCCGGGAACACCATCGGTGATCATATAAGGTAATACACCTTGCGTAATTTTACTATTACCACCAACCATTGCATAACAGCCAATCGCTGTAAATTGATGCACCATAACACCACCCGAAATAAAGGCATTATTCTCAACACTAACATGCCCTGCCAGAGCCGAATAAGGTGCCATGATGATATTATTTGTTAAATTGCAATCATGTCCTAAATGCACACCATTCATTAAATAATTATCATTTCCAATCTGGGTGCTCGATTCTATCGAACTACCTCGATGAATAATCACATATTCACGCAGCACATTATTATTGCCGAGCAGAGTATGTGTGGTACATTGCTTAAAAGAAGTATCTTGTGGCTCACCACTAAAAATAACACCTTCGTGAAAAATATTATTAGAGCCTATTCTTGAGCCATTTTTAATGCTGCAACGAGCATCAATAACATTATTGTTAGCCAGCACCACATCATCTTCAATAATAACAAAAGCACCAATAGTATTATTATCACCGAGTTGCGCCACACTGGAAACACAGGCAGTTGCATGAATCATATTTGTCAAAATAATACCTTCAAATTATGTAACAGTAAAATAAGTTTAACCAAGTCAATAGCTTAAACCCAATTATATCACTTAATATATTCATGGTCGTTATAATTTCTCGGTCAGGATAAAATACAGCTTTAAAGTTATATTGTATCTATTACTATGTCACGACAATTTTTTAAGCTCAAATTTGATAATCGATTTGCGAGATTACCCGAAATTTTTTACAGCAAAGTAAAACCAACGCCATTTAACTCAGCACATTATTTAGTGAGTTTTAATCATCAAGCAGCAGCATTAATTGATCTTGATGATAGCTTCACAGCAGATCAAGATTTTATCGATTATCTTACCGGTAAAAAAACCTTTAAGTCGGCCGACCCCTTAGCCATGTTGTATTCAGGACATCAATTTGGCGGTTATAATCCGCAGCTCGGTGATGGCCGAGCAATATTAATGACCGAAGTTATTAATAACAATAATGAACATTGGGATTTACAGCTAAAAGGATCCGGTTTAACACCCTATTCACGCGATGGTGATGGCCGAGCAGTACTGCGCTCGACTATTCGGGAATACTTGTGTAGCGAAGCAATGGCCGGACTCGGCATTGATACAACTAGAGCATTATGCATCATTGCCGCAAATGACGAAGTCTATCGAGAAACAATTGAAACCGGTGCATTACTTGTCAGAATGGCACAAAGTCATATTCGGTTTGGAAGCTTTGAAATATTTTACTATCGAAATCAACCTGAACACGTTAAAACCTTGGCCGATTATACCATTGAACACTACTTTCCAAAGTACCTTAAAAGTCAAACCAAATATATCGACTGGCTCAGTGAAATTGTTATTCGAACAGCCAAATTAATCGCCAACTGGCAAGCAGTTGGTTTCGCTCATGGCGTGATGAATACCGACAATATGTCCATTCTCGGACTCACCTTGGATTATGGCCCCTTTGGATTTGTAGAAAAATATGACCCCAATTTTATATGCAATCATTCTGATCATGCTGGTCGCTATGCCTTTAAAGAACAACCCAATATTGGCTTATGGAATTTAAGTTGTCTCGCCCAAGCGCTATTACCATTAATGACAGTAGATGCTGCCAAAGCTTGTTTGGCACTGTATGAAAAAGCTTTTATAAATGAATATGTGGCTTTAATGCAGCGAAAACTCGGGTTCACATCATCTGAAAATAATGATTTAAATCTAATTAACCAGTTATTGAAATTGCTCGAAAAAAACGCCAGTGATTACACGCGTTTTTTCAGAATGCTCAGTGATTTTTCAACATCAAATTTTGAACATAACGATAAAATTCGAAATCAATTTATTGACATAAATGCATGGGATGAATGGGCAGCATTATATCAAACACGATTAATACAAGAAAAATCCAATGATGACAAACGCAAACAACAAATGAATTCTTGCAACCCAAAATATATATTTAGAAACTACATGGCAGAAATTGCGATTCGAAAAGCGCGAGATGAACAAGATTATTCTGAAATTGATACGTTACTGAAGATATTACAAAAGCCATACGATGAACACCCGGATATGCAGCATTATGCCGATGAACCGCCTGAATGGGCAAACTCCATTGCCGTTAGTTGTTCTTCTTAACTTTTAGAATAACGCATCCGAGTACCGTATTTAATCGAAAGCCTAATTTCTTCTGCTGATAGTTCTGAGGGAAAAAACACGCCTGAAATTTTAGCTCCGTTAATACTAGCACCCTCCATTTTTGTATTGGATAAATCCAGACCACGCAAATCAGTTTGTCTAAAATAACAACCGGTAAAATCCAAGCCCTTAACATCCAGGTTTTGTAGATCTAAATTACGAAAATCACAGTTTGTCATATCGCAAACTCCACCAGCAGCTTTCGATTGATTAAACTCAGCTACTTTGCCTTCACGTAATAATTGATACAGTGGATCTTGAGTAATCTTAGGTTGTTCGGTCATACCATCTCCTTATTATAAGTGGTCTATAACACAGATATAACGGCACAACCAAACAGTAACTTTAATTTGCTTCACTTAAGAATTTATATAAGAAGAATAAACACTTAGCCTCATAATCTTGATGGTTAAACTCAAAAAACCAGCTCAAAACATGGCCTAAATAACACTTAGTAACAATTTAGCTTTACGGATTCAAATTATCTTCATATTTTTTTAATAAAACACCTTCATCACCACAGCAATCAGCAATACATTTTTTAACTTGATGGATTGCGGTATCATCCCCCCCAAGATAGCTTGCCACCGGTAAATTAGTGTCCGCGCAATCACAGCCTTTATCATCATAAACATAAACATTGGTTAAACCAATCTCACGAGCAA
>VAPL010079245.1_pt1 | contig 12283 bp, 10 predicted proteins | sample 3395061 | NCBI WGS metagenome assembly VAPL01 (sample SAMN08290444, study PRJNA428436) | hydrothermal vent metagenome | isolation source: Deep-sea hydrothermal vent chimney 2 | place: Pacific Ocean: Juan De Fuca Ridge | depth 2182 m m
GGCGTGGCCGAAAAAGCGTGGCTCGGTTCTCGCGAAATACAGGCCTATGAGGGCAACGCAAATCAACAGTCGAAATGCGTTAAGAGTGACCAGCAGCCGCCAGCTCAGATCCGGCTCGTCGATGACATTTTGTATCAAAGTGTCTCGACTGCCGCGGAAGGTCCGTCTCAGGGAAGCCTCGATTCGTGCCTGATTCATCGGCGAATTGTAGACTGAATATGGACTTCGGTCCCACAAAGCGACAAAATACGCCGACTTTTTCGTCGCAAGCACGAAATCTTTCTCTCCAACATAAGAAAACCAATGAATCTTCACGAATATCAATCGAAACGATTGTTTGCTGACTACGGCATTGCGGTGCCGCGAGGCATACCTGCTGAAACAGCTGATGCGGCCGCCAAGGCCGCGAAAGAACTGGGCGGCGATTTCTGGGTTGTAAAAGCACAGGTGCATGCGGGCGGTCGCGGCAAAGCTGGCGGCGTAAAGCTTGCCAAAACCCCGGACGAGGTGCGCGAGTTTGCCGACGGCATACTCGGAACGCGACTGGTGACACAGCAGTCCGGTGCGGACGGATTGCCGGTAAATGTCGTGTATGTCGAGGAGGGCTCGCAGATCGACCGGGAACTCTATCTGAGCATGTTGCTTGATCGCGAACTCGGTCGGGTATCTTTCATAGCCTCTGCCGCGGGCGGCATGGATATCGAAAAAGTTGCCGAGGAGACGCCCGAGCAGATTTTTTCGGTGGTTGTCGCTCCGGATGCGGGCTTGCAGGACTACCAGGTGCGGCAACTCGCGTTTGGCCTGGAGCTGGACAAGAAACAGGCACGCCAGTTCGGCGATCTGCTGCAGAAATTGTACCGCCTGTATTTGGAAACCGATGCCAGCCTGGTTGAGATAAATCCGCTTATCACCAACAAGGCCGGCGATGTGATTGCGCTGGATGGCAAAATAAACATCGATGGCAGTGCGCTGTATCGCCAGCCGAAAATCGCGGCTTTGCGCGATCCATCGCAGGAAGACGACGCGGAACGCGATGCGGCTGAGCACGATCTCAACTATGTGACGCTTGAAGGCAACATTGCCTGCATGGTTAATGGCGCCGGGCTCGCAATGGCGACGATGGATTTGATAAAGTTGCACGGCGGCGAGCCCGCGAATTTTCTTGATGTTGGCGGAGGTGCTACCGCCGAGCGCGTGGCCGCGGCATTCAAACTGATTCTCTCCAACGAAAACGTCACGGCAATTCTGGTGAACATTTTCGGCGGCATTGTGCGCTGTGACCTGATTGCGGAGGGCATCATCAGCGCCGTCAAGGAAGTCGGTGTGGCGGTGCCGGTCGTGGTGCGCCTTGAGGGAACCAACGTAACAAAGGGACGCGAGCTGCTGGCTAACAGCGGACTCGATATTATCGCCGCAGAGGACCTTACCGAAGCAGCGCGCAAAGTGGTTGCTTCGGCAGCCTGACGAGTAGTTCTTAATGAGTATTTTGGTCAACAAAGACAGCAAGGTTATTTGCCAGGGCATCACCGGCAATCAGGGGTCCTTTCACAGCGAACAGTGCATCGAATACGGCACGCAAATCGTTGCCGGCGTCACGCCGGGGCGGGGCGGTCAGGAGCATCTCGGAGTACCGGTTTACAATACTGTCCGTGACGCTGTGGACGCCACGCAGGCCGATGTGTCCATGATTTACGTACCGCCGCCGTTTGCGGCGGATGCGATTCTGGAAGCCGCCGATGCCGGTATTGAGTTGATCGTCTGCATCACCGAGGGTATTCCGGTGAATGACATGGTGAAGGTGAAATCTGCCTTGCGCGACAACAATTGTCGGCTGATCGGGCCAAACTGCCCCGGGATCATCACGCCCGAAGAGTGCAAAATCGGTATCATGCCGGGCTTTATTCATCAAAAGGGCCGCATCGGTGTTGTGTCGCGTTCAGGAACGCTGACCTACGAGGCGGTGTACCAGACAACGACCAATGGCCTCGGCCAGAGTACCTGCATCGGTATCGGTGGTGACCCGGTGCGTGGGATGAATTTCATCGATTGCCTGGAGTTGTTTGAGGAAGACCCGGATACCGATGGCATTATCATGGTCGGCGAAATCGGCGGCACCGACGAGGAAGCCGCGGCAGAGTTTATCCAGAGCAATGTGAGCAAGCCGGTGGTGGCGTATATCGCCGGCGTAACCGCCCCCCCGGGCAAACGTATGGGGCACGCCGGAGCGATCATCGCTGGTGGCAAAGGCACGGCGGAAGATAAGTTCAAAGCGCTGGATGCTGCCGGTGTTGCGAGTGTTCGATCTCCGGCAGAGCTGGGATCGAAGATGCAGGAAATCATCAGCGGCTAACAATCACCCGCGCCGGAGCTGACCATAGAGCACACAGTCAAAGTTGCGTTGGCCCAGGTTGATCTTGCGGTTGGCGACGTTACCGGCAATACCGCGAAAATAGTAGCTTACGCGCAGCGTGCGCGTGACGGGTTGGCCGCAGATCTTGTCGTATTTCCCGAGCTCAGTGTTTGCGGGTATCCGCCGGAAGACCTGCTTTTTCATGCAGGTTTGCGCCACAAAGTCGAAAATGCCCTGGCCGAAATTCGCGATGCGGTAACGGGAATAGCCATTATTGTCGGCTTTCCTGAGTACAGCGACGATCATATCTACAACGCCTGTGCGGTTATTCACGATGGCGCGGTTGTTGCCCGGTATCGCAAGCAACTGCTGCCCAACTTCAGTGTGTTCGACGAGAAGCGCTACTTCGTCAGCGGCAAGGAAGCCTCGGTGTTTACACTCAAGGGCATTCGCATTGGCTTAAATATTTGCGAGGATGTCTGGAATCCAGGGCCGATTGCGGCCGCTCGCGCTGCGGGTGCGGAGTGTGTTATCGCGATCAACGGTTCGCCGTTTGAGCTTGGCAGTCAGTCCGCTCGCGAAGCGGCAGTTCGAAAGCGCGTTCTGGAGCTTGCGATCCCGGTCGTCTACGTCAACACGGTGGGCGGACAAGATGAACTGGTGTTTGATGGTGGCTCGTTCGTTATGGATGCGAACGGCGAAATCTGTTTTCGTGCGCCAGCCTTCGACGAGGGACTGTACACCGTCAATCTGCAGGGAACCGCTGCCGGTGTTGCTCCGGATGCGGGTGATTGCGCCGCCGCCCTGGAAACCGAAGCGAGCATCTACAAAGCGTTGCTGACCGGAACACGGGACTACATTCGCAAACACACCTTTCCTGGCGTCATTCTTGGTTTGTCGGGCGGCATCGATTCGGCGCTGGTCGCAACGATCGCCTGCGATGCGATCGGTGCGGACAAGGTGCGTGCGGTTATGATGCCGTTTCGCTACACCTCGAACATGAGTCAGGAAGACGCGGCAAAACAAGCGGCGATGCTGGGTATCCGCTACGACGTTATCCCGATCGAACCGATGTACGAGGCGACCATCGTCCAGTTGGCGCCGGTGCTCGGGGACCGCGACGCCGATGCGACGGAAGAAAACATCCAGGCACGATGCCGTGGTTTGTTGCTCATGGCGATATCGAACAAGACCGGTCGCATGCTGCTGACCACCGGCAACAAGAGCGAAATGGCGGTTGGTTACGCGACCTTGTACGGCGATATGGCGGGCGGATTTGCGCCGATTAAGGATTGCAGCAAAACGATGGTTTACCGACTTGCCCGGTACCGCAACGGCCTCGGCGAGGTTATCCCGGAGCGAGTGATTAGCCGTGAGCCGTCGGCGGAACTAAAGCCCGATCAAAAGGACAGCGATTCCTTGCCGGGTTACGACACGCTCGATCCGATCCTTGAGGCGTTTATCGAACAAGACCTCTCGGTGGCCGAGATAACCGCGCGCGGTTTTGAGCGCGATACGGTGGTTCGTATTCTGGAAATGGTGAAACGCAACGAGTACAAGCGCCGTCAGGCGCCACCGGGCGTAAGAATCAGTGGTCGGGCGTTCGGACGGGACTGGCGTTATCCGATCACCTCGGGCTACAAGTTTCCGCTTAGCGATTAACCTTCGTGCGGAAAGTTGGCATCAAGAACGCGTCGCGCATCAGTGGCCAGATCGGTCATGCCGAGCTTGTCGTAAGCCTCGGCCATTATTCGTAGCGAGGTCGCGTTGCCCGTGGCACCGTTGTATTGCTCCAGTGCCGACTTGGCACGGTTAACGGCAGCGACGTACGCACCGCGACGCAGGTAGTAATCGGCGACGTAGTTTTCGTAGGCCGACATGCGTTCCTTGATTGCGAGCATGCGCTGTTCGGCGTCGGCCGCGTATTCGCTCTCTGGATGACGTTCGACCAGACGCCGCAATGTGGTGTACGCGAGATCGACTTCGAGCGGAGGACGCTTGGTCACGTCTTTCTTGAACCAGCGGTCCAGGAATCCGCCGCCGGGTTCGTAGTAGGACAAACCCTTGATATAGAGTGCATAGTCGACACGCGGATGAATCGGATTTTCGCGGATAAACGTGTCGGCCGTTTCGACGGCCTGTTCGAGTTGTCCACTCTGATAGTAGGCGTGCAACAGTTCCAGTTGGATTTGACGGGACAGGTCGCTGAACGGATAGCGCGCCTGGATGGCTTCGAAAATCTGAATACCCTTGCGATAATTTCCGCGCTGCACCGACAGCTGTGCCAATTCGTAGGCCTCGGTGATGTTCTGTACTTCGGTCTGAATTTCATCCTTGCCGGCGCAGGCCAGCAAACTGCCACAGACCAGCGCAATCAGCAGTAACCGAGCGCGCCGAAAAAATACCGGATTGAGTACTACATTACGTTGCATACTGTTGTCTTTCTAAGCTGCCGCCCGGCCATCCGGGCGAATTTAGGTCGGCGAGTATACCGCAAACCGGGGTTCAGTCATGAGCGCGCAAATACAAGTCGTCACGATCCCCGCCGAGTTCGCCGGCCTGAGGTTGGACCAGGCATTGGCGCGCTTGTTTCCGGAATATTCACGGAGTCGCCTCAAGGATTGGTTGCTCGCCGGCGCGATATCGGTGGAGGGCGGACCGAAACGGCCTCGTGATGCCGTTTCCGGTGGTGAAACGGTCACTTTCGAGCCGCAGGCGGAGGTCAGCGTCAGCGCCGAACCGGAACCGATCGCGCTCGATGTCGTGCACGAGGACGCCGATTTACTGGTGGTCAACAAGCCAGCCGGTCTGGTGGTGCATCCGGGCGCCGGAAATCCGGCCGGTACTTTGATGAACGGCTTGCTGCATCGCGTTCCCGCGCTGGAGGAAATCCCGCGCGCCGGCATCATTCATCGGCTGGACAAGGACACCAGCGGGCTGCTGCTGGTCGCGAAAACCCTGACCGGCCATACCGCGCTGGTTCGCCTGCTGGCGGAGCGGAATATTGAGCGCCACTATCTGGCAATCTGCAATGGCGTGCTGACGGGCGGCGGTACTATTCGAGAACCTATATCGCGGCATCCGGTCGATCGTAAACGCCAAAGTGTGCAGCAAAACGGCAAGCCGGCGGTGACGCACTTCACGGTCAGGGAGCGTTTTTCCGCGTTCACCTACGTTGGTGTGAAACTTGAGACCGGACGCACGCATCAGATTCGTGTGCACTTCGCGCATCGTCGACACGCGCTGGTCGGGGATCAGGTGTATGGCGGTCGTCTAGCCTTGCCCAAAGGCGCGAGCGACGAGTTGATTCAGCTGTTGCGCCACTTCAAGCGGCAGGCCTTGCACGCCACACGATTGGCGTTCAAACATCCGGTCAGCGGCGAAACGGTGGACATTGAGGTTGCGCCGCCCAAGGACTTTCAAACACTGGTTGATGCGATGCGCCGGGTTGCGGACGATGACTGAGCGCATCGCGGCGGACTGGCCGGCGCCAGCGAACGTTATCGCCGGGACTGTCTTGCGGGGCGGCGATATTGGTGACGTCGCGCTCAGCGGCAAGCCGTGCTGGCTCAAACAGGTGCATGGAACGGACGTCGTAGTCGCCGGATTGTTCGATTCGCCGCCTGCGGCCGACGCTTCTGTCAGCGACGATTCCCGATATTTCTGTGTCGTGCGCAGTGCCGATTGTCTGCCGGTCTTGCTGTGTTCCGCTGACGGCAGGGTAGTCGCCGCCGCGCACGCGGGTTGGCGCGGGCTGGTCGCGGGTGTGATCGAGAACACGATTGCGAAAATGGCGGTCGATCCGGCCGGGCTGTTGGTGTGGCTTGGACCGGCGATCTCGCAGGCGTCGTTTGAGGTGGGCGACGAAGTGCGGGAAGCCTTTCTTGCCCGGGACGCCGATGCGGCATCCTGCTTTGCGAGCAACGATTGCGGACGATGGCAGGCGGATTTGTACGGGCTTGCCCGGCGGCGGTTGACCGCAGCGGGCGTAGTCCAGGTCTTCGGCGGTGGGTTTTGCACCTATAACGATGAACAGCGATTTCACTCATACCGACGCGATCCGGACTGCGGTCGCACGGTGAGTTTTGTGGGTCTGACAGCCCCTTGAAATCGACCCTGGCGACGCAATTTATGGTGCAGTATAAAGACGTGCCGATTTTAAGGTGCAGGGACTTCACATGCGTTTGGACAAACTGACAAGCAAATTTCAACTGGCGCTGGCTGACGCGCAGTCGTTGGCCGTGGGCCAGGATCACCAGTTCATCGAGCCGGTACACCTGCTGGTGGCGTTGCTCGATCAACAGGGCGGCAGCGTCCGTGGTTTGTTGACGAAAGCCGGCGTGAACGTAAACCTGTTGCGTTCCCAGCTGGGGGACGCGCTTGATCGCCTGCCGAAAGTGGAAGGTGCGGACGGCGATGTGCATATCGGCACCGATCTGACGCGACTGTTCAACGTTACCGACAAGTTGGCGCAGGAACGCGAGGACCAGTACATATCCAGCGAGCTGTTTGTGCTCGCCGCCGTCGAGGCGAAGTCGCCGCTGAAAGCCATTCTCGAACAGGCCGGCGCTGTTAAGGGTGCGGTCGAAATTGCGATCGATGAACTGCGTGGCGGGCAGCAAGTGAACGATCCCAACGCGGAAGACAGTCGTCAGGCGCTGGACAAGTTTACCGTCGACCTGACCGAGCGCGCCGAACAGGGCAAGCTCGACCCGATCATCGGTCGCGATGACGAAATTCGTCGCACCATCCAGATTTTGCAGCGCCGCACGAAAAATAACCCGGTGCTCATCGGCGAGCCCGGTGTTGGCAAGACTGCGATTCTCGAAGGTTTGGCGCAGCGCATCGTTAACAACGAAGTTCCGGAAGGCCTGCGCGGCAAGCGAATTCTGTCCCTCGATATGGGCGCGCTGATTGCCGGTGCCAAGTTTCGCGGCGAGTTCGAAGAGCGACTCAAGGCAGTGCTCAACGACCTGGCGAAGCAGGAAGGCCAGATCATTCTCTTTATTGATGAACTGCACACCGTGGTTGGTGCGGGCAAAGCCGAGGGTTCGATGGACGCCGGCAACATGCTCAAGCCTGCGCTTGCGCGCGGCGAGTTGCATTGCGTGGGTGCGACGACGCTCAACGAGTATCGTCAATACCTCGAAAAGGACGCGGCGCTGGAGCGGCGCTTTCAGAAAGTACTGGTCGAAGAGCCGACGGTCGAAGACACGATCGCCATTCTGCGTGGCCTTAAAGAGCGCTACGAGGTACACCACGGCGTCGAGATAACCGACCCGGCCATCGTTGCCGCGGCGACGTTATCGCATCGTTACATCAGTGACCGGCAGCTGCCGGACAAAGCAATCGATCTTATCGACGAGGCGGCATCGCGCATCCGCATCGAAATCGACTCCAAACCCGAGGCGATGGACCGTCTGGAACGACGCATTATTCAGCTAAAAATCGAGCGCGAGGCACTAAAGAAAGAGTCCGACGAGGCGTCGGTGAAACGCCTCGAAGATATTGAGTCGCAGTTGCTGGAGCTCGAAAAAGAGTTCGCCGATCTCGAAGAAATCTGGCTCGCTGAAAAAGCCGCGATGCAGGGTGCGACGCACCTGAAGGAAGAACTCGAACGGGCGCGCCTTGAGCTGGAAACGGCACATCGGGCGAACGATCTTGCGCGCATGTCGGAGTTGCAGTATGGACAAATTCCTGCACTCGAAAAACAACTCGAAGAGGCCGCGCAGGTTGAGCACCGGGAAAACACCCTGTTGCGCAATAACGTGACCGAAGAAGAGGTCGCCGAGATCGTATCGCAGTGGACCGGAATCCCGGTGAGCAAGATGCTTGATGGTGAAAAAGACAAGTTGTTGCAGATGGAGTCGGTGGTGCAACAGCGGGTCGTCGGTCAGGAAGAGGCAGTCACGGTGGTGGCCAATGCCATACGTCGTTCGCGTGCAGGACTATCCGATCCGAAGCGGCCAATCGGTTCGTTCCTGTTCCTGGGTCCGACCGGTGTCGGCAAGACCGAGCTGAGTAAAGCGCTGGCGAACTTCCTGTTCGATACGGATGAGGCGATGGTGCGCCTGGATATGTCCGAGTTCATGGAGAAGCATTCCGTGTCTCGCCTTATTGGTGCACCGCCGGGATATGTCGGCTACGAAGAAGGCGGTTACCTCACAGAGGCGGTTCGTCGGCGTCCGTATTCGGTAATCCTCCTGGACGAGGTCGAAAAAGCGCACCCGGATGTTTTTAATGTTCTGTTGCAGGTTTTGGACGATGGGCGACTGACCGACGGTCAGGGCCGTACGGTCGATTTTCGCAACACGGTCATTGTCATGACGTCGAATCTCGGCTCGCAGCTGATTCAGGAGATGGCGGGCGAGGACAACTACGAGGCAATGAAGCACGCGGTCATGCAGGTAGTCGGCGATCATTTCCGACCGGAATTCATTAACCGCATCGACGATTTAGTGGTGTTCCACCCCTTGGGTCGTGACCATATTCGCAAGATCGTGGATATTCAGCTGGGCGACCTGCTTGAGCGGCTGGCGGAACGAGAGATCGTGCTTCGCTTGTCGGAAGCGGCACGCGATAAGCTTGCCGACGCGGGATTCGATCCGGTGTATGGAGCCAGGCCGTTGAAGCGTGCAATCCAGCAGCAGGTGGAGAACCCGCTGGCACAGGAGATCCTGCGCGGCAGTTTCAAGCCTGGCGATGTGATCGAAGTGGGTGTAAGCAACGATCGCCTCGATTTTCAGAACGCCGCGTAATCTCGCGGACAATTCAGTAAACTGTCGGGCGAACCTTCCGGAGTAATTTCTCGAAATGCCGATCTACGGATATGCCTGCAAGAGCTGCGAACACAGCTTCGACGCCTTGCAGAAAATGAGCGACCCCAAACTGGTTGACTGCCCTGAGTGTGGCGAGGCGAGCCTGCGCAAGCAATTGTCGGCGCCGAAGTTTCGCTTGAAGGGTAAGGGCTGGTACGAGACCGATTTCAAGACCGGGGACCAGCGAAATATCGCCGGCGAGTCTGAGAAAAAGAGCGACAGCAAGAGCACTGAACCGACCGCTGACAAAAAGGACCAGAAGGACAAGAAGGTCGAAAAGAAAACGGTCGAAAAGAAGGCGAAGGACAGCAAGGCTGAGTCGGCATGAAGCGGCTTCGCCGATATTTAGTAGCCGGCATTCTGGTCTGGGTACCGCTGGGAATCACCGCAGCACTGGTTTACGTCGCGGTCGATATCACCGACAACACCTTATTACTGATTCCGGAAAATTACCGGCCTGATGCGCTGCTCGGTTTCCACATTCCCGGGCTCGGTGTCATTCTGGCCCTCGTCGTTCTTCTCGCTACCGGCGTTTTTGCCGCCAATTTCGTAGGCCGCGCTTTTGTTGGCGGATGGGAGTCGCTGCTGGAGCGCATCCCCTTTGTTCGCGCGGTTTACTCGGCGGCGAAGAATTTTGCAGAAATCGTTTTTTCCGATTCGAATCAGTCCTTCAAGAAAGTGCTGTTGATCGAGTATCCGCGCAGAGGCCTGTTTAGCCTCGCGTTCCAAACGGCGACGGACCTCGGAGAGGTTCAGGAGCGCACCGGCGAGGACGTCGTTTGCTGCTTCGTACCGACCACGCCGAATCCGACCTCCGGTCTAATAATTGTCGTGCCGAAGAAAGACGTTACGGTGTTGGATATGGAGGTGGATGAGGCCCTCAAGATGATTATCTCGCTGGGTGTTGTGGTGCCAACCTGGAGTAAGGGTCAGATCGGCAAATTACCTGTAGAGCCGCCGGGCGGAGCCGCTTGATAAGCAGGTCCTCAGCCCGTACCATTCCGCCTCTTTTTTCAAGGGTTTTCCTTCAACAGTGACGATGCGTAGCCATTATTGCGGTCAGATCAGCGAGTCTCTGAACGGGCAGGAAATCGAGGTTTGCGGCTGGGTGCATCGGCGCCGCGACCACGGCGGCGTGATCTTCATCGATTTACGAGATCGTGAGGGCCTACTGCAGGTCGTTTTCGACCCGGATCGTGCAGAAATCTTTGCCCAGGCAGAGCGTATTCGTTCGGAGTACGTTCTTAAAGTGAAAGGCGTTGTGCGCCCGCGTCCGGATGGCACGGTTAACTCCAAGATGCGCACGGGTCAGATCGAAGTGCTCGCGCACGAGCTCGAGATCCTGAACCGCTCTGAGACGCCGCCATTCCATCACGACGAACAGGCGAACGAAGACATTCGCCTTAAGTACCGCTACCTCGACCTGCGGCGTGAAAACATGCTGGGCAACCTGATGCTGCGCCACAAGGTCACGGTTGCGATGCGGCGTTTTCTCGACAGCGAAGGTTTCATCGACGTTGAGACACCGATGCTCACTCGCGCCACTCCAGAAGGCGCTCGCGATTACATCGTCCCAAGCCGTACGCATCCCGGAAAGTTTTTTGCGTTGCCGCAGTCGCCGCAGATATTCAAACAGTTGCTGATGATGTCGGGGCTGGACCGCTACTATCAAATCGTTCGTTGTTTCCGCGACGAAGACTTGCGCGCTGATCGCCAGCCGGAGTTCACGCAGCTCGATATCGAGATGAGCTTTGTTGACGAACAGGCGGTCATGGAAATCATGGAAGGCATGATTCGTCAGGTCTTCAAAGAGACCATGGACGTCGAATTGGCCGCGAGCTTTCCGCGCATGACCTATGCCGAAGCGATGCAGCGTTACGGATCGGACAAACCGGATCTTCGCATCGATCTGGAACTGATCGAAGTCGCCGACCTGATGAGTTCGGTCGAATTCAAGGTGTTCGCAGGTCCCGCGAAGGACCCGGAGGGCCGGGTTGCGGCCCTTTGCGTGCCGGGTGGTGCGGAAATGAGCCGCAAGGTTATTGACGATTACACCGCATTCGTCGGCCGCTACGGTGCGAAGGGTCTCGCCTACATCAAGGTGAACGATGTCGATGCGGGTCGCGACGGATTGCAGTCGCCGATTCTTAAATTCCTGCCGGACGATGCGGTGAGCGGCATCGTCGAGCGAACGGGCGCGAAGACCGGGGATCTGATCTTCTTCGGTGCTGACAAGGCTCGTATCGTGAACGACGCACTCGGCGCGCTGCGCGTGAAGGTCGGCGAAGACCGGGGTTTGATTGCCGAGGGTTGGGCACCGCTTTGGGTCATCGACTTTCCAATGTTTGAAAAAGACGCCGCCAGCAAACGCTGGACCGCGTTGCATCATCCGTTTACCGCGCCGTCGGTGAATGACGCCGAAGCGCTGCAGGCCGATCCGGGCAACGCGCTGTCACGGGCTTACGACATGGTGCTGAACGGCTCGGAGATCGGTGGTGGCTCAATACGTATTCACGATCAGGATATTCAGGCGGCGGTATTCGACCTGCTTGGCATCAGCAAGCAAGAAGCACAGGAGAAATTCGGCTTTCTGCTCGAAGCGCTGCAATACGGCTGTCCGCCACACGGCGGCGTCGCGTTTGGCCTGGATCGTATCGTCATGCTGATGGCCGGCGCCGACAGCATCCGCGACGTGATCGCATTTCCGAAAACCCAAACAGCCAGCTGCCCGCTGACCAACGCGCCCGGCGAAGTGTCTCAAATACAACTCAAAGAGACGGGTATCCGCGTACGTGCCCCCCGCAGCGAGTAGAAATTAGCGAGTAGAAATTTCTGTCACGGCAATTCGTTTTTCAGTTTGTAGAGCGCTTCCAGTGCTTCGCGCGGTGACATCGAGTCGGGATCGAGGGCGTCCAAGGCATCTCTTATCGGATCGTCGTCTGTAAGTTCTTCGACACTCAGGGCTAGTTGCCCTTGCGGGTTGTTCGCGTTGGGTGTCTGCTGCGACTCCGATGTTTGCAAATACTGTTTTGCGCGCCGGATTACTTTGCCGGGAATGCCGGCCAGCGCCGCTGCCTGCAGCCCGTAACTCTGATTGGCCGGTCCGGCCTATACC
>VAPL010360260.1_pt1 | contig 12276 bp, 12 predicted proteins | sample 3395061 | NCBI WGS metagenome assembly VAPL01 (sample SAMN08290444, study PRJNA428436) | hydrothermal vent metagenome | isolation source: Deep-sea hydrothermal vent chimney 2 | place: Pacific Ocean: Juan De Fuca Ridge | depth 2182 m m
AGGTTAGTTAGGTTACAATAATGATATTTGACTATATAGAATAAGATATGAGAATAGTATTAGGAATTGAATATAACGGCAGTTCGTATAGTGGCTGGCAACGCCAGAAACATAGCGATTCAATTCAAAAACATGTTGAACTAGCGTTATCACGTGTTGCAGATAGCGAGCTTAATGTTATTTGTGCCGGACGTACTGATGCTGGTGTGCACGCAATGGAACAAGTTATTCATTTTGATACCGATGTTGTTCGAGCATTAAATTCGTGGGTTTTAGGAGCAAATACTCATTTGCCGTTTGAAATTCGGGTTTTGTGGGCAGCAGCAGTAAATGATGATTTTCATGCGCGATTTTCAGCGGAACAACGAAGTTATCAATATGTTATTTTAAATCGACTGGTGCGCCCCGGATTTTTACATAAATTGGTGACGCATGAATATCGACCATTAGATATCGAGTTAATGCAACAGGCGGCAAATTATTTAATTGGTAAGCACAATTTTAACTCCTATCGAGCTAAGCACTGTCAGTCAAAAACACCCGTACGCACAATGCATAAACTTAATATCAGACGTAATGGCAATTTTATTGTTATTGAGTATGTTGCTAATGCTTTTTTACATCATATGGTGCGTAATATTTCTGGTGTACTAATGACCATTGGAAGTGCAGAACAACCGCCGAGCTGGGCTCTAGAAATATTGCAATTGCAAGATCGACAACATAAAGGTGTGACGGCTTCCCCTGATGGATTATACTTAACATCGGTTCAATACCCTGATAAATTTAATTTGCCGCAACTTTCTAGTCGTGCATCAATTTGGTAAAAAGCACTATGAATACTCGTACTCGCGTTAAATATTGCGGCATCACCAATGTTGATAATGCTGTTTTTGCTGCAAAGTTAGCAGTGGATGCAATTGGCTTGGTTTTTTATTCAAAAAGTCCACGTTGCGTGAGTCTCGAGCAAGCTGCCACTATTCTATCGGTATTGCCACCGTTTGTGTCGGTGGTTGGTTTGTTTGTTAATCCTACTTCTGAAGCGGTAGAACGGGTTTTATCTCAAATTCCCTTAAATTTGTTACAATTTCACGGTGATGAACCGGCAGAATTTTGTAATCGTTTTTCTTTGCCTTATATCAAAGCCATCAGAATGGCACCAAATGTGGATGTTTTAACTGAAATTGAACGGTATAATACCGCCTCTGGAATTTTGCTTGATAGCTATCATGATAAATATGCTGGCGGTACCGGTGAAACATTTGATTGGTCGAGAGTACCCGATTCATCCGTGATGCCGATTATCCTTGCCGGTGGTTTGAATGTTAATAATGTGGCGGATGCCATGTTAAAAACTCGACCATACGCAGTTGATGTGAGTAGTGGCATTGAAGTAAGCAAGGGTGTTAAAGATAATACCAAAATGCAGCAATTTATGAATGAGGTGAATGTGCTTGGATCAAAATAAGTTTAATAATTTAATTAAAGATTATCAATTACCCGATGATGCCGGTCATTTTGGTGAATATGGTGGTTTGTTTGTGGCTGAAACGTTAATGGGGCCACTTGATGAATTAAAACAAAGCTACAATCAATATTTAAAAGACCCTGAGTTTTTAAAAGAACTGGATGACGAATTACAGCATTATGTTGGACGGCCATCTCCGCTTTATCATGCTAAACGATGGACTGACACTATTGGTGGCGCTCAAATATATTTAAAACGAGAAGATTTAAATCATACCGGTGCTCATAAAGTTAACAATACTATCGGTCAAGCATTACTCGCTAAACGCTTGGGTAAAACTCGTATAATCGCCGAAACCGGTGCCGGGCAACACGGTGTTGCGACGGCAACCGTGGCTACGCGTTTGGGCTTAGAGTGCGTTATTTATATGGGTGCTGAAGATATTCGACGACAGGCATTAAATGTTTATCGAATGAAATTATTAGGCGCGACAGTGGTACCGGTTGAATCAGGTTCTAAAACATTAAAAGATGCCTTAAATGAAGCGATGCGCGATTGGGTTGCGAATGTTGATAATACTTTTTATATCATCGGCACCGTTGCCGGACCTCACCCTTACCCAGCGATGGTTCGAGATTTTCAAGCAATTATTGGCCGTGAAGCAAAAACGCAAATTATGGAACAGGCAGGGTGTTTACCCAATGCGTTAGTGGCTTGTATTGGTGGCGGCTCAAATGCCATCGGATTATTTTATCCCTTTATTAAAGATGCTTCGGTGGCTTTATACGGTGTCGAAGCCGCAGGTGAGGGTATCGAAACCGGACATCATGCCGCGGCACTATGCGCGGGTCGTCCTGGTGTGTTACACGGTAATCGAACTTATTTAATTGAAGATGATAATGGTCAAATTATACCAACCCATTCGATTTCGGCTGGATTAGATTATCCGGGGGTTGGGCCTGAGCACGCTTGGTTGAAAGACTGTGGCAGAGCAAATTATGTCTCAGTAACGGATAAAGAAGCATTACAAGGTTTTCATGATTTAACACTGTTGGAAGGAATTTTGCCGGCATTGGAATCGAGTCATGCCTTGGCATATACCACTAAATTAGCCAAATCAATGAACCAAGATGAAATAATTATTGTGAATTTGTCGGGGCGTGGTGATAAAGATATTCATACTGTTGCGGAGTATGAGGGAATTGATTTATGACTCAATCCAATCGTTTGGCGGCGTGCTTTACTAATCTAAAAGAATCGAATAAAACAGCCTTGGTGCCTTATATCGCGGCTGGTGATCCGGGTCTGGATATGACCGTACCACTAATGCACTCGATGGTTGAAGCGGGTGCAAATATTATTGAGCTGGGAGTACCCTTTTCTGATCCAATGGCCGATGGTCCGGTTATTCAACGAGCCACCGAACGCGCACTTAAATTTGATACCAGTTTGACGGATGTTTTTGAAATGGTTCGATCCTTTCGTCAAAAAGACAATATTACTCCTATTATCTTAATGGGATATTTAAACCCGGTTGAAGTGATGGGTTATGAGTCGTTTATTTCAGAGGCGGTGGCCGCTGGTGTTGACGGTGTTTTAACCGTGGATCTACCGCCGGAAGAAGGGCAAGAGTTTACCTCAATATGTGCAACTCACGGCTTGGATCCTATCTACCTCATCGCTCCAACAACCTCACCTGAGCGCATGAAAATGATCAATGGTTTTGCTAGTGGCTTTGTTTATTATGTCTCGATAAAAGGTGTGACAGGCGCTGCTAATATCGATGTCCAAGAAGTTAGCTCTAGAGTCGATAGTATTCGGAAATACATTGAATTACCGGTAGGTGTTGGCTTTGGTATTAAAGATGCGGCAACAGCAGCTAAAATAGCTAAAAATGCTGATGCTGTTGTTATCGGTAGTGCAATAATTAAACTAATTGAGGATAATTTACATGCACCAACTAAGATTATTCAACAGATATCGGCTTTTTTAACTGATATTCGTCAAGCGCTGGATAATTAAGTTGTTGTAATATAACAACTATTGAATAATACTTGATGTTATTTCTAGTCGGGTTATTATTCCATATATATTGTATATAGAAAGGATATGAGATGAATTGGTTTACAAAATTGCTTCCCAGTCAAATTCGAACTGAAGCGGGCAACAAAAAGAGTATACCAGAAGGTTTGTGGACGAAATGTAATAGCTGTAGTGCAGTATTATATCGAGCTGAACTTGAACGAAACCACGATGTTTGTCCAAAATGTGATAGTCATATGCGTCTTAATGCCAGAAGACGAATTTCCGGTTTTCTTGATGAGCAAAACCAACACGAAATAGCGTCTAATTTGGCACCTATTGATATACTAAAATTTAAAGATATTAAAAAATATAAAGATCGAATTACCTCAGCACAAAAGACCACCAATGAGAAAGATGCATTAATTGCCATTGAAGGTGAATTAAAAGGAATACCGGTTGTTACGATTGCTTTTGAATTTAAATTCATGGGTGGCTCAATGGGCAGTGTTGTTGGTGAGCGCTTTATCCGTGCGGCTAATATTTGTTTAGAAAAAAATATTCCGTTAGTTTGTTTTTCTGCCAGTGGTGGTGCTCGAATGCAAGAAGCATTGTTTTCATTAATGCAAATGGCTAAGACCAGCGCTGTAATAGCAAAACTTAAAGATGCCGGTATTCCATTTATCTCTGTGCTAACTGATCCTACCATGGGCGGTGTATCTGCTAGTTTCGCCATGTTAGGTGATATCAATATTGGTGAACCAAATGCCTTAATCGGTTTTGCTGGCCCACGCGTTATCGAACAAACTGTTCGAGAAACGTTGCCCGAAGGTTTTCAGCGTAGCGAGTTTTTATTAGCTCATGGTGCTATTGATATGATTATTGATAGACGTGATATGCGAGATAAAATTGCAAGTCTACTGTCGATGATGACACATCAAGAGCTAATAGTAGCAGTTCAGGCGTAAATACCTCTATTATTTACTTATCGCAACATGCGATTTAATACACTATCTGAATGGTTAAGCTGGCAAGAAACTTGTCATCCCTCTGAGATTGATTTGGGTTTAGAACGTGTGCTGACGGTTTATAAACGTTTAGCGACTGAGCCCGTTGCTAAAACGGTTATTACCGTGGCAGGAACTAATGGCAAGGGTTCGAGTATTTGTTTTATGGAGAATATCCTGCGTAGTGCAGGTTATTCTGTTGCAAGTTATACCTCTCCGCATTTATTTCACTACAATGAACGAATACAAATAAACGGTATCGCAGTTACTGATCAAGCTTTATGTCAGGTATTTGAGAAAATCGATCAGGCTAGAGCTGATACATCAATCACGTATTTTGAGTTTGGTACCTTAGCGGCATTACTGCTAATGGCTGAACAAAATCTTGATATTGCTATTCTGGAAGTTGGGTTAGGCGGCCGCTTAGATGCGGTGAATATCCTCGATGCCGATATAGCCTTAATTACCGCAATCGATATTGATCATGAGGCTTGGCTAGGTAACGATAGAGAGCTTATAGCGGTAGAAAAAGCGGGTATTATGCGCGAGCTAAAACCCATTGTATGTAGTGATGCTGTTGCACCACAATCTATTTTAAGATGCGCGAAACAAATTAATGCCCAACTCTATCGTTTAGCAACAGAGTTTAGCTATGAAATTAACGAATTATCATGGGATTGGAATGGGCCATCGAAAACTCGATATTCTTTGCCATTTTTACCGATTAAGGGTAAGCATCAATATAATAATATTGCAGGGGTGTTAATGGTTTTAGAATTATTGAATCAAAATTATCCTATTTCACAAAACCAGCTTCGTGAAGGTATATTGTCGAGTTCGATTCAAGGTAGACTGGAAAATATTCCAGGAAAAATAAATACCATTATTGATGTTGCTCATAACCCTCAAGCAACGCGTGTATTAGCAGACTATTTATCAGAAAACTCATGTACTGGTGATATTCGGATTGTAACGGCGATGATGGCAGACAAAAATATTCAAGCTATTGTAAATGAATTAACTAACAAATGTACGGCTTGGTATGTTACTGATTTACCCAATGAACGAGCCGTTTCAGCTGATCATTTAAGCGATATCATTAAGCAACTTGATGTTGATTCTCATTGTTTTGCCCATACATCTGCATTACAAGCATATCAACATGCGCTTAGTGACAGCCAAGAAAATGATCAAATCGTAATTTTTGGCTCCTTCTATTTAATTCAAGCGCTTCAAACTGAATTATTTAGAACTAGGGAATTAAGTTAACAGTTGATATAATAAAATATGGAATTAAACGTAAAATGCTAATGATAAATTTAGGTGTTTAATGAACGAAAGTGACTTTAAGCAAAGAATGATAGGTGCGATAGTGCTGGTTGCACTTGGTGTCATATTTATTCCTATTTTACTCAATGGTGAAGCTGATGATGGTATGCCGTTATTTGGAAGTAATATTCCTGAATATCATAAATCCATTACCAACATGAAACCTATTGATGTTAGCAGTAATCTAACACCGGCTAAAACTAAATTAATTGAGACAATTGTTGTTGATGAATTAAGTCCTAATATTATTGAGCAAAAAAAGTCGAACCAAGATAAAGTTATTGACAATATAAATATTAGTGATTCAGAGAAGACAAGTTTAGTTCAAAAAGATGTTTTAAAAAAAGATATAGTAGCTAAACTCATAGCTAAAAATAGTAAACAAAGCAGTGATATTAGTGCAAAAAATTCTATTGTCGCGACAAAAACTGCTCCAAAAAAATTAAAAGCAGTTACTTGGGTTATTCAAGTAGGCAGTTTTTCAAACAAAAAAAATGCGATAGCTTTACAGAATAAGTTACGTAAAAGAAAATACCATGCTTTTGTAGAAGCTGTTACTAAACTCTCTGTCACCAGCTACCGGGTTCGAATTGGTCCTGATGTTAAAAAAGAGACCTCGGAAAAAACGCAAAAACGTTTAAAGAAAGAAATGCGCATTAAAGGTATTGTTATGCAGTATAAAAGCTAACACTGATTTATTTAATAAAAATACGAGTATTTAATAGAATGTTAATAATCGATTATGTCATTATAGGAATTATTATTGCCTCAACCTTAATTAGTATCATTCGAGGTTTTGTTAAAGAAGCCTTATCTTTGATTGGATTAGTCTTGGCTGGGTTTATCGCATACTTTTTTTCAGATGGCTTTGCTGATTTATTTTTGACATCAATATCGGATGCAACTATTAGAGGTTTAATAGCTGCAGTTATTCTTTTAGTTTTAACTTTGGTTGTTTCCGGTGTCGTTAATTTTTTTGCAGGACAACTAGTGAGGCGAACTGGATTGTCGGGAACTGATCGATTCATTGGTGTTATTTTTGGGTTGTTACGGGGGGTTGTTTTTGTAACGGTTGTGGTTTTAATCGCAATTCAATTAGTCACAACTCCTAAATTAAATCAAATTACGTGGTGGCATGAATCAATTGTGATTCAAAATTTTCAGGCCTTGGCAATTTGGTTTAAAGATATTTTTTAATATTATTTTAGCTTTTTTACGAGTGACATTATTATGTGTGGAATAATTGGTATCGTTTCAAAAAATCCTGTTAACCAAGCGTTGTATGATGGTTTAACTGTTTTACAACATCGGGGACAAGATGCAGCCGGAATCGTTACTTATGATAAAGGCCGGTTTCGATTGCGTAAGGCTAACGGTTTAGTTCGTGATGTATTTCGAACCAAGCACATGTTACGTTTATCCGGTACGTTGGGAATTGGGCATGTTCGTTATCCTACCGCCGGTTGTTCCTCTTCAGCAGAAGCGCAACCGTTTTATGTTAATTCACCTTATGGAATCACACTTGCACATAATGGCAATTTAACGAACGCACATGAGTTAAAAGACGATTTGCTTCGAACCGATCGGCGGCATTTAAACACAGATTCTGATACTGAGGTTTTGTTAAATGTTTTTGCGCATGAACTGCAAGAAGCAAAAAAATTAAACATTGATCATAATGATGTTTTTGATGCAATCGAAAATGTTCATAATCGTGTCAAAGGCGCTTATGCTGTTGTCGCGCTTATTGCTGGTGTCGGTATTGTCGCATTTAGAGATATTCACGGTATTCGACCCGTGGTGTATGGCAAGAAAACTACTGCTACCGGTATTGACTATATGATAGCGTCTGAAAGTGTCGCATTAGATGCTTTAGGATTTGAATTGATTGCAGATATTGCTCCCGGTGAAGCGGTGTTTATTAGTATGGAAGGGGAATTATATACTAAGCAATGTGCTAAAGATGTAGAGTTAAGCCCGTGTATCTTTGAGCACGTGTATTTCGCGCGACCTGATTCTATTATTGATGGCATTTCGGTTTACAAAGCACGATTAAGCATGGGCGAATTTTTAGCGCGCAAAATAATGTGTGAATTTCCTGAAAATGATATTGATGTTGTTATTCCAATTCCTGAATCCAGTTTAACTTCAGCTCTGGAGTTGGCAAATGTTCTTAATATTAAATATCGAAATGGTTTTATTAAAAACCGATATATCGGCCGTACATTTATCATGCCCGGACAAAAGGAACGTAAAAAATCAGTGCGTCAAAAATTAAACGCAATTGGCTTAGAGTTTGAAGGTAAAAATGTATTATTAGTTGATGATTCTATTGTTCGGGGAACAACTTCACAACAAATAATTCAAATGGCGCGCGATGCTGGCGCTAAAAAAGTTTATTTTGCTTCAGCAGCACCACCGGTTAGTTATCAAAATGTTTATGGTATTGATATGCCTTCAACTAAAGAGTTAATTGGTCATAATCGAACCGTAGAAGAAATACGGTTAGCCATTGGCGCCGATTGGCTTATATTTCAAGATATTGATGATTTATTAAAATCGTCTAAACGTGGTAATCCAAAAATAAAACGTTTTGATACCTCGGTATTTGATGGTGAATATATAACCGGTGATATCGATAAAAATTATTTAGATGCCCTTGAAAAATCGCGTAATGATAATGCAAAAAATATTATTGAAGAATCGAATGCGATAATTGAAATGCACAATGATAACTGATCTTATCATTATTTTTCATTAATGTGATTTAGATTTAAAATACACTGTTATTATTAATAGCTTTTGTGAATGAATTACAGTTTTCAGATATTTCTCTAGTATAATTTCGTTTTTAATTTTTTAAAAAAATTATTTAAGTATTAATATAATATTAAAATTTATTTCTTAATATTATCTTAAAAATTAATTGCGATGTTTACTGTAACTTATGCAGTAATTTATATTGGGAGTTTATCAATGAAACGTGCTTTTTCGGTTTTAATAACAACATCTTTATTTTCATTTTGTTTAAATGTCAATTCAAGCCCTCGTTCAAATGAGCCAATCAAACCCATTCCATTAAAAGTTAAGTTTGATAAAGAAAAAGTTGAACTCGGAAAGAAATTATTTTTTGAACCAAGGTTGTCGAAATCAGGTTTTATTAGTTGTAATTCTTGTCATAATTTAAGCACCGGAGGCGCTGATAATTTACCAAGTTCGATTGGCCATAAATGGCAACTAGGTCCAATAAATTCACCAACGGTGTTAAATGCAAAATATAATCTTGCACAATTTTGGGATGGTCGAGCAAAAGATTTACAAGAGCAAGCCGCAGGACCCATTGCAAACCCCGGTGAAATGGCTTCTAGTCATAGTGCCGCAATTAATGTTTTAAAATCAATTTCTGCATATCAAAAAATGTTTCTCAAAGTATACGGTGATTCTAGTATTACCCGTGATCGTATAACAGATGCAATTGCAGCATTTGAAAAAACATTAACCACACCTAATTCGAAATTTGATCGTTGGTTACGAGGAGATGACAAGGTATTAACAGCAAATGAAAAACAAGGTTATCAATTATTTAAGGATAAAGGTTGTGTGACTTGCCATAACGGCATTGGTGTTGGCGGTGGTTCATTTCAGAAGTTTGGAGTAATTAAGCCATACAGAAAAGATATGGCAAATTTAGGACGTTATACTCAAACAAAAAAAGAATCCGATAAATTTGTTTTTAAAGTACCGTTGTTGCGTAACATTGAGCTAACAGCACCGTATTTTCATGATGGTAGTACCTGGAGTCTAAATGAAGCGGTTAACATAATGGCTGAATACCAGCTTGGTGTGAAATTATCTAAAAACGAAAATAACAATATCGTGGCATTTTTAAAAACACTGACGGGTGAACAGCCTAAGATAATTTACCCGGTTTTGCCTCCATCAAGTGATAGTACGCCCAAACCGGATAGATTAACAAATTAATGTTATTGCATTAATGTCGGTTGGGGTGAAAAGAACCCCAACACGACTTTATTTAATGATCTCACTAAATATCATATTATTGTGTTGACAGATATATTTGATTAACCTAATATTTCAATATTGTAAGAAAGCGCCGATTTGTTTCAGCTTGCGGGCGCATTATAAATACAGCTAAAGTGAGGCCACCTGCTTTAGTGAAAACTGTTGCGGGTTTTTTTGTGCCTGCTTTTTTATATAACCACCATATTTTCACTTTTGGTGGCTAATAACTGTTTGATGCAGAGGAGAATATTAAATGTTTGAGCATGAAGAATATGAGTTAGAGACTTTAGCTGTCAGAGCGGGGCAACAGAGAACACTTGAAGGTGAACAATCAGAACCCATATTTCCAACATCAAGTTATGTTTTTGCCAGTGCAGCCGAAGCTGAAGCACGCTTTAAAGGCGAACAAGCAGGGAATATTTATTCGCGTTTTACGAATCCAACTGTACGTACTTTTGAACAACGACTTGCTAAGTTAGAAGGAGCGACGCATTGTGTTGCGACTGCTTCTGGAATGTCGGCAATTTTTAGTACGTGTCTCGGTCTTCTTGAATCGGGTGATCATATTGTGTCGTCAAATGCAATATTTGGCACTAGTGTTATTTTATTTAATAAATTTTTAAAAAAAGTTGGTATTGATACCGATTTTGTTAACCTTACCGATTTAACGGCATGGCGTAATGCAATCAAACCCAATACGCAATTATTGTTTGTCGAAACACCTTCTAATCCATTGGCTGAAATTGCAGATATAAAAGCATTATCAAAACTTGCGCATGAAAATAATTGCCTTTTGGTTGTAGATAATTGTTTGTCGACCCCTGTTTTACAACAACCATTATCGTTAGGAGCGGATATTGTGATTCATTCTGCAACGAAATACATTGATGGTCAGGGTCGTTGCATGGGCGGAGCAATTGTTGGTGATGAAAAACTTGTTGGCGAAGATATTTTTGGAGTGCTGCGAACCGTTGGCCCTACAATGAGCCCATTTAATGCTTGGGTATTTTTAAAAGGTTTAGAAACTCTGCCATTAAGAATGAAAGCGCATAGTGAAAGTGCGTTGCAGCTTGCGACATGGTTAGAACAACATAAAGCCGTTAAAAAAGTATTTTATGCTGGATTAAAATCGCATCCACAATACCAGCTTGCAGCACAGCAACAGTCAGCTTTTGGTGGTGTGCTCGCTTTTGAAATAAATGGTTCTAAAAAAGATGCTTGGTCGGTTATTGATAATACGAAATTATTATCAATCACTGCAAATCTGGGTGATTCAAAAACGACGATTACACATCCAGCAACAACAACGCATGGCCGTTTAAGCGAAGATGAACAACGTGATGCAGGTATTACTCAGTCTTTAATTCGAGTTTCCGTAGGACTGGAAAATATTAATGATATCAAAAAAGATTTAGATCGAGGCTTAAATAAATTATAAATAATCGGAGTTCAGGATAATGGTTTAAATAAAATTTTTTATAAAAAAGACCCTCAGTAAGCTGAGGGTTGTTCTAATGCTTAACGTTATTTAGAACAGCAGAAATATTTTGATTGGTTTTAGCCTTTGTGTTTCGATATTTTCGTCTCATTGATAATACCATCAGTCCGGCCATTCCTATCGCTAGGCCGGAAACAAATGACGTCAGTGTTTGAAAGGAGGTCATTGCAAAAATTCCGCTAACTACATATATTATGGGTAAACTTTCATATAGTGGTTTAGGGATCATTGAAACTCCAATTACTTCTATCAAGATTAAGAATGTATAGACAAGATCGACTGACAGATCAAATAATTAGTTGTGCATTAACGTTGTTTGTTTTATGTAAAATATAATGAGTAACATATAAGTTAATGAAAAATATAATTAATTTTCATCAAAAAAATATAAAAAAAATTTTACAGCAAGCATTGCTATTGGATTCAAGTGCTGAAATAGTTGAGAGTTATATCACAAAATTAATACCGCATTCTGAAAAGGTGTTTATTGTTGCTATTGGTAAAGCTGCTCCATCGATGCTCGAAGGTGCTATTAGCGGCTTAAAACAACAGTTTAGTGCTGCTTTACTTATAACTAAAAAAAGTCCTATCCCGGTTACTATCAGCAAGCACCCTGATATTCAAATTATTATTGCAGGACATCCAATACCGGATGAAAATAGTTTATATGCTGGTAATAGTTTAATAGAGTTTTTAGCGATGTTAGAAACTGATGCTCAACTGTTATTTTTAATCTCAGGTGGCACATCCTCTTTAGTTGAATACTTGCCAACCCAATATTCAAAATCCATAAGCATAATGGATTTAAAAAAACTCAATACTTGGTTGCTTGCATCGAATAAAAATATTATTGAAGTTAATCAAATTAGAAAAAAACTATCAGGAATCAAAGCGGGTAAGCTGCTTAATTACATTAAAAATAAAAATAA
>VAPL010762932.1_pt1 | contig 12275 bp, 14 predicted proteins | sample 3395061 | NCBI WGS metagenome assembly VAPL01 (sample SAMN08290444, study PRJNA428436) | hydrothermal vent metagenome | isolation source: Deep-sea hydrothermal vent chimney 2 | place: Pacific Ocean: Juan De Fuca Ridge | depth 2182 m m
AGGCTAAATTCAGGAATTCAATTCAGGAGCTTAAGCAACAAAGATTATAACAATGGACGGGTGCATGGCTATCAGGCAGAAATCGATCCAAGTCAAAGGGCATATAGTGGTGGCATCTATGATGAAGGGAGAAGAGGATGGTTGTATGCCTTGGCTGAAAATCCTGCTGGTAGAGCCGCATTTGTCAATGGCCAATGGAATAAATATAGAATCGAAGCTATTGAAAACTCTTTGAGAGTCTGGATTAATGGTGTGATGTGTTCAAACCTGTTGGACGACTTTACTGCTGAGGGATTTATCGGATTACAAGTGCATGGCATTGGCAGCAACAAAGATAAAGAAGGATCGGAAGTGCGCTGGAGAAACATCAGAATTAAAACTGCTGACCTTGAAAATGAAAGATGGCCAGTGGATCCAAGTGTGAGGGAGGTCAACTATATCGCCAATACAATATCAAAAAATGAAGAGAGAAAAGGCTGGAGGCTGCTTTGGGATGGAAAAACTTCACAAGGCTGGAGAAGTGCCAAGTCGGACGATTTCCCAAAGACAGGTTGGAAAATGGAAGGTGGAGTATTGACAGTTTTGGAATCTGGCGGAGGAGAGTCGGAACATGGTGGTGACATTATTACCAGGGAGACATTTAGCCAATTTGAGTTGATAGTAGATTTTAAAATCACCGAAGGAGCAAATAGTGGCATCAAGTATTTTGTTGATCCAGAATTGAACAAAGGAACCGGATCAGCTATCGGATTGGAGTATCAGGTGTTGGATGACAAAGACCATCCGGATGCAAAGGAAGGCATAAGTGGAAACCGTACAGTTGGCTCACTATATGATATGATTATGGCAGAAAACCTGTCCCTACCAGGAAAGAAAAAAAGTTTTCGTGGTGTAGACCGTTGGAATCGTGCACGAATTGTTGTGAAGGGCAATCACGTAGAGCATTGGCTTAATGAAAGCAAAGTTGTGGAGTACGAAAGAGGAAGTCAGATATTTAGGGCTTTAGTCAATTATTCAAAATATAAGAAATGGGATAATTTTGGTCAGTCTCCTGCGGGCCACATCCTGCTTCAGGACCATGGAAATACAGTGTATTTCAGAAATATAAAGATCAGGGAATTTTAGGGAGAAGGCCCAACCGTCCTCGTTTTAAAACGAGGACGGTTGGGCATAGCATTTATAATGTGGTGCAATAGTTTGTATTCTTACCTGATCACAGTATTTCTTAAATTTGTTATATGAACAGAACAAAAGTCTTAGAAACATTGGACAATCTTCCCCCTGAATTTTCAATCGAGGAACTTATGGACAAATTGCTGTTTATTGACAAGGTGGAATTTGGAATGAAGGACGCAGAAGAAGGTAGGGTCATATCACTTGATGCAGCCAAAAGCCGAATTGCCAAGAAATGGTCAAAATAATTCTATCTGAATCTGCATGGAATGATCTTGATTCTATTACAGATTATATTGCATTGGATTCACCAAGATACGCAAAAGAATTTTCTGTCAGATTATTTGGACGAATTGAACAACTGGGAACATTTCCGGAATCAGGAAGAATAGTTCCTGAATTCAGCAATGAACTCATTAGAGAATTGATATTTGGAAAATATAGGGTCGTATATCGAATTTACGGACCAACAAAAAGAATTATTCATGGCGCAAAGATAATGGACTAAAAAAGTCTCCACAACTGCCCTTAAAGAAAACTATACTTAAGTGTATCTTTTGTATGCCCTCTTATGAGCTTCTTTTAATTCATTAACAAGAGATTTTGGAGAAAGAACTTTTAGGGTTTCTCCATATGAAGTTAATTCCATTACAAAGTCAAAAGTGATGCACATAAATAGCTTAACCTGAAGTTCAATTTTATTGTCGACCAATATCTCTTGTGATTCATGCAATGGTAAGGATTTGATGTATTTTCCTTGTTGCGGAATAAAGGAAAGTACAATCTCCATTGGATTATTTATAGTTGGGGTAATAATTCCAAAAGCATGTTTATAAAAATCGGGGACATCAAAATTAATAAACTGAATAATTTTATTACTAGTTATTTCAAGTTTTGTAATACGATCTAAACCAAAACATTTCTTTTGTTTGTTACCAGTTTCCACTGCCAAGAGATACCAACGATTTTTAAATTCTTTTAATGCGTATGGATCTACCGTTCTGAATTGAGATTTGTTTTCCCAATATTTTTCATAAGTAAAAGTGATTTGTAGATTATTTTTAATGGCATGAAGTAAATCAGATAAATGTGTGGTTCCTAGCGGCTTTTGTTTTTCTACATGAATAAAGGCCACTAAATCACTTGCCAAATTCAGTGAATTGAATATTTCAAAAGACTCCATCATACGTTGAAAATTCATATTGTCTGTTTGAAACTGGCTGATAAAATATCCTTTGTTCTGCCTGGAATATTCAATGTTTACACCAAAAATTTCTCTGATTTCATGAATATCTCTTTGAAGTGTACGCTTGGAAAAACTATTAATGGAGTAGTCTTTATATTTAAATAAAAATTGATTGAAGATGTATTTTTGTAATTCTTGATAAGTGATGAATGGAGAAGCCTTTATCCGTGAGATAATTAGCAAATATCTTGATAGGTATTCTCTTTTGGCCATAACTTTTAAATTAGAGTTTATTTGCAAGTTCCATTATTTTGTCCAATAAAACTTCTCTTCTTTTACCTTCAATTGTAGGGACAAAAAATGGTTCACTTCCTAAAATCGTAAGCTCCGAATCTATTGTAATTTCACCAAGTAAAGTGCTCAACATATTAATTTTATCAAGGGTTGATTTTTGAAGATCAAAGCCAATTTTCCGATAATAAATAGAAGCCTCTATCAGTAGTTTTTCTTTTTTTATCTCTATAAATAATTTTTTAATTTTAGCTTTTTTTCTTTTAACTCCAGTTTCTTCTTTGCCTTCTTGTGTGTATCAGTTGATAATACAGAGCTATTCATATGTTGATTTTTTATTTATTGGGTAAAGATAATGGTGATAGCGACAATATGTGTCGCGGGAAAAATTAATTTTTTTAATTGAACAAAGTTTGATAAATTATATTTCAAACAGTAATAATAAATTTTTCATCTATGACTTCTATCGAACTAACACAATGGGGCAATAAACTTTATGAGGAATTGCATTTTAACTGGGAAGAATGGAGCAATGAATGTGACCTTATCAAAGAAAAGGGCTACGCTCTTTTTTATTCCGAAATAAAAATGAATCCTGATTTGATGGTAATTGGATTTAATCCTGGTTGGAATAAAGATTTCGTTGCATTAAGCGAACCAAAAAAGATTAATGGATTTACTGAGCATGAATATTTTTCTGAATATGGCACGTATAAAATGGCAAATAAAATGAGAAGTATTTTTTCAGAGGAATTAGAAATTGTCTTGCGGAATAGTGTAAAGTTTAATCAGCTATTTTTCAATAGTCAAAATGTTTACCAATGGAATCAAGAAGTAGTACCAGTTGAATTAAGGAATAAAATAGAGCAATATTGTTTAAATACCACGTTTGAAATAATTCGAAAATTAAAACCAAAATTCATTTTGACAGAAGGTTTTGAAACATTCAATAGATTAATTTTTAATCAAGATCAGAAAGATTTTGTCATAGCTAACCGTTATTCAAAAGAAAAGCGCATTTTACTTGAAGCAAAACTCCATAACATTCCCATTCTCGGCATTCCCCATCCTACTGGTGCAAGAGGGATTAGTGGTGAGGTATGGGATGAAATACGGGAGATACTAAAACAAAAGATATTAGGTTAGAGAATTAAAATAGTATTTTCCTAATCATCCTCATTTCAAATGAGATAATTAGGGATTTTCTTTAAGCAAGAAAATAATCGTATTTGTATTCTTGTATTTCTAGTCTTAAGTTGCCTATCTAAATGCTAAAAAATATCCACATATACGAGCTGCCCGAAGGTGATAAGAAAATCGATTTTCATGTGTACGAGGTTCAGGGGGAAACGATTAAAAATAAACTGTATCCCCATAAAACAGAGCAGGCCCATCGGCACACCTACTACGAGATATGTATTTTTGTCAATGGCTCAGGAAGCCATATGATTGATTTTCAGGCCTTTCCCATAAAGCCAAGTAGCATACATTTTCTCACTCCCGGACAAGTTCATCTCATATCCAGAGAAAAAAATTACCATGGGTTTTTACTGGTCTTTTCAAGAGAATTTTATTCATTGGGCCTTCAGGATAAAGATCTGCTGATGACACTTCCTTTTTTTAACAATAACACATCTGAGCCGATTCTCAATCTCAGTAATAGTGAACTGGAAGAATTATTGGATATTATAGAACATCTGCGCAATGATTACAAAAGAGATTCTGAAATCAGAGAGGATGTGCTGAGGAGCTATCTTCACATATTTTTATTAAAATGCAGATACTTTTTTAATAGAAACTATTTCGATAAAGATATCATCAAAGACCCGGGATTTCTGTTGGTAAATAAATTCAGAACCCTGGTCGAAAAGAACTTTAAGAAAATTCACATGGTTATGGATTATGCCGACTTGTTGAATGAAAGTCCTGCATATCTCAATAAAGTAGTGAAATCAATTTCTGGTGAAAATGCCAGTGAATTCATCATCAAGAGGATAATGTTAGAAGCCAAAAGGTTGTTGATTTATACAGACCTTTCTAACAAAGAAATATCCTACAAAATGAATTATGATGATCCTTCATACTTTTCCCGTCTGTTCAGAAAAAAAACAGGAATGAGCCCTTCTGAGTTTAGAATCAAGGCGAAAGAAAAGTACCAGCAATAGCAAGAAATATCCATTTTCAATCACTTCTTTTTAATTTATCTTTGATTATTCAAAATAAAATCAAATTATGATTAAGATAGATTATAAGCTACGCGAACAGGATTTGAAAGGAAAACTCACTAGGTTTTGGGAGCTTTCAGGAGAAAAAATTGACCTGATAAAAAAAGAATATGATCATTCTAAAGGTTCTCCGGTTTTTACCGTCAATGGGAAATACTCAACAAAAGGCTGGACAGAATGGACACAGGGGTTTGAGTTCGGATCAGCCACCCTTCAGTTCGATGCTGTCGGAGATCAAGATTTTCTAAATTACGGCAGACAACAGACTGTTCAGGAAATGGCTACACATATCAGCCATATTGGCGTCCATGATCATGGATTCAATAATATTTCTACCTATGGAAATCTTCTTCGTTTGATGAAGGAAGGTAAAATTCCTTTCAATGAATGGGAGAAGAATTTTTATGAAGTTGCCCTGAAAGTTTCTGGAGCAGTGCAGGCAAGCAGATGGACAAATACCAATAATGGAGGTTTTATTTATTCTTTCAACGGCCCACATTCATTGTTCGTTGATACCATTCGTACGTGTCGGATTCTGATGGTAAGCCATAAATTGGGCCATGTGCTTCAAACCGACAATGATGTAAAAATCAATCTTTTATCCAGGGCTATTCAGCATATGAAATCGACTGCCGACCATTGTGTGTACTATGGTGATGGAAGAGATTATTATGATATCTGGGGAAGAACAGCTCACGAAGCGATATTCAATACCAATGATGGCAATTATCGTTGCCCTAATGCACAGCAGGGATACACAGGTCGATCGACCTGGACAAGGGGATTGTCTTGGGCAATGTCTGGGTTTGCCGAAGAGCTGGAGTTTCTTAAAACTATTGATAATAATGAGTTGGAAGCTTTTGGAGGCAGGGCATCGATAGAGGGATTTATGCTAAAAGCTGCTAAAGCTGTATGTGATTTTTATATCGAACACACACCAAAAGACGGCATACCTTACTGGGATACGGGAGCACCACTATTGCACAAAATGGGCAACTATCTCGAAAGACCAGCAGACCCATACAATGATTTTGAACCTGTTGACAGTACTGCTGCCGCTATTGGCGCTCAGGGACTTTTGAGGCTTGGAAAATATTTGTCATCTACAGACAAAGATGCATCTGTAAAATATTTTCAAGCAGGGCTTACGGTATTGAATACGATGCTGGGCGAGCCATATATCAGTGCAGATCCAAATCACCAGGGCTTGTTGCTGCATTCTATCTATCATCAGCCAAACGGTTGGGATTATATCCCTAAAGGTGCAAAAGTAGCCAATGGAGAATCGAGCATGTGGGGAGATTATCATGCACGAGAGGCCGCTTTGTATTTGCATAAAATAATAGAAAACGAAAATTATTATACATTTTATAACTGTGTAAAATAATGGCAAGCCAGATAAAAGATTTTTCGAAACTTTGCATTCATACCATCACAACAAAACCCTGGGAAATCGAGCAATCTGCTGAAGAATTTGCAAAAGCAGGTGTTGGTGGTATTTCTGTTTGGAGAGACACCCTCATCGGGAGAGATATCACCAAGACAGGAGAAATGTTGAGATCTAATGGATTGGAAATAATTAGTCTTGTGCGCGGAGGTTTTTTCCCATCCATAGATTCCAAAAAGAAAAAAGCATCATTTGAAGATAACAGGCTTGCGATTGATGAGGCCGAAGCATTGGGATGTCCGATGGTTGTTTTGGTGTGTGGAGCAGAACCGAAGATATCTCTGGAAAAATCAAGAGATCAGATCAAATCAGGAATAGAGGCGATTTTACCATATGCCGAAAGTGCAAATGTAAAATTGGCTATTGAACCATTGCACCCCATGTACGCAGATACGCGCTCGGCGGTAAATACCCTTGAACAAGCCAATGATATGGCAGAATATTTCAATTCAGATTATGTAGGTATAGCTGTTGATGTATATCATCTTTGGTGGGACCCACATTTGGAAAAGGAAATATATCGTTGCGGTCAACTTGACAATTTATTTGCCTTTCATATTTGTGATTGGATTAGTCCGACCATGGATATGCTCAATGATCGTGGCTTGATGGGTGATGGCTGCATTGATATAAAGCAGATCAGAGGCTGGGCAGAAAAAGCAGGTTTTGATGGATTCAATGAAGTTGAAATATTTTCCAATAAGCACTGGGCTGAAGACCAGCATGAGTTTTTAGATAAAATTAAATTTGCGTATTTGAATCATAGTTAAAATGACATGGACTAATGCGGTGTAAAATTATTATTTCTATAATATTCAATAGTTTCTTTGTTGCTGCTACAGCACAGGAAGTTGAATTTAATAAATTATCTTCCTTGGACTGGGAGGTAGTTTTTTCAGATTCAGGAAAAGATGATTGGCAAAATAGCTGGTTTCTTGATGGACAGCGAGCTTCGGTAAAAAATATGGAAGATGGGATGTTATTTGCTGCCGGACCGATAGAAAGAGATAATGCTTGCCATGCCGTGCTTTGGACGAAACAGTCATTTAATGGTGATTTGAAAATTGAATATGACTTCACCAAAATGGATGATATAAAAAAATGGGTAAACATCATTTATATCCAGGCAACAGGTAAAGGTGAAGGCCCATATGCTAAAGATATTTCAGCATGGAATCACTTGAGAGCTATTCCATTTATGAAAACATATTTTAACAATATGAACTTAATCCATATAAGCTATGCCGCTTTTAACAAAGGAGGAGAAAGAGATAAAAAGGATTATATGCGAGCCAGACGGTATCCGGTAATGCCGGAGAAAAAATTTGAAGAAATACGAGTGGGTGAATCTTTTGAAAATACCGGAATGTTCCTTCCTGGAGTGAAATATCATATTACCATTATAAAGAAAAATGACATGGTGTACATGAATGTGCAAGGTAACGAAAAATCAAAATATTTTCAATGGGATTTTGCCAACCATCCAAAAATTACCGAAGGACGAATCGGCTTGAGGCATATGTGGATCAGATGCAGTAAATATGCAAATTTTACAGTGAGTGAGTTAATGAGTAAATGATAGAATGAGTCAATTATAGCTTTAAGGGTTTGCAGATTTTAGAATAAATAAAAATATAAATAAATATGAAAGAGCACAAAGTAGGAATTATAATGAACGGTGTGACTGGAAGAATGGGCACCAACCAACATTTGATGAGATCAATAGTTGAGATTATCAAACAGGGTGGAGTACAAGTAAGTCCTGATGAAGTCATTATGCCCGACCCAATTTTGGTAGGTCGTAACATGAACAAGCTGGAAAAATTGAGAGAAATGTCAGGTGTGCAGAAAATCACCACCAACCTCGATGAGGTGATGAACGACCCTTACTATCAAATATATTTTGATGCGCAGACAACTGGCAGAAGATCAGATGCCGTAAAACAAGCTGCAAAAGCCGGGAAGCATGTTTACTGCGAAAAGCCAACAGCTACCGAAACTAAGGTCGCTTTGGAGCTATATGATGTCTGCCAAAAAGAAGGAGTTAAGAATGGCGTTGTTCAGGATAAACTCTGGTTGCCAGGGATGTTGAAAATAAAGCGCTTGATACAAAGCGGATTTTTTGGTGAAATACTATCCGTAAGAGGCGAATTTGGTTACTGGGTTTTTGAAGGCGATACGATACCTGCTCAGCGGCCATCATGGAATTATCGTAAAGAAGATGATGGAGGTATCATCGTGGATATGCTTTGTCACTGGAGATACGTATTAGATGATATATTTGGCAAAGTGAAGTCGGTTTCATGTCTTGGAGCTACACACATTAAAGAACGTGTCGATGAAAGTGGCCATACTTATAAGTGTACTGCTGATGATGCCGCGTATGCCACTTTTAAACTGGAAGGTGGAGTGATTGCACACTTCAATTCCTCTTGGGTTACAAGGGTAAAACGTGACGATTTGCTCACTTTGCAGGTTGATGGGACAAAAGGATCTGCCGTGGCAGGCTTAAGGGAATGTTACACCCAGCACTATGGCAATACACCTAAACCTGTCTGGAATCCTGACATTCAACAACCCATAGATTTCCAGGGTGGATGGGCCAAAGTGCCGGAGCAGGAAGTTCACGAAAATGCCTTTAAAGTCCAGTGGGAGTTATTCCTGAAACATGTAGTAAAAGATGATCCATTTCCATGGACATTGAAAGAAGGCGCAAAAGGTGTACAGTTGGCCGAAAAAGGATTGGAAAGTTGGGCGAAAAAGGCTTGGGTGGATATTGAGGAATTGTAGTGTTATTTAAGTTAGGTGTTACTGGGTTAAAATGAATAAACTAAAACTCTTTTTCTTTCTTTTGATGGTTTCATTATGGCAATGCAAACAAGATGTATATAAATTTGAAGGAAGAGAATATAAGTGGTATTATGACCTTGAAAAGGCATTAAATAACAAGACAAAAGTTGAAGCATTAGACTTATCAAATCAAAATTTGAAGAAGGTTCCAGTCGAAGTATCTGAACTAAAATATTTAAAGTTTATTTCCTTAAAAGGAAATCAATTGAAGGAACTACCTCAATTTATTTATCATAATCAAAAAATACAGACTTTATTGTTGACTTCGAATAGATCAATAAGAATTGATTCTAAAATTGGAGAAATTTCAAACCTGAAAGTTCTTAGTTTGCTTGATTGCAATCTTGATGAACTACCAAAAGCAATTTTTGATTTGAAGGAATTACGATATTTATTAATTGCAGGAAATAATTTCAACCTTGAACAGATTGAAACTTTTAGGAAGAATTTACCTTATTGCAAAATCGCCGATTCTTTAGATTGAAATATTAACAACAATACCTGACAATAGCGTGTAGTAATTGCGGCTTAAGACTTGTGCGCAAATTTAAGTTACTATTTTTATAAGAAACATTTCAAGGTATTAGCTACAAGCTTGAGTCTAAATGGTTTAAAAAAAATGAAAGTCATAAATATTTATTTGATACTTGCGTGAACACTGGATTTCAAGAAGAAATTGGGAGACATGAAAATATTTTAGAATGAAGGCAAAAGATAATTTAGATAAAATACAAAGTGATTTTTTGCTTTACACCACCGAAAATGCTAAAATAAAGGTGGACGTTTTGCTTCAGAACGAAACGGTTTGGCTTACGCAAAAAGCCATTGCTGTACTTTTTGGAAAAGACAGAAGTGTAATCACCAAGCACATAAAGAATATCTTTGCAACCAAAGAATTAGAAGAGCATTCAGTATGTGCAAATTTTGCACATACTGCCAATGATGGGAAAACATACGACACCAAATATTATAATTTAGATACTATTATTTCGGTTGGCTATCGCGTAAATTCTATTCAGGCGACACATTTCAGAAAGTGGGCGACCCGAACGTTAAAAGAGTTTATCATAAAGGGTTTTGTACTGGATGATGATCGATTAAAGCAAGGAAAACAAGTATTTGGAAAAGATTATTTTGATGAGTTGCTGGAGCGTATTCGTGAGATACGTGCAAGCGAGCGTAGATTCTACCAGAAAATCACAGATATTTACACACTGTCAGCGGATTATGATAAGAGTTCATCGCAAACCAAAAACTTTTTTGCTTCTGTGCAGAACAAATTGCATTGGGCAATAACAGGTAAAACTGCTGCTGAAATTATTTACAATGAAGCGGATGCTAGAAAAATCTATATGGGTTTAAAGACCTGGAAATATGCACCATCTGGAAAAATTCTAAAATCTGATACCAGCGTTGCCAAAAATTATTTGAATGAAGAACACATAAAAGAACTTAATCTAATCGTATCGGCTTATTTGGATTTGGCAGAAAATAATGCGAATCGAATGCAAATCATGAAAATGCATGATTGGAAAATGTTTTTAGAGAACTTCTTAAAACTTTCAAATTATCCAATTTTAACGCATACGGGAAAAATTTCAAAATTGGAAGCAGAGCTGAAAGCCCAAGTAGAATACGAAGAATACAGAGTGATCCAGGACAAAACCTTCTTATCTGATTTTGATGAAGAAATTGTAGAGAAAACGAAAAAGCTCAAAGGAAGAGAGCTGGAAGAAAAAAAAGGAAATAGCTGAATGCAAAAAAAGCTCAAAGGTTCAATCATCACTTTGAGCTTTCGGCCTGCCTACTGGAGGCAGGCTCTTTTTCTTTCAGCGTAGTTAAAATAAACTTGTCCGCCAAGGCGAGGAATAATGAATATTGAAAAGTAAATAGAGAAATATAAAATGAAAAAAACAGCATTAATAACAGGAGGGTCGAGAGGCATCGGCTATGGAATAGCCAAATGCCTGGCAAAAGATGGTTTTGATCTCGCCATCAATGGAATGAGAGATGAATCAAACGTGACCAAAGCTCTGGAAGAACTGCGATCTTATGGCGTAAAGGTGATTTATTGCCAGGGAAATATCGGCAACACAACATCTCGAAAATCTATGATCGAAAAAATAAAAAATGAATATGGGCAGTTGAATGTGCTGATCAACAATGCCGGCGTGGCACCAAAAGAACGAAATGACATTCTGGAGGCGACAGAAGATAGCTTTGATTATGTAATTGGCACTAACCTGAAAGGCACATATTTCCTCACCCAGCTAGCTGCCAACTGGATGGTTACCCAGCAAAAAGAGTCCACTGATTTTTCCGGATGCATCATCAGTGTTTCTTCCATTTCGGCTACAGTGGCTTCAGTTAATCGAGGAGATTATTGCATTTCTAAATCCGGTTTGAGTATGGTGACTCAGCTTTTTGCAGCTCGGCTTGGCGAATACAAAATTCCTGTCTATGAAATTCGCCCAGGTGTTATTGCTACCGATATGACCTCCGGAGTAACCGAAAAATATGATAAATTGATCAGCGAAGGACTTACTATCCAGGATCGTTGGGGAGAGTCAGAAGATGTTGGGAAAGCTGCAGCAGCCTTGGCAAGAGGTGACTTCCCATATTCAACCGGACAGGTGATTATGGTTGATGGGGGATTGACCATATCGAGGTTGTAGGGTATGTCTTATAGAAAATCAAATTAGAACATCTTTGGGTTTGTGTGCCATAAATAATATTTTATATTGTGGGCCATATTGACAACGCAATTGCTAACCATGAATATACCCTTAGAAGTAGCCCTAAAGCATTGCCATAGCTATAAAAAAGGCATCTCTTTCACCTTTCTTCTTTTACTCATTTCTATATGACTGATCCGGTTTTGGAAACGATTTTCGAACAATTACAAGAATATTACGAACCTTTCAAGAAAGACAGGAAATTAGATGTTGGTTTGATAAATGATCTTTTACAGAAAAATTATCTAACTACAGACAATCAATTTTATTATATATACGATTACCAAAAATTGTGTCCGGTCTTTGTCTCCGAAAATGTATATCACGTTCTGGGTTATCATCCAGAAGATTTTACATTTAAAAAGACG
>VAPL010821423.1_pt1 | contig 12275 bp, 13 predicted proteins | sample 3395061 | NCBI WGS metagenome assembly VAPL01 (sample SAMN08290444, study PRJNA428436) | hydrothermal vent metagenome | isolation source: Deep-sea hydrothermal vent chimney 2 | place: Pacific Ocean: Juan De Fuca Ridge | depth 2182 m m
CGAAACATGCTCCGCAGCTCATACATCGCGTACCTTCGGCTATTGCCTGCTCGTCGGTCAAGGTCTGGTTGACCTCTTTCCAGCTCCGGCGCTCTTCGACCGGCAATGTCGTAAACTCGTTGCGTTCCAGCGGCTTATACCAGTCGAGCATCATTTTATCGTGGTAGACGACCTTGCCAGCATCTTCCTTCTTATACTCCTCGCCACGGATATAGGAGATGATATTCATCGCCGCTTTGCGCCCGTTGCCGACAGCTTCTGTGACAAGGCCAAGCTCGCTAGCCGCGTCGCCAGCGGCAAACACGCCTTTCTCGGACGTTTCAAAGTTTTCGTTAACGTCTATCCAGCCCCACTTGTTGGAGAACTGGTCCATTCCTTCATAATCCGGCTTCTGCGACACGGCGGATATAACAGCCGTGCAAGGCATTTCAAACTCCGACCCTTCAACAGGTTGCGGACGCCTTCTGCCGGAATCGTCCGGCTCGCCAAGCTCCATACGAATCATCTTGACCGCTTACGCCTTGCCATCGCCATTGGAAATGATTTCCACCGGAGCCACCAGCTCTTCGAGTTTAATATCTTCTTTTAAAGCTTCATCAATCTCGTGAGATATCGCCGGCATTTCGTTACGCGTGCGGCGGTACGCCAGGGTTACGTTGGCTCCCAGCCTCCAAGATGTTCGCGAACAATCTATGGCCGTGTCGCCACCACCGATGACAACTACGTTATCGCCAATATCAATCGTTTCGCCCTGGTTGAGCTTGTTAAGATAGGTTGCTCCTGAATATACATTAGAAGCGTCCTCGCCAGGGATGCCGAGCGCCTTGCCGCTATGCGCGCCTATGCCAAGGAACACTGCGTTGTAGTCGGATTTGATCTGGTCCCAGCTTATATCGCGGCCGATTTTACAATTTGTTTTAAGCTCAACACCAACGTCAAGGATTCTGTCGATCTCCGCCTTGATGATATCCCTCGGAAGACGATAACTTGGGATACCGTAGCGGAGCATGCCGCCCGGCTCGTCAAACTGTTCGAACAAGGTGACCCCATAGCCACGGCGGGCCAATTGATATGCAGCGGAAATGCCGGCAGGGCCTGCGCCAATAACAGCAACTTTCTCCGCATGGCTCTCCTCGGTCAGTTTTTTCAGCTTCAGGTTATTTTTTATCCCATGGTCGCCAATCCAGCGCTCCACGTTGTTGATAGCGACAGAGCCATCTTTATGTTGCCTGTTACATCCATCCTCACACGGATGAGGGCATATTCGGCCCATGATCGCCGGAATAGGATTTTTATCTGTAAGACCATACCAGGCCTCGTCTGGTGACTCGCCATCAGCGAGGTTGCGCAGATACGTTCTGATCGGCTCCGCGCTTGGACATGATGTCTGGCATGGTGGTGTTTTACCGGAATATTTGGGACGCAGATCCGATCCTCCGCCACTGCTGGACTTGGAGGCAAATCCTTTTTTCTTCTTTTTCTTCTTAACTTTCAAAACCATAAAAAGTTCTCCTATCAATCTTCCAGGAACATACGATTATCGTGTCCCAATATTTTGATATCTAAAGTAAGGGATGATCGAAATCCGCCCCTTTGGAGCGCCCAACCCACTACTAGTTAGATGCCCTCAATACATATATGATTCGAATCAAACGCCGTCAGGCCTATGCCAGAGGATTTATACCCCAACCTTATGAACTATCGCGTTAGCCACAAGCTGATGGACACTGGCAACAACGTCCATATCAATGCCGTATTTTGGTAACACCTTGGTAAATTGAGCCTTACATATTGCGCAGATCATCGCCATAGTGGTAACCCCGTTATCCTCCATAACTTCATGCAAGGCTTGCGCCCTTGGCATGACGCCTTTTACACGCAAGTCCATAAGCTCGTCGGTCAGCAATCCTCCACCACCGCCACAGCAATATGTAACTTCCCGGATCGTATCTTCATGCATTTCGACGAAATTGTTACACACAGCTTTTAGCACATCTCTTGGTATTTCAAACTGGCCACCCGGCATATCGCCCATTCGCGATCCTCTCGCTACATTACATGAATCATGAAACGTCACTACAAGGTCGTCGTTGGCCGTTTTATCGAGTTTCAGCCCATCTCTCTTGATAAGATCGAGGGTAAACTCGCATATATGCGTTGGGGTTCTATACTTAGGATCAAGGAAATCGAACGGGCCGATGAGAGTGTTCCAGAAACTGTAGCCCACACGCCATGCATGGCCGCACTCGCCCACGATAATTCTTTTCACATTAAGCTCCTCGGCGGCCTCTCTTATCCGCATCGCCACATTTTTCATTGTGTCGAAACTGCCTATAAACATGCCGAAGTTGGCAAATTCAGAAGCGTGCGAGCTTACGGTCCAGGAAATTCCCGCCTCGTGAAAAACCTTGGCGTATCCCGTGAAACCTTCAATATGCGGTGAGCTGAAAAAATCCGCCGAAGGCGCGATCAGCAAAACGTCTACGTCCTTCTGGTCAAGAGGAAATTTGACGGCCACCCCGTCCTCTTCTTCGACGTCCTCTTCCAAAAACTCAAGAGTGTTGGCGAGCGCCGGTTTCTGCAGCCCAAGGTTGTTACCGACGTCCAGAACCTTGCCGAGGATTTCGTTGCAATATTTTTGACCGACACCAATACTGTCCATGATCTCTCGCGCCGCCATAGATATTTCCGCCGTATCGATTCCGTATGGGCAGAATACCGAGCAACGGCGACATTGCGAGCATTGATGATAGTAGTTCCACCATTCATCCAAAACATCTTCGGTCAGGTCTTCGGCGCGGGACATGCCCGGAAACAGCTTTCCACCTACAGTGAAATTTTTCCGATACACTTTGCGTAAAAACTCCTGACGGGCGACAGGCATGTTGTTCGGGTCTTTGGTGCCAAGGAAGTAGTGGCACTTGTCTGTGCACGAGCCGCATTTGACGCATATATCGAGAAATAACTGAAGAGATTTATATTTACCCAGCAGGTCGCCCATTTTCTCGACAGCTTTTTCCTGCCAGTTTTCAACCTTGGAGCCGGGAAAGCCAAGATATGTATTGTGTTCCTCTTTTGCCGGGTTGGACCTGTCCGCAAGAGCGCAGGACGGGTCTATCTTCGGTATCTTTATTTCGCCTGTCAGTTTTTCTGTTTTTATATCAGCCAATTTCCCACTCTATTCAAAATTCCGATAGCGTCAGGTCGCCCACGGATTGACATGTCTCTTCTCCCTGCAGTCGTCCACCTGGGTTCTTGTCGGAGAAAAGAAAATCCCGCCCGCGTGCATCAGCTTCGAGAAGGGAAAATATATTAAAAGAACAATTACCATAAAAAGATGGAAAATAAATATCGGGTCGGCGGGCATGTTGACCGGAGAAAAGGTGACAATACCCATCATAAAAGCTTTAACGTCGACAATATCGGTCCTAAAAACAAATTTCATCGTAAGACCGGAAATCGCGATTAAAGCTATTAGCGCCAACGCAAAGTAATCAGCCCCGGAGCTTATATATTTTGTCCTGTCCACAGCTATTCTTCGTACAAAAAGGTATCCCGCGGCGCCTACAAGTATCACCCCCGCCCATACCCCCGGTGGGCCGACATGCTCCACAAGTTCAGGCACAGGGACAAGAAAATATCGAAGATGCCTAATGATAACCAGCGCAAGTGTTATATGGAAAATATATCCTCCAAGCCATGTCCATTTGTTCCCCTTGAAAAGACTGGTAAAGAAAAACACTTCTCCAGCCATCCTGAGGGCGACTCCGCCTTTTGTAACCGGAGCCGGGGTCGTGGGTATCTTAAGAGGAGAAGGGACGGTGGCGTATCTATACACTTTCCTGATAAAACCTACCAGAAAAACAGTGAAGGCGACATAACACAACAATGTGAATATCAACGACAATGCGGACAAACCACCCATATAGTTCCGTATGCTCCCAAATATATATTAGAGATCCGAAACGGCGAAAAGCGCCTAACGGGTAAAACCGCCCCCCAGCGCATCGCCGCTTACGCGGAAATGGCAAATGTAAATTAGTCGATTATTATACGCAACCGGTCGGTTTCGGAAGTCCGGCTATTTTACAAGCCTGCTTGGCTGGTCCGCCAGGATACAGCTCATAAAGGTATTTCGTATTACCCTTTTCCTTGCCCAATTTCTTTCCGATAGCCTTTGTAAGTATACGAATCATCGGAGCGATTTTATACTCGTCGTAGTACTCACGAAGAAAATTGACAACCTCCCAATGCGCGTCCGACATTGCAACGCCCTCTTCCTCGGCAAGATAAGCGGCCACATCCTTGTTCCACTGGTCAAGATTTAAAAGATAACCGTCCTCATCGGTTTCGTAAGTGACACCATTCAATTCGATAGCCATTTAAACTAGCCTCCAGCAATAAATTAATCTGTTCTGATCCAAAAGCGAGAAGGAATACCCTAAACGCGGTTATTCATAAAGCAAGGATATACGAAGGAACGCTCGGACCGCTTTGGACGCCCTCCCCCATAAGTTAAATAGATGCCGAATGTTAAAATTGGATTCTTTAATATTAATCTTTACCTAGCGCGATCCACTTGTTGCATTATCATTGCTAAAAAGATAATGTTATGCAACAAGTTCTTTATTTTAATTTTCGTTTTGGAGCCAAGGTAAGATATCTAGCTGAAAGGGCTTTATTTATTGAACAACAATAAAAACAAATTATTAGAATACCTTGAGAAGTTTAAGGGACAGGGCGCCATGGCGCCTCCCCGGGTTAATAGCAACTATATTTTCTGGTCGTGGGTGGGAAGTTTTACCGGTATATATATAGTAGCCGCAATTACTTACCGGAGCGGTGTTCCGATGATGATAGGATCTTTTGGCGCGTCTGCCGTGTTACTCTATTCCGCTATCGAAGCTCCGCTTTCCCAGCCGAGAAACCTTATAGGAGGTCATGTGATCTCCGCCATTCTGGCTGTCGCCATATATCAAGCTCTTGGCAAAACCGATTTTTCTATTGCGTTGGCGGTCTCCGGGGCTATCGTCCTGATGCTTATGACAAAAACGCTTCATCCGCCGGGAGGGGCCACCGCGCTAATCGCAGTGAACTCAGAACAGGGCTGGACTTTTATTTTCTACCCTGTTTTCCTGGGGGCGGTGATACTACTTATAGTCGCGCTGGTTGTTAACAACATGTCGGACGACCGGCATTACCCAAAAAACTGGATATAAAAGCACAATGAAATCAGAATACAGTCAAATTCTTGTGGCGACTCCCCCGATAAACCACGAATGGTATGAACAGCCAGCGGACGCTATCCGTAAGGCCGCCGCCGCGCTATCACAAGTTCCGGGGATTCATCTTACTTTCCTTGGGGTTTTCTCGATTAGCGCCGAGATAGGGTCCGGGGAGGTAAACCTTATGCCTCCAGAGCGCCTGGAAAAAGAAATAGAGGAAAAAAAAGCGGAACACCGCGCCAATATCGAGAGTTATACAAAATGGTTTGCCGACAACGATATTCCACACTCGATCCACGTTGCGACCGGCGACCCGGCGGACCTTATCCTGAAATACTCCAAAGAGTGGAACGCTGATATTATTTTACTTGGAACACATCACAAACATGGCGTATTAGATATTTTCACAGCGAATATAGCGTCGAAAGTAATAAAGAACGCTCCTTGTGACGTCATGCTCATCTCGCCTGGTAAACGCTAGATACCCAAATGAACAAAAAAAGGGCCGGGTTTTAAAACCCGGCCCATAAATTCAACTAAATCACACCATCATAATCGGATAGTCGACTCCTATGGAGTAGCGAGCGGCGGCATCATGCCATGATGGAATATCCATGCTACAAGATACGCTATCGGCGCGATAATCAGGAACAGCGCAATCGCGTACAGCAACGTCAACTTGCCCATACCTTTAAGCTTGCTGAAGTCCGTGATGACACCGATACTCACGAAACAGAGCATGAACATCATTTTCCGCATCGGGCTCTGCACTATCTTCGCGCCATGCATAGCAGGCTTGATAATCTCTGGCAGGAACACCGCGATGGCGACATATGCGAACCAGCAGAAGAAATAGCCGAGCACGAATTTCGGGAACCTGAACCATATCTCTGAAACAGGAACCTGACTCTGGCCCGGCTTGCGCTCGACCTTATACACCCATATTATGGCGAGGACAAACGCCCACACCCCGATGAACATATCGATCCAGATCTTGGTCATCACAGCGGCGGCCAGAATCGAACCCTCTTCCCACTGGATTCCCTGCTTCTGAGCCCAGGCGCGCTCAAGCTCGTCCAGAATAGCTCCGGCGGCGGCGTCCGCGCCGTCTGTTTTTACTGTCAAACCCATGGCGGCGCCGTTGACTATAGGATCGCCGGGATTAATCGAAACATATAAACCTGGAAGAACGATCAGCTCGAACATGGCGAAAACAACAATCAGCATCGACACCATGACCGGTAGAACCGCTTTGGCGCGAATGGCGCCTGCGGTAGCGATCGCCGCGGAAACGCCGCAGATCGAAATACCGGAAGCCATAACAGCGGAAGCCCCGCGTGGCAGGGCAAACGCCTTCCTGCCCAATGCGTAAACAATCGGCCAGAAAATCATGTAGGCCACGATGGTCGCGCACATACCGGCTATCGCAAGTTCAAACATGAACCCGGCCGCTTTCATGGACATCATACCTATCTTGATACCCAAATACACAATAGCGGTCTTGATATACCATTCAGGTTTGGCGGCCTCCCTGAGGAATCCGGCGAACCCTTTCATAAAGTTCCCTATAAATAAACCAACCGCAAGGGACAACATGTAGGAGAAACCTCCACCAAGTTGCAAGCCCCAGGACATCCTCACCGCTTTTTTAACTTTATCCACGGCGGCGGAGGCTTGCTCAGCGGTCGGCGCCTGTCCAGCTGCGACATCGACCCCCATCTTCTTGAGCGCTTTATTAAGCTTTTTACTACATTTGTGAACTTTGGTGGCGCAATATACGTCATCGCCCCAGATTTCAGGCTGTTGGCTCGACTGAATCGTTTTATGGAATTTGAAGTGACCGTTATGACCGGCGATCCACGATCCCCATGTGATAAAGAATATACAGGTCCAACCAATAAAAAACTTTTTCATGTCCAGTTTCATGAAAAAGGCGCCTATGCAAACGAAAACTGTAAAGACTCCATACGTCATCAGGAAAGACCCTAATGGGCCTATACTTTTCCAACCTTTGCTGGCGGGTTTCACCCAATGTTTCCAGCCCGGATCAAGCCAACCCTTGGTTTTGGCCATCCAGCCAACCGCATCCACACCCCAGATAGAAAGGAATCCGCCGACAAACATTATCAGTCCAAGCCAGACCGCCCACCAATCTTCGGATGTGGCCATTCCATCTGTCCACTTCCTGTTAACCCCATTCATATAATGCCTCCCTTGTCTTGTTTCACTTATATATTTCCCGAAAGCCTCATTCCCTAAACCCGTTATAGATCAATCGTTACAGAGCGATTGAAATAATGATACTGGTACTGACGGAACCACGTAGGCAGATTGGAAAAATCATATCTCATGAACACTTTGACACTAGACCCTTTATCAAATTGACCACTCTCGTTCAGAACACGCTTAAGATCGTTATCAAGCTCGTCCATTGTGCGGCCACTTGCGGTTAGGTTATCGGTTCGAACTGTCCAGTTTTCACCATCATCAGTAAGGATAGTTTCCAATTCAGTTTCCATGCCCATATACCCCAGCTTTCTATTCGCTAAAGTATTGTGAAGTTGATGATGGCGCCAAGAACAACCAGCAAGCCTATTCCGATCGTCAGACTGTACATGACCAGCTTGCTTTCCCAGTCTTCCCACTCTTCTGGATTGGCAAGCGAGGAAGCCGCCTCATCATCCTCTAGCCCCTTACTTAGAACACCTGTTGTCGCATCTGCCATTATTACTCCTCCTTAAAAAGTTTTTGGATGTGAAATAAAAATTGTTGGCTGTAGAATGCTGATAACGATCGAAGACACTCGCGGTACGGACGTGCCCCTAAGATCGTTGAACTTGACTGTTTTCCTAAACTCCGGCAGAGATGCCCCCCCCGAGAAGACACCAGAATCGTTTAGATCTTGTAAGATATCACCAACCCCCTGTAAGAAAGTTTGCAAGAACCGAACGCTGTTACCACGCTAGTGAGATATCTAAATGTGACGAAATATAAACCAATTATCTTCCTAAAGCAAGAATAAAGAGGTGGGGAGCTGGACAGCGAAAAGTTCCAAAACACACATATAATTAACGAGTTATATCCTTATAACCTCCATAAAAAAGGGGAAATTATCCCACCTTACCCCTGTATTATGAAATAGATATCAGTCATACCGTTACCAACAAAATTTATACCAAATTGGTGAAAGCTGTGGATAACTCGATTGTATGAAAGTTGAAAAAAAAATGAAGAAAATTTAGCTTGCGGGTTCTTTGGAGGCGCTTTCGGTGATCTCTTCGGCGCTTTCGATGACCTCTTCTTTGACTTCTTCCACTGGCTCAAGATGGCGCGCTTCGGTGGGCAGCATAGCCCACAGCTTTATAGCCAGCCCAAAACCAAACGCCACTACACCGAATAAACCCACTGAAAATAAAATTTCAACAAGCGATACGCTATATTCGGCAAACTGCCCGTCAAGAAAAACACTTGTTATCTCTTTATCCGGAAACAGTTCCAGCGGCATTAATTGCGCAGGGATGACAATAATATATCTTTCGAAAAGAACGCCGATAAGCTGGAGCCATGAAGCGGCCATAATCCATTTCAGCGATTTTCCGGTAGACCGGTTAAACACAATAATTAGTGGAATGACAAGCCCGCAAAGGACAAGGCCGACCCAGAAATATATCGAGATTTTCCCACCATGCAACAAAAGGAACGAAGCCGCCTCATAGTTTTTTGGGGCATATGACCTTGTAACGTTCTCTATGAAAAGAAAATACATGACTACAAGGATAAATACACCCATAAGGGACGCAAGGGCATGGATAAGCCTTTCGTCAATATACCTTCCGGTTGCGCGGAACGTGTAAATGAGGACAAGAATCATAAGCGCCGTGCCGGAAGATAGCGCCGCCGCGATAAAGCTTGGCGCCAGCAAGGGTGAATTGTAAAGCTCACGAACATAAACGAAACCGAATATGGCGCCCGTGCCGGAATGCACACCAATAGCGATGAACACCGCCATAAGCCCAAGGATTTTTATCAGATGTTTTTTATCGTTGAACATGGCCCAGAGGTATACAAGACATACGGCCATGTAACTGTTGTACAAAATAGCGTTCAAGGAGAACATCGACCTGGGCTGGAAATGGAAGAAAGGAACCAGAATACGGTCTGGCCGCCCCCAGTCCAAAATGATAGCCATAAGACCCGCCACAATAAGAAGCACCGCCATAAGCGCCGCAATCCTGGCAAACGGCTTGTACTCCACCTTGCCGAAAACCGACGACATGGCCGAGAGCACCAGCGACCCTGCCGACACACCGATAAGATAGACCGCCATCACAATAGGCATCCCCCATGGAACCTGGTTGGTCATGCCGGTCACATGATGTCCGTTCAAAAACATATAAAGAGCCGATAACGGCGCCATAGAGGCGACCAGCGCGGAAATGACCATAAATTTATAGTATTGGGATGACCGGCCCTCGATTTTCGTGAATTTGGTTTTCATTTACACCCCCAGGTAGAACACACGCGGGTTTGTCCCGAGATCCGCGCGAAGCTGCTGGGCCTTGCTGGAACGTACCGCCCTGGATATTTCGCTGTTCTCATCGCTGAAATCTCCAAAAACCATTCCACCACCACCATCTTTTTTACACGCTTCAACACACGCGGGCTCAAGCCCTTTATCTACTCTGTGCACACAGAAGGTACATTTCTCCACCACACCATGCATTCTTAACGGCACGTCCATGTTATCCCCCGGTTGATGCTCCACATGTTTGGAGACAAATGACCTCGCCTTGTATGGACAGGCGATCATGCAATAGCGGCAACCAATGCAACGATGTTTGTCGACAAGCACTATCCCGTCGTCTCGTTTAAAAGTGGCCGCCACCGGACAGACATGAGCGCATGGCGGGTTCTCGCAATGAAAGCACATAGCGGGAAGCGATCGCTCTTCGGCGTCTTTGACTCCGCGTTGCTTAAACTTGATCTGACGAATCCAGTGGATATCAAGCTCCGGCTCCGGGAAATGACGAATATTATTTTCCTTGTCGCAAGCCTTAACACAGGCGTTGCAATCCGGATCGCATTTGCTGATATCGATGACCATGCCCCATTGGTTTTTCCCTTTGGCGGAAGGAGCTTCCCCATTTATCGCAGCGTTCGATAATGCGGGCAGACCGGCGGACACAAACGTGCCAGCGGTCATCACTGTGCCTATAAGCAAGAAGTCTCGTCTATCTATACTCATAATTATTTTTTTCAGGTTGGATAGTTATGACAGTTCCAGCATTCCGGGTCCACTCCGACGTACTCGTGACATTTGTCGCAGAACTCGCCTCGTTTTTCATGGCACGACCGGCAACCCTGTATGCCCTCGTTCACCTTTCGAATACCCCTCCGCACAACATCGTCACGCGTATGCATAAGCAGTTTCATGTGGTTGTGGCGCATCCATTCTGTTTCCCGGATACAGTCGCCTTTTTTAGTGATCTTAAGTTTTGGCTCGGCCACCGCTCCGCTCCCTAACCCGCCGCTTAACGCATTATAAAAAAACGGAAAGGCCAGAATGATAAGAAAGACCACTACAGCCAATATGCCTGAATTTTTTGACACCCAAACCCCTTGCAAACTTTAAGTAGAAAGCCAGCCCCATACATAAACGTTTATGGAGAATAGAAAATCCACACTAACCCAAACGCGCCCGCCCGCCACCAAACGTCTCCAGTGGAAAACAAGACAAACACAGACCTTCGTGGTCTACGTCGTTACTTAGAGGCGCCTTCTTCCCGCGGCAAGCCGATGAAGCTTCCGCCGAAATATTCGTAAATAGTTCTACCAGAGTCCATATTCTTTCTTATGGCCTCCTTGCACATTTTTTTGTTTACGACATCGCCATATTTTTTAATCATTTCTTTTGTCAGGTCGCCAGCCTTTAATTTCTTTTTTCCCGCTGTCATTTTCAGGATATCGAAAATATCGTCGGCTAACTGATCTATTGTCGGCGCGTCTGCCATGTTCCTCCTAACACTTTTCCAGTTTAACTTAAAGCCGGGGAGCGTCAATAACGCCCCCCCGTAATAAACAAATATCAGAGCGTCACCGCTTGAAAGCGGGTGAGTTCATCAAAGTGCGCGCGGAGCCTTTGAAATCATCTATATGGTACTTGGTAAATTCAATACCGGTTTCCCTGAAGAACCTGGGCCACCCGATACGCTCTATCCACTCACCAACACGCTCCCAGTCCTTGGCGCCCTTGGCATATGTTTCAAGGATATTCACAACCGCTTCCACCGTCTCGGGCCAGCGTGGCGGATTGTTCGGCAGGAACGGTATCGCAAGCTTCGAAAAGGTCGGCATGGACCTGGCGCTGGACACCTTTCCACCTACCCAAATGGATAGTCCGTCGTTTAATGGATCGGATATCGGCATGGCGGGACATGTCGTGTAACAGTTTCCGCAATACATGCACTTGTCTTCGTCAACCTCGACAGACGGTTTGCCGTCGACAGTAACCGGCTTGATCGCCGCTGTTGGACATGAGGCGATAGTAGTCGGGATCTCGCAAAGGTTTTTAAGATTTTCATCGTTCACATGAGGCGGCCTGCGGTGAATTCCGAGTATTGCTATATCGGAACAATGAACGGCGCCGCACATATTGAGGCAACACGCTAAAGCTATGCGTACCCTGTTCGGAAGCTTGTGACTCCTGAAATGGTCGATCACCTCATCCATGACCGCCTTGACCACGCCGGAAGCGTCGGTGGCGGATGTATGGCAGTGGACCCAGCCCTGGGTATGAACGATTGAGCTGATGGAGTTGGCCGTGCCGCCTACAGGATGACCTTTAGACTCAAGCTCTTCAATCAGCGGAGCTACGTTTTCTTCTTTGCTGGTAAGGAACTCGACGTTGTTACGGCTTGTAAAACGCAAATGCCCGTCGCAATATTTGTCGGCGATCTCGGCGTATTCACGCAAGGTGTCTACACTCAGCAGCCTTGCCGTGCCGGCGCGAACAGTCCAAATCTTTGCGCCGGATTCAGCGCAATGTACAAG
>VAPL010665203.1_pt1 | contig 12269 bp, 8 predicted proteins | sample 3395061 | NCBI WGS metagenome assembly VAPL01 (sample SAMN08290444, study PRJNA428436) | hydrothermal vent metagenome | isolation source: Deep-sea hydrothermal vent chimney 2 | place: Pacific Ocean: Juan De Fuca Ridge | depth 2182 m m
AGAAATGTATCCAGATCAATATGTTCTTTTTTATAAGCGTTTACAAATTATATCAGATTTCTGGATTCCGTATTCAGAAATTAATGATAAAAAGAAAAGAGAGGAAGTACTAAATGGATATTTAAAAATAGTTTTATCTGAAATATACCCATATTTCTCTGATAAATTTAAACCTCAAATTCTTGCATTGTTAACTGATAAAAAAAATGATATATAATACAATACCTAACCAATGTTTCAATAGACCCCCTTACCAATTGTAAAGTCACTTGTTAACCGTCTAAACGAATAATAGGGAGGTTTAGATTTTCCAATACGAACAGCCATTTGAATTTTTTCAGGAGCACTTATTTTCATCAAACCTTCAAAGGCTTCTCTTAATTCTTTCATTTCATCAAATTCTTGCAAAACCTGACTGAGTGGATGTAAATAAAAACCTTTTTCGGTACAAGCTAATGAGAAACGGAAATAATCATGTCCGGTTTGTATCCAGTCAAGAAAATTATTGGTAGTTGTTTTGAAAACTACAATTCCATTGGACGATAATACCTTGTTTTTATGCTTTTTTAAAAATAGTTTGTTGGCTTCTACATCATGCCATATTTTTGGGTCAAGTGTTTTCAATTGGCGTTCGGCAAACCATTTGGAAATACCTGTAGTACCACCACCAGCAAAATTAATTCCATCTCTCATTTGTTCAATACGCTCATCGTTTTGCCGAAACCATTTTCGAGATTCGTCATGTGTATTATAGGTAAAAGTTTCAACCTCCATGCCTTGGTAAAGAACAGGAAGTATTTGTTCTAATTTAGAAGATTGATTTATGAAACGAATTTCTGAAAACTTAGGAGCTGTCTTTTCTAAAAGAGACTTAAATTCTGAGTCAGAAATAGTAGACTCTTTATATTTTAAGCGCGATGTTTTTCTTTGAATAATATAATCACTTAGCGATGAGGCTTTTTCAGAATCATTCTTTAAAAAACTAATTTTTGCAATGGGTTTTTTTCCAATATCCTTCTGTTGATATATGCCTTTCGGGAAATAATCAATAAGTGTTTTATAACCTACCCTTTGCATACCTAATTTCATACATTCTAGAAAACAACCGCAACCAATATGTATTTGTCTTGTTGTAGGGTCTGTAGCTTTTAAAAGCCTAGTTTCATCTACAAAAAACAACATTTCATTTTCAGAGAGCAATTGAAATTTCCATGCTTGTGTGTTATGAGGATTTGGCGCATTGATACCGTAGGTAATTCCTTTTAAAGTAGGTTCCTTAAAATCAGACGGACTCAGACGTTTTTTTGGAGTTTTATTCTTTTCATCATTTTCATTAGTAAAAAAATAAAACGGTAATGTTGAGGCAGTTACTACAGCGCTGGCACTATATATAAAGTTACGTCTGTTCATAGTAAAGATTTAGATTAAATGTTTTTTCTTTTTTTTAATTCTTTATACGTTTTATCGTATTTAGGATGCATTGTACCCATTAATCTGTCCCAAATGGTAAAATACAGTCCATAGCTGTTATTAAAATATTTATGATGAAGATTATGGTGTACACTTGTGTTTATCCATTTACCAAACCAGTGTCTATGAAATCGTTCTGAAAAAATTTCAAAACCAGAATGCCCGTAAACATTATAAGCAATTTGAAAGATAAAAAACGCGATGAATACAAACATATTGATGGGCATAATTAGTAAAATAATTGGACCTATCAAAGATTCAAAAAAAGCTTCAATAGGATGGAATGAGTATGCTGCAAATGGCGATGGGTTCACAGATTTATGATGAATTAAGTGTGCTGTTTTAAAAATTTTAGGATGATGTAGAGTTCTATGCATCCAGTAGAAATACATATCATGTAGTAACACCATACCAAGAAAGGATAGTGTATGATACCACCATGGCATTTGGTTTAGGTCATAAAATACCTGACTATACTTATTTAAAGGCTCCATAAAAAAAGGAGCACTTGTAGCCGCCATTATAAAAACAGACAGAAGTGAGTATAAAATTTCTCTGTAATAATCTTTATTTTCTGGAAATTTGAGTTGAATCTTTATATATGCAAAACGTGATTTAAAAATTTTATAAAAAACAAGAAAAACAAGGGTAGCAAGTAACAGATACCTGATTACAATTACAAAGTAGGTTTTAATTAAGTTTTCAAAAAATATTTCCATAGTACCTCATTATTATATGCAAAAATGAGGTTTCAATTAATACTGAAAAAGGACAAATGTCTATTTATGAGTTGGAAGCTATTTTATTTCTAATACGACTAAGATGTCTTGGCTCAATACCAAGCATGGACGCTAAATATTTTTGTGGAACTTCGCGAATAAATTGCGGATACAATTCAAGAAGGTTTAAATAACGTTTCTCAGCATCGTTACTTATCAACTGAAATACACGATGCTCATAACCTACCATTTCTTTTTCGAGGGAAAGTGTCCATAATTGAGAAATTTCAGGAAATTTTTCCTTTAATATATAAAACTCTTCTTTTGAAGCAATATAAAGTTCACACGACTCTATACATTCTAAATTGTCGAAACTCGGATATTGATTTATAAAACTAGCGAAAGAGGTTACAAAATTATTTTCAAAAGAAATCCAGCGCGTGTGCTCTTTACCATCGATATTATAATAATGTCTTATTTTACCTTTACTAATAAATGCAATCTTTTTGCAGATAAAACCCTCTTTATGAAAATAATTTCCCTTCTTAAGTTTGACGAGCTTGAAAATTTTTAAATTTCTGGTAAGCTCTTCAGAGCATACTATTCCAGAATTCTCGAGAAATTTTTTTAATGTATGCATATTGATTCTTAGCTATGGTAATTTACTTTATGATTTTCTAAAGATAACAAACTAAAAATAACCACATCTATCGAGTAAAACAAAAAAACCTGCTAAGATTACTTAGCAGGTTTTTAATAAATTTTAATACTATTTAGTTACTTCCTGTAACTTTTATATCATCAATATGGTATCTGGTTTCTGCTCCTCCAGCTGCACCAACATATTGGAATGCTACATGAACATCTCCATTCAAACAAGAGATATTAATAGTTGAACTTACAAAGCTACCAAAACCACCACCACCAATAGGGATGTTAGCGTCTAGCTGTACCCATTCTGTTGTGGTAGGGTCTCCAGTGTAATTCTCAGTTATAAATGCAGTTAATACTTGCCCTGTTTCAAAATTAGAAGAAATTTCAAAACTTAATTCTTCTTGCGTTGTTCCGTCTAAATTAATAGCTGGGGTAACCAACCAAGCTTCTAATGGAGCTTCTCCGGTACCAAAGGCAGAAATTTTCATGTAGGTATTGCCAGAAAAAGAACTGTCTTCATAACGTTCGCTTCCACCGGAAACATTTACATTTGTCCACCCAAGAGGGTCTAAATCATCTTCATCATTAATATTAAACTCTTCATTAAAAATGGTAACAGCAGTAGATGTTGCTCCAGTACATTCTAAAATATTTGGATCACAACGTTCTGGGTTGTCAAAATTCACATCTGCTGTACTATTGATAACAAATACGTTAAAATCGTCACCAAAATCTCTACTAAAAACTCCTTGAATAGAACCTTTATCCTGTGGAACTTGTAGTGATTTAAAATCAGCAAAAGTACTTGTCTGTAAAGAGATTGTACCTCCATCAGCACAACTCTCTAAGGTTCTAAAACCATCAAATTGGTCACTTGCCTCACCTGCATAAGTCAGCGCTGTATTATTTCTATGAATTTGCATATCGTTTAACTGAATTAAAGTATTTTCATCTTGGTCAGTCAATTCGCCAATTGTTGTTGCTTTTGGCGTTAATATAGCTACTTCGGAATCTCTAATAATAAAATCTCTAAATTCATATTCTTGAATTTGTTCTATACTGTTTCCAGATTGTTTTCCGATAACAATTACACCATGAGATAAGCCAACAGCTAAACCATTCATTTTAATATATACTTTTCTACCAACTTCATAAGTGTCAGATAATCCTCTTACATTTACTTCTACAAGAAGCCCTAATCTTGGGTCATTCGAGGGAGAGCTATCGTCAATCTTGTTTTGTATGATTAATTCTTCAAAAAAGTTTCCTGCTTTGTCACTTGAAATAACATAACCTTCTATAAAAAGATCTTGAGCTTCGTCAAAAACAGCAATATCATCACCATCATCTACGGCTTGTTGATACCTTGAAATCACATTTAAAAAGGTCATGTTTGCAGTAATATTTGGGTCAATAACATTTATATTGGGAAGGTCAAAATCCTCATCTTCAACACAAGATGAGATAAAAACCAATAGTGTAAAAAGGCTTAAAAAAGTTAAAAATTTATTTAATTTCATAATATTTATATTAAAAAGTTTATTCTGTATTTATTAAAATCGGATGTATACATTTACAAAGTAAGTTGTACCACGACCATACCAATATTTAGGAGAGAAAACCTGCGTATCTAACGCTTTATCATCTCTTAATTGTCTAAAATTTGCATTTCTACCTTGTTCGAAACCACCAGTTTTATACTCTTTGTCTAACAAATTATTTACACTAGCAAAAAAACCAATATAATAATCGTCAATTTTCCACGATTTTCCACCTACTAAATTTACAACAATATAGTCATCAAACTTTTCTTGCTGTAATAACTCTCTTGCCAATTCCGGGTCATAGTCATTAAAAACATTACCATCAAAATCTGATGTAAAATTAGCCGTTCTGGTTAAAGGGCTTATATCTAAATACGTATTATCGAAAAAATTTGTTGTTGCTCCAAACCACCAAAAGTTAGGATCTCTATATTCAAACCCTACAGAATATGCGGTTTGAGGCCCGCCAGCAATTCTATAATTTTTAAGGTTTGATGAGCCAAAATCTTTAAATCCATCTACAAATCCCGCGGCTTCAGCTTCAGCTGATGGTTCTGTAGTTAATGTTAAATTAGGGTTGTTGTCAAAAGTATATTGACCTACAGAAGCAACTCCTTTTAGTTTAATTGTGGGAGTTATTTGATATTCAATACCCAGTTCTCCACCAACATGTTGCTTGTCAATATCCTGTAAAACTTCTTGTACAAATGCTGTGTTATCACCACCAATACCGTCAGCAAAGAAGAAAGAAATTTCTGTTGCATCTTCAAATTTGGTATAATAACCCGTTAATTTTGCAGTTACTTTAGGTGATCTTAAAATATAACTAGCATCAGCAGAGAGTATTTTTTCTTCCGTAATTTCGATGCCATTTCTATCTCCTACAACATCATGATTTTCTCTTGAATTAGAAAATGTATTACGTAGAGAAGGTGCTCTTGAAAGGTAGCCAGCATTTATATCAATTAAATGTTGCCCTGTGATTTTATAAGTAAAACCTCCTTTTGCTCCTAAACCGGTAAAAGATAACTCATCCCCTTTTCCTAAAGAATTATCAGCAAAGGACCCATTCTGAAAAATACCTTCTCTTTGATATTGTGTATTGGTTACACTAGCAGAAAGAAAGAAATCTACTTTACTATATTTAAATTGTGCTTGTGCAAAACCACTAATTACATCGGCAAATAAAGTGTAATTGTATTTAAATTTATCTCCAACGCCTACAATTCTATTTGGATGTAGTAAATCATTTTGAAAGGAATCAGGTTCATTTAAAAGGTCATCAGCAAAACTATCAACATCTAAATATCCATTAGCTCCTAAAAGATCAATAACCTCAGCAAAATTTTCTGACTCTAATGATTTATAACTTATAGCTGCATCAATGATAATATTGTCGTTTAATTCCATATTAAAAATAGAATTAATAGTAAGTTGGGTATCATCAACACGATCTTCATATAATGCATAAATTGCATTTCCTCCATTTAACGTATTACTGGTATTCGCAAAGTATAATTCGTCCCAATTTATTTGACCATTATTTATAAACTCTTGTTGTGCCCCAAAAGCAATTCCTGGATCTTCAGGACTATTTCTTAGGAAAAAACTTGGTAATTTTTGATAATAAGAAGGACTTGGGTTTGCACCACCTCCTTCAGGAAAACCATTTACTAAATCAGTACCATTATAATCTAAACGACTATTTCCTAATTTTCCAAATTGATAACCAATATTTGTATTTAATGTGGTTTTATCATTTATTTTCCAATAATGATTTAACATTAAAATGGGCTCTTCAATTTCTTTAATTCGTGAATTTCTTTTTTCACCATTCTGATATCCCCAATACTCGTTGTATTTTCTATCTTTTAAATCAAAAACCTCTTGCGTATTTGGAGATGATTTTCCTCTACGATTAGAAGCAAAAATTCCAGTAAAATTAAGACTATGGTCATCATTTAATTTCTTTTCAATAGATGCAAAGAAAGAGTTTGCATTATACGAAGTTGCGTCTAAATACCCTTCATTTCCCCAGCGTCTTCCAGCTGAAAAAGTATATGCCCAACCACCTTCTAATAATCCAGAAGCATATGATGCCATCACTCTATTAGTATAACTTCTATTTGAAGAAGAATAAGTTATACGACCACCCGCTCTAGCTTCTGAAGCTCTGGTATTGATATTAGTAGAACCCAATATACCACCAAAAGTATAACTTGAAGGAGTCAAACCTGTTGATAATTCCTGATTTCTCAATACATCATTTAAACCACCCCAATTACTCCATTGGGGTCTTCCGTTATACACTTTATTCATTTCAATCCCGTTTATCAGAACCTTTGCATTGTCAGAATCTAATCCTCTTACTCGAAAGAAAGAAGAACTAAATTCAAAAGCAGCAGTTCTTGAAAAAAGATCTCTTGAAGATGATAATAAACCAGAAATATTATCGGCACCTCCGGTATCATCATTTAATTCATCTTCAGACAATGAAATTAAACCTGCGTTATCTTGCAAATCTAAGTCCACAAATAACAAGATTGTTCCTAAATCAATCTCTTGATTATCCGTTATACTAGCTGGATAACTTTGCGATTCATAGCCATTAAAAGAGATTTTAACTAGTTGATTTCCTATAGGTACATTATTCAGAACGAAATTGCCATTAACATCTGTTAGTTGCTTAATGGCTGTACCGTTTACGGTTACAGTTACATTGACCAGTGGGGTTTTTGATTCTGAATCTACAATTTTACCTTTTATAGTACCTAAAAGTTGAGCATAAATTGTAGAAGTGAAACACACACTAAACAATAGTAAAAAAATAGTTTTTTTCATATGTTTATACAAATTATTTAAGCAAAAGAACAGTTTGTTTTTTGCCAAACAAAAATAATGTAATTAAATGAGATACTAAAACTAGTTTAGTATGAATTTTAATGGATTTAATTGCAAAATATTATTTCGGATCGGATATTGTTTATACTTTTGGAAATAACTATTATTTGATACTATGAAAAACTGGTTTTATTTTATATTTTTTATCCTATTTATAGGGAATACTGCTATTTATGGCCAAAAAGCTGAAAAGCAATTTAACATTAGAACAATTGCATTTTACAATGTTGAAAATTTATTTGATACAATAAATGACCCCGACAAAAATGATGAGGCGAGCCCTATGATGGAACTGAAAGGAGATCGATCTAAAGTGTATAAGGATAAAATGAACAATATGGCAATGGTTATTTCTAAAATAGGATTAGAAAAAGCCAAGACCAGTCCAGCAATTGTTGGCTTGGCTGAAGTTGAAAATAGAAAAGTGATAGAAGATTTGATTGCTACAGATGCCCTAAAAAATAAGCGTTATAGTATTATTCATTTTGACTCTCCAGATAGAAGAGGAATTGATGTTGCCTTAATTTATCAAAAACGATATTTTAAACCCATAGATCAAAAAAACTATGAATTGCGTATTTGGGATGCTAAAGGGAGACGGAACTATACGCGCGATCAACTATTAGTTTCAGGTATTTTAGATGATGAGTTGATTCATATTATTGTAAATCACTGGCCGTCAAGAAGTGGTGGAGAAGCTAAAAGCAGACCTAAAAGAGAAAAAGCGGCTTGGTTGACAACGCAAATAATTGAAGACATCAAAAAGGAAGATCCAAATGCTAAAATTATTATTATGGGTGATTTAAATGATGACCCTACTAATAGTAGCATAAAGAAAGTGTTGAATGCAAAAGGAAAGAAAAAAGAAGTAAAAGAAGGAGATATTTATAACCCGATGGAAGATATGTTTAGAAGAGGGTTTAATACCTTAGGTTATAGAGATAATATAAACCTATTTGACCAGATTTTAATTTCCTCTTCATTATTGACTACTACTAACGAATATGATTCTTATAAAATGTTTAAAACAAACATTTTTAATCCTCGATTTTTAACAAATAAAAAAGGACGCTATAAAGGATATCCTTTTAGAAGTTATAGTAATGGGTTGTTTACTGGTGGTTATAGCGATCATTTTCCTGTATATATGTACTTGATTAAGGAGAAGAACTAATACTAATTTAATTATAGAATGACTTATCTCACTAAACCAGACTACGGCAGACAGGAAATAATCAAGTTTATTCATGTATAATTTTATAGTTAAATAGGTATAAGGCATAATTTTTGATGTTTATTTTTCAATGAAAAAAACCTTTTTATTTTTAATTCTAGTTTTAGTTGGTTTTATAAGTAACGCTCAAGATGATTGGGCAAGTTATATTGTTAAAAAAGAGAAAGGACCCATGGTAATTAGTGTCAATATGAAGTATGAATATGCCAGACCTAATTATAAGAATCTTTTGATTGTTGGAACACATACTACAAAATGTTTGAAAAATGGCTACCCTACAGAGAAAGGATTAGATAAAATGTATACTTTTTCTGATTCTATTGCCAATATTGTTGATAAATTGACAAAAAACAGATTGGTTGGTATTATAACCTACCAATGTTCTGGGTTTGATATATTTTATGTTAAGGATACATTGAATCTTCGAAAGACAATTAAAGGGTTTATAAAAGACAATTTTTTCGATTCTAAAAACTATATTCAGATAGAAGAAAATAAAAAATGGAAGTATTATAATGAAAGCCTATACCCCGAAGACGATTCTGAAGAGTTTCTTATAAATCATAATTTCTTAACACAGTTAGTGTATGATGGAGACGACCTGCTGACTCCTAGAAATATTCGACATTGGATTTACTTTTATAATGGAAAAAAAAGACAAAAATTTATTAATAAAATTGGCTCATTAGATTTTGCAATTGACTCCGTAAATTATAAAAATAAAAGAGATTACTATCGGTATGAACTTCAGATTTCGAGAAAAGACAGTATTCACCCAAAATCAATTTTAACATTGACCAAAGCACTTACACATTTTGCCAAATTACTGTCTGGAGAATATGATGGTTGGGATGCCGAGTTGATTAAAGAGGATTAAATTTTATAAGTAATAGTAAACAACCAAATTCTGGGTAAAATAAAGGTTTTATTATCAGAGATTATAAAATCTGAGAATGAGTTTCTATTTTTAAAATCAACACCTAAAATATTTGTCCCACTAATTTTAAACCCCCAAGCACTATCTTCTTTTTGATAAAATAATGAAGCATTTGCTATTTCATAACGATTTTTTTGACCATTATTATCTTTATAACTTGTACTAGAGTAATCTGCCAATAAAACAAAGCCTTTTAAAAACTCATATTCTAGATTTATATATGGACTTTCATTGGTAAACCTAGAAGTAGTATTAGAGGATAAAAATTTGCTAAAACTCTTAGTATAACCAATTTCAATATTTGGCAGTTTTTTAAAATTTGTTGCTAATTCTATTCCGAAATTTTTAGTATCAGATTTATTTTTTGATGTTTGGCTATTAACTTCTTGTAGATAATCAGAAAATTGTAAATCACTTTTTAATTTGGCAGTAAGCTTTCCTATTTTTTTCCTAATATGAGTCCGAAATGTCCAAGTAGTTTCAGGATTATCGGTTAATATTGGGCTACTAAACCTATCTATACCTTGTAGTTGGATCTGATTTCTTATACTTTTTATTTTTTTATTAAAACCAACACTCCCGCTTATTATGGTACCTCTGTATAAACTAAATTTAGTGTACCATAGCCTTGCAGAATGAAATAATTCATTTTCTAAATTTTCATTACCACGTGATACAGAATTATAACGAACTAATTGAAAGTGATTAGCGTATTTAGGCCCATCAGCAAAGGAACTCTTTAAATTATATTTAAAATTTAGATGTTCAGATTTGCTAAAATTAATTTTGGTTAAAAAATTAGGTAACCATACTATTTTTTGCTTTTCTAAATTGGTAATTTGATTCACTTTCCAATTATAATAGTGTGTGGAGATTCCTGATTTTACAGTAACAACACCTGCCTTAAATTTATGTTGTACCCCTGCATACAAATCATTTATTTGAAAATTTAAATCGTTCCCAAAACCTGAAGTATTAAAATTATGTATGGTTCCGTTCGTTAATTGTTGAAATTCATCAGTTTTATAATTTTCCTTTAAAAAATTATTACCAATGGTAGTATAAATATGGTTACTGTTATTTAATACCCAGTAATGTTTGAATAATAAATTAAGACTATTAATTTGTAACTCTTTAATTTGATTGATATTAAATTCACTATCGTCTATTAGAGGTAGCAACTCTGATAAGATAGGTTCATTTGTTAACCATTTGGTGACAGGGTCGCTTTTATCATACAAATAATTAACAGTTAAAGAAGTAGTATGTTTTCTGGATAACTTTTTATGCCATTCTGCATTTTGTTTTATGGTAATAGCATCAGTATCAATGAATGTATTAATATTATTAGTTAAAAGAGGTGTAACCGTTTCAATGGTATTTTTACTGTTATTATTTGATGATTTTAAAAAACCAGAATAAGAAATATTATCATTGATACTGGGGATATAATCTAATGCTAATTTTGCCATTATAAAAGTATTATCAGCCGTACCTTTACTTAGTCTATTTTCTGTTGTTTGAGTATTTTGAGCTATAAATTGATTTACAGTTTCGTTACGTGTTTCAGTTTTGGTATTAGAAAAGATAGCATAGCTTGATACATCAACCTTTTCACTTATAGTTTGCGTAATATTAATAGCACCAAAGGTATTTTGACTGGCTGTAAAATCTTGATTGCTTAAGAAACTAGCAAAATCATTGTTAGAAAGTTTAAAATAAGAACTTGGATCAGAAAAGAGTTTTCCAATACCTCCTTCAAAATCTAAATATTCTTTTACAGTAAATGATTTTATACCAATATCATTGACATCACCAATAAAGTTAATATTGGTTTTTGGGCTATAATAAAATAAGTTAGGATGTAGTAAATAATGTTCATCATTCCCAACACCAACTTCAAGATCACCAAAAGCAAAGCGTTTTTTATTTTTCTTCAATTTGATATTCATAGCGAGTTTATCGCTATCAGTGATTCCTTTTAAAAAAGCAACCTCGTTATAATTATCTAACACCTCAACAGCATCAACAGCATCAGCGGGTATATTTTCTATACCTAGTTTAGTACCACCACCAAAAAATACTTTACCATCAACCAATAGTTTGTTTACCTTTTTACCCAAGACAGTTACACTACCATTTTTATCTACTTCAACACCAGGTAATTTTTTCAATACTTGTTTTAATTTACGCTCTGTACCTGAAGTGAATACCTTGACGTTATACACAATAGTATCTTGTTTGATTATCACAGGTAATTGTTGAATGATAATGACCTCGTCTAATTGGTTAGTAGATGGCTGCAATTGTACATTTTTAGTGATATTGCCCGTTAATTTGACTTCAAAACTAAAGGGCTTAAAACCTAAGTAGCTTACGGTAACAATATAGCTCTCATTCTTTGATAAGATTAATTTGTACCGCCCTTTTTCATCAGCAATAGCAAAAGCCATATCAATTTGCGACGATAATGGCTTTGCTAGAATGTTTGTATAGGGTAAAGGGTTGTTTAAAGAATCTGTCACAATGCCTGAAATAGTAATGTTTTGACAGTATATACTCGTTGCAAAAAAGACAACATAAATTGCAAAAAAACACTTTGGTATTATTTGTTTAGTACTACTAATTTTTCATAGAATTTATTAACTGCTGGGTAGAACCTTCTGTTAGATTAGCATACTCTGTCTCTGTTAACCTTTCACCTTTTTTAAGGTTCCTTATTTTAATTTCTTTTTTAGGATTTAAATTCATGCTATGCACATAGTAAATTTTATTTTTTCCTTCATAGAGTTCCATTATTAAACCAGGCA
>VAPL010868279.1_pt1 | contig 12263 bp, 10 predicted proteins | sample 3395061 | NCBI WGS metagenome assembly VAPL01 (sample SAMN08290444, study PRJNA428436) | hydrothermal vent metagenome | isolation source: Deep-sea hydrothermal vent chimney 2 | place: Pacific Ocean: Juan De Fuca Ridge | depth 2182 m m
GCAGCAGACATCATCAATCACCTTCAAGGCTGACCGCCCGGGTGTGCACTGGTTCTACTGTCAGTGGTTCTGTCATGCGTTGCACATGGAAATGCGCGGACGTATGTTTGTTGAGCCAGCTTAAGGTTTCAGGTTTTTGAAACTTAGAGCTTCAACAATAAAGCCGGTTGCCGTATGTGAGTTTTTTCACGTACTGGTCACCGGCTTATTTATTGGTTTGTTTTTTATTTCTTATACGGCTCATGCTAATGATATCCGGGCAACTGAAATAAACGTGGTACCCGGCAAGGGCACTTTACAACAGGCGATTGACTCTGCACAGGCAGGCGATACGCTATTGTTAACAGCAGGAATTTATTCCGGTTCAATTAATGTGAACCGATCACTCAATATAAAGGGTGTTGAAAAAAGTGTTATTGATGGCGAAGGCTCATCACATGTAATTTTAATATCGGCAGCGGATGTGCTGATTAAAGGGGTGCGCATACAGCACTCAGGAAATGATTTAAACGGTGAAGACAGCGCGGTTTTTATTACCGATAAAGGTGATCGTGCACGTATAGAAAATAATCATCTGCAAAATAACTTAATTGGTGTCTATCTGAAGGGGCCGAATTCTGCTGTCGTCACTAATAACGTTATTATCGGTAGTCAGTTTCACCGGGTTAATGACAGAGGTAATGGGGTGTATTTATGGAATACGCCGGGATCTATTATAGAAAAAAATACCATTCGCTATGGACGTGACGGAATATTTGTCACCAACAGCAAAAACAATATATTTCGTGAAAATCACATGAGTGATCTGCGTTTTGCGATTCATTATATGTATACTCTTGACAGTGATATTAGCAAAAATATTTCAGTTAATAACCATGTGGGGTTTGCACTGATGTTCTCTGATCGAATTAGGGCGAGTGGTAATCAGTCTATCGGTGATCATGAGCGCGGGCTGTTTTTCAATTTCACTAATTATTCTGTTATTGAAGGTAATCGGGTTAGCGGTGGAGCAAAAAAATGTGTGTTTATCTATAACGCGAATTTTAATACCATCAATAATAATAGCTTTGAAGAATGTGAAATTGGCATTCACTTTACAGCCGGTTCCGAGCGTAATGAAATTTATGCTAATGCATTTATCAATAATCGCACCCAGGTTAAGTATGTTGGTACCCGTCATATAGAGTGGTCAAAAGACGGTGTTGGAAATTACTGGAGCGATAACGAAGCGTTTGATATTGATGGTAATGGATTTTCAGATCAGCCCTATCAACCCAATGATTTAGTCGATCAGATTGTCTGGCGACATCCGTTGGCTAAACTATTATTAAATAGCCCGTCAGTTAAGTTATTAAAATGGGCGCAGTCAGAGTTTCCCGGCCTTCATCCCGGTGGTGTTACCGACAGTGCGCCGCTGATGAAACCTCCCCGTTTAGAACTATTCATTTCAGGAGACCTGGTCAATGAGTAAAACCACCATTGGCAATAATGTTATTTCATTGCAAAGCGTAACTAAAAAGTACGCCAATGAAACAGTGTTACGCGATATAAATTTTAATGTTTATCCCGGTGAATGCATTGTGCTGGTCGGGCATAACGGTGCCGGTAAAACCTCGTTGATGAAGCTGATGTTAGGTTTAACTAAACCGACATCAGGCAATGTTGAAGTGCTGGGGCAAAATCCCGCTTTTAGTGCAGCAGTGGCACAGGGTTTATCGCTGGGGTATTTACCTGAAAGCGTGGCATTTTATGAAGCCATGACCGGTCGTGAAGTACTGGCTTTCTATGCACAACTTAAAGGTTCAACTTCGGCAGAGTGTGAAAAACTACTGGAGTTAGTCGGGCTTGGCGATGCCGCAAAACGCCGCGTAGGTACTTATTCAAAAGGTATGCGTCAACGCCTGGGTCTGGCTCAGGCCATGCTGGGTAACCCGCAGTTACTATTTCTGGATGAGCCCACTACCGGTTTAGATCCTATCTTACGCCAGCACTTTTATGAGTTAATTGATGAGCTGCAAAAAGACGGTGCTACATCTTTAATTTCATCCCATTCATTGCATGAAGTTGAAGCCCGTGCCAGTCGGTTTGTTATTTTAAAATCAGGCATAACGGTGGCGATGGGCTCGCTGGAGGAACTTTATCAGCAGGCCACTTTACCGGTGAAGGTAAAAGTGACGGTTGCGCAAGGCCAGGCTTCACGGGTAGCGGAGCGCATGGGATCCGCCGTTAATATTGTGCATGTTAATAATGAAAGTTTTGATCTGTCGTGTTTTAAAGAAGAAAAAATGCCACTGATTCGACATATCAGTAGCCTTGGTGACGATGTGCAGGATATGCAAATTATGCCGCCCAGACTGGATGAGCTTTACAGTCATTTTATGAACGGAGATGCCAGTGAATAATTCGGCGATGAAAATGTTATGGGTGCTGGCACTCAAAGAATTACGCGATGGTTTACGTAATCGCTGGATTGGTGCCGCCATTTTATTGCTCGGTACTCTGGCGTTGGCGCTGTCTCTTTTAGGATCTGCACCAACCGGTTCTGTTCGTGCTAGTGATCTTGATATTACGGTGATCAGTTTATCCAGCTTAAGCGTATATTTAATTCCGCTGATTGCATTGATGTTATCGTTTGATGCACTGGTCGGGGAGTTTGAGCGAGGCACTATGATGCTGCTGCTGACTTATCCGGTTACCCGTTGGCAAGTCATTATGGGTAAGTTTTTAGGTCACTTTCTGATTTTAAGTATCGCTATTTTTGCCGGTTATGGTGGTGCGATTATCATTATGACGTTAATGGGCGGTAGCCTTGAAGGCTGGCAGGCGTATCTTGCAATGATGATGAGTTCTTTGTTATTAGGCGCGGTGTTTATTGCACTGGGTTATCTATTAAGTGTACTGGTTAAAGAAAGGGCAACCGCGGCGGGCAGTGCTATTGGCTTATGGCTGGTGTTTGTGGTGTTATATGATCTGGTTTTATTTGGCGCACTATTGCTGGATGAGGGTCAGAAAATCGGCCAGCAACTATTTGCAACTCTGATGTTAATTAGTCCGACTGATAGTTACCGGATATTAAATTTAAGTTTATTTGATGGTGTTAGCGATGCAGCGGGTATTGCCGGTATCGCCAGTGAAGCTGGTATGAGTAGCTCGCTATTGACCGGCGTGATGTTTTTATGGGTGATCGTGCCATTAGCGCTGACTTTATTTATTTTTCAGAAGCGTGAGCTTTAACCGTTTTTTTAGTGTGTAGGTTCGAATTTATTCGAATAAGTTGCCCCGTTGCAGGTGCGAATAAATTTGCACCTGCATTATTAACTTGCATGCATTTAGTGAGTTAAGTTTTTTGTTAATTATGAGAGCGTTATGTACAAGTTTTTAGTCTTATTTTTTATTTTATTATTATCGTCATTATCGGCCTGTGAAAAAAATGTACCGGTAGCGATGCCGGATGCACAAACATTAACCCGTGAAGCCAATGGTTATTACTGCTTAATGACCGTTGTGTATCACAAGGGCCCGAAAGGTCAGATTATTCTTACCGATAATAAGGTGCTGTGGTTTACTTCGGTACGCGATACCATCGCTTTCACCCTGTCACCGGAAGAGCCTAAAAATATTGCGGCAATATACGTAAACGACATGACTGGTGCAAACTGGGATAATCCAGGTGAGGACAACTGGGTAGATGCGAAAAAAGCCTGGTATGTATTAGGCAGTAATAAGGTGGGGGGTATGGATGCACCGGAAACGGTACCCTTTGGAAGTGAAAAAGGCGCACAGGACTTTGTGGCTAAAAATGGCGGGACAGTTTATACATATAATAAAATACCCGCAGAGTATATTACCGGCGATACCGGTAATTAAATATACAATTTATTATGCTTTCTTTGGGAATTAAGACGTTTTCTTAACCGATATTGATAAAGTGGCACTGGATTCTGGCTAGAAGCATACTAAAGTGGCGGGGCTTATTTTTGAGTAGTAGTAAGGGTTCAATCAGAATACACTGTTGCAGCATATCGTTAAGGTAAGTGGCTGTGTGTGTAGTTCAGGTTGTTGCTTTAAGCTGGAGAACAGACTGTTTTAGCTGTTTTTATTCACACGATCATCTAATAAATAATTTCTGAGTTTTCTTTCGCTTCTCATTACATAAAGTATATAAATTTTTTCTTTTTCAATTCTATAAAATATACGGCATGGATTTACGACTATTTCTCGATAGCGTGAATTGTCAATTTCAGGTGGTATGCGGCCGGACTTAGGGAACTGTTCAAGTTGTTCAATAGTAGAAAAAACTTTTTGTACCAGGTTATTAGCTGCACTCGTTTTATCAAGAGCAATATATTCAGCAATTTCATTTAAATCTTGTAATGCGGGTTCAGTCCAGATTATTTGAGCCATTTGCTCATTTGTTCTTTTGCTTCTGTTTGTGTAAATGTGCGATTTTCTAATATAGCCATTTCACCGCGTGCAATGCCTTCTAATATTTGCATACGGTTCTGGGTTAGTTCGTAGTCATTAACATCGACTAAGTAGGCAGAAGGCTTGCCATGCTCTGTTATAAGAACAGGCTCTTTAGATGCGTGCAGCTCTGCAAGAATTTTGGTGGCCTGCCGTTTCAGTGTTGTCACAAGTTCAATTTTCATAATAGTGATACTGTAGTGATACTGTAGTGGTTTTGCAAGGCTTGTTTTTAGCTAACTGTTTCATTTTGTAATGCTTTAGTCGGAATCCCGTGATCCCCGCTAACGTTTCGTAAAAGTAACGGTACTCAGCTCAAAGCCCTATCTTAAATGTCAGTATTACGGCTTCCTATTCAGTCGTTGAATTTTCAAGTGTTATAATTAACTGGACATTGGGTCATTTAAGATTATTATATAACTGACCGGTCAGTTATATAATGGTGTTGTGTTTATGTTTTGTGAAAAACTCGTCAATAACAATTGTCGTTGGAAGCGTCGTAAAGAGGCGCGTCCAGAGGAAATACTTGATGCGGCACTCACTTTGTTTACCGAAAAAGGCTTTAGTTCCACGCGCATGATAGATGTTGCGAAAGCAGCAGGTATCTCTAAAGGCACTTTATATCTATATTTTGACAGTAAAGAAACAATCTTTCGGGATGTCGTGCAACAGCGGATTACCCCTCAAATTGACCAGGTAGCGGAGCTGGTTGATAGCTTCGAAGGCTCGCAAGCCGAGTTGTTAAAAAATATGATTAATGCATGGTGGATGGGGATTGCCTGCACACCATTGTCTGCAATACCCAAAATAATGGTATCCGAATCGGGAAATTTTCCCGAACTGGCTGAATATTTTACGAAAACGGTTGTTACGCGTTCCCGGGATTTATTCAGTAAAGTTATTAGTCGCGGTATGATTAGCGGTGAATTTGAACTGTATGAAGCTGAAACCGTTGCCCGCCTGGTAATTGCACCCTTAGTGCAGGCAACTATATGGATGCACTCGCTAAAACCTTACGATGATGATACGGGTACGCAAAATTACGTACAGTTACACACTGAATTTATTCTAAACAGCTTACTCAAAACAAATCGTTCACATAATGACGTTGAAGTTAAAAATCAAAAAATCCTCACAGGAAAAAACGCGTGATGAAATTTAATCCATTTATTCTGATATTACTTTTTGTCTGGCATGCAAGTCTGTCTGCACAGGAATCAAATTTAAATCTGAATTTAGGGCAGGTACTACAGAAAGTGGTTGATCATTATCCGTCGATTAAGTCGGCGGCGCTACAGGTTCAGCGAGCTCGTGAAGAGAGTATAAAAGTTGAAAGTCAGTTATCGTGGTTATTAAATGCCAATGCGGGTTATAACCGTGACACCAGTGCTTTTTTTGGTACACCGGTCGATCGCTATAACGTTGCGGGTAGTTTGAACCGAAGTTTAGATAACGGTGGTGTTTTAGGTTTTAATGCCAATATTGCACGTGAAGATTCAGCGGTGACATTTGGGCCGACGATACCCAATCCGTTAACCCGTACCCGGGTAGATGTAAATTACCGACATCGTTTTGAAAAAGGTTCCGGCAATCCGTTGTATGAAGAAGGTTTACAGGCTGCTGAGGTGAGTGAAAAACTGGCACTGAGTGATAAGCTAAGTTTGTATGATCAATTGGCTTCACAGGTTATTGATTTATATCTTGGCGCGGCGACGACACTTGCGCGTATTAACAGTATTGAAAAAACTATTGTGCGTACAGAAAGGTTAAGGGTTTATATTAAAAATGAATACAAGCTGGGTTTATCAGAAGAAAAAGATGTGTTGCAGGTGGATGCGCGCTTAAGTATAAACCGCGCAGATAAAAAAAGTTTACAGGTCGCCTGGCATAAACAGTTAATTTCATTAAACCGTTTAATGGGACGAAAATGGGATGAACAGCTAACACCGCAGATGCAGGTAAATGCAGTAAAACCAAAACAGTTTCAGAATGTTTATTTATTATCACAACAACATAGCCCCGATTTAAAACGCATTGATGCCAGAATACAACTGGCAGATAGCCAGATTCGAAGTAGTCGCGACAAGCGTAAAGATAATCTGGATTTAGTGTTATTTGTCGGTAATGATTTTAATCAGGGTGAATCATCCAGTGGCAATTTGAATGAATCTGAAATTGTGGGTGGTGTAAGCATTGAGTTTAGCCGTGGCCTGGATAAAAGTGGCTTTGATGCGGAGTTACGTCAGGCGCATTATGATCGTGGACTTGCACTGCAGGATAAAAAACAGGTTCTGGAAGATCTTCAATATTCTATCGCCAGTTTACTGGCGGAAATAAAATCCAGCGATCTGGCGTTGGCGGCATTTATAGAAAGTGTGAGCGCCGAACAGAAAAAACTCGATGAAGCGGTTGAACGTTATAAAGACGGGCGAATTGAAACTGATCGGATTATTGATTTTGAATCACAGCTGGCAACGGCGGAATTATCGGCGGATTTACAGGCGATTGAGTTAATTCGGCGAGAGTATCAACTGGATTTAATACAGGGAAGAATTTGGAAGGATATTTATTTACCAGAATTTTCATTTGAAGAATATAGCTTTGATGATGCTTCGGCTGGACAAAATACCGCGTCGAAAATGACAGCAAAGGGAGAAAAATAATGGAAGCGATTATTCGTTATCTGGTCACCCGAAGTTTAGTAGTCAATCTGGTTTCAGTATTTTTACTGGCTATCGGTGGTGTAACCGCTGTGCTTTATATGCAGGTAGAAGCCTTCCCTAATGTTAATCTGGATATTATTCAAATAGATGTGGTCTATCCCGGTGCGTCTCCGGCGGAAGTTGAGCAGTTAATTATTACGCCTATCGAACAGGAGCTTCGTTCGATTAATGGCATAGATAAAATGATTTCCATGGCCTTTCCCGGTTCCGGGCGAATATCCATGGAGGTTGATCCCCATGCCAATAATCGTGATCGTTTAACGTCGGATATTTCATTGGCAGTTGATCGCGCAACCTTACCCAGTGATTTACCCAATGATCCGTTTGTGACTGAAGTTGACGGGGCCGTATTTCCTATTTTACGTGTGGCGGTTTCCGATGACCGATCTGAGTTGCAGCTAAAAAGACTGGGCGATGAAATTAAAGAAGACCTGCTGGCAATTAAAGGTGTAGCAAAAGTATTGCTACTGAGTGATAGAAAAGCCGAATACAGTGTGGAAGTTGATCCGGATAAATTGCGTAAAACAAGAATCTCGGTGGATCAGATTGCACAGGTTTTACGTGGCTGGAATATTAATACCCCCGGCGGGGAAATTGAAACGCCGGACGGTCAAAAATCTGTTCGCATAGTGGGTGAGTTTACCAGCATAGAAGATGCTAAAAAAATTGTAATACGCGCGAATGCCCGAGGCAATGCCATTTTACTCGGCGATGTGGCAATTATAAAAGAAGCACTGGAAAAGCCCCGAACCTTACATGATGTGCAGGGCAAGCCCGCTGTATCAATGCTGATATTAAAAAAATCCAATGCGGATATTATCGATACGATTGATTTAGTAAAGCCATACCTGGAAAGTATTCCTGAACGTTATGGTGAAAATATTAACGTAAAATCATTTCAGGATTTTTCACGCTTTGCACGCATGCGGTTAGGCGTGTTAACCAATAACGGTTTAGTGGGAATATTTTTAGTTTTCATTTCGCTGATATTGTTTTTACGTTTTTCGGTTGCGATGACAACAACCTGGGGTTTACCAATCATTTTTATGTCCGGCATTGCCGTTATTTATGCATTTGGAATGACGCTGAATTTAATTTCGATGATGGGCTTTATTATGGTGCTGGGTATGCTGGTTGATGATGCCATTATTATTGGTGAAAATATTACCTACCATATGGAAAAAGGATTGACGCCGGTAGAGGCGGCAGTCAAAGGGGCGGTTGAATTAATTGGCCCGGTAACCACGACTATTTTGACAACCATTGCGGCATTTTTACCGATGATGTTTATGTCGGGAATTATTGGGAAATTTGTTATTGCCATTCCGATTGTGGTTATTACGCTGTTAATTTTATCGTGGATGGAATCGTTTTTTATGTTGCCCAGTCATGTGGCGCATGTAACTAATCAGAACAAACACCCAAAAGAGCGCGCCTGGTTATTAACGATGGAAAATATTTACGGCTGGTTGCTGGAAAAGGCCATTCGTTTCAGATGGATCACGGTTACACTTTCATTTTTAATTCTAGCCGGTTCAGTTGTGCTGGCAAAGCAAAGTCTGCAGTTTCAGTTGTTTCCCCCGGTGGGCGTTGAAGAGTATCTGGTGCGGGTGACTGCGCACCCGGGAACTTCATTAAAACAGATGCGCGAGCATCTGCGTCATGTGGATCAGGATATTCGTGATAATACTAATCCGGAGTATCTGGAATCTACAGTATCGCAGGCGGGTGATATTTCAATGGATGAAGGTGATCCGCTGACTCAGCGTGGCAGTCGTTACGGACAGATACGGGCGATCTATTCGCCGTCGGTTAGTCGTCCGGAGCATGATGCTATAGATGACATGAATAAAGTGACAAAAATATTGAAAGAAAAATATCCACAACTGGAAATTTCTTCAACCTTAATTTCTAACGGGCCACCACTGGGGCGTGCACTGGAAGCTGAAATTAATGGCTTTGATACAAAATCCAGCGAACAGGCGGCGCGCCAGTTAATGGATTACCTGACAACTATTGAAGGTGTAACAACAATAGACAGTGGTCTGAAACCCGGAGATGCGGAATTACATGTTGTGTTAAACCGAAAACTGGCGGCGTATGCCGGCATTGATTTACAAATTGTGTCGCGACATATACGGGCGGCTGCGGACGGTTTAGTGGTTTCCACTATTCGAAAAGGTACAGAAGAAATTGATGTCACAATTCGTTTTCCATCAAAAGGTGCCGGTGAGTTAGAGCAGATTGAAAATGTACTGATTCCGAATAACCGGGGTGGTTTAATTCCGTTAAATAAAATCGCTAAACTCGAAGAGCATAAAGGCTATACGACAATACGCCATAAAGATGGCATTCGAATAGTTAATGTGGTGGCTGATATTGATAGCAGTATTCTGTCCAGTCTGAAATTAAATAAAATAGTGAAAGACAATGAAGCGCTCTGGCAAAAAGGTGTTGAGGATAGAGTCAGCGTGAATTATGGCGGCGAGCAGGAAAAAAATCAGGAATCGTTTGTGAGTTTATTAATCGCATTTGTTTTTGCGCTGATTGCAATCTTTTTTATTCTGGCTATTCAGTTTAATAATATGGTGTATCCATTGTTAGTGATGATGGCTATTCCGTTTGGCGCGATTGGTGTTATTTTAAGTTTCTATTTACACGATATGTTCTGGAAGCCGATGCCGCTTTCATTTTTCTCAACCATGGGCATGGTTGCGCTAACCGGCGTCGTGGTGAATAGTTCACTGGTGCTACTGGTATTTATACAACGTGCCAGAGAACAGGGCATGGAAATTATAGAGGCTATTTTATTGGCAGGAAGAAGGCGTTTTCGAGCGGTTGTTTTAACTGCTGCAACTACTGTTGTTGGTTTATTGCCTACAGCTTATGGTTGGGGCGGTTTAGATCACTTTGTTTCACCAATGGCTTTGGCGCTCTCTTCGGGTTTGGTGTTTGCAACGGTGGTGACGCTATTTACGATTCCGGCGACGCTGGCGGTGGGGCATGATGTGCGAGCATTTTTTCGCAGAGCTACACAAAAAATAGCCGGAATAGTTAAGTAGTCTTTTAGATTGAGAATATTGAAAATTTAATCAAAGCTAACATGGCCAGATTCATTCGAGCTAAACTTAATAACTTCGCCCGCAGGTGTTTGGAATTTCGCTGTATATGTATCTTTTAAAACCCGATATGAAAGTATTTTGTAGTGAAATCCAGCTTGTTTAATGACGGATTTTAAATCTTTTATATCAGGGTATTCGCCACGCATGGCTAATTGCTGATATAAAGAATAGTGAATGGTTTTAATATTCATCTTTTGTTGAACTGAAATTACGGCACTCATCGCCTGCCGAGTACTATAATGCTGATCTAGCATGCCTTGTATTTGTCGGGTTCGTTGAAAGTTATTCTGGTTGTTTTTTAGAGCTGTTTTATATAAGTAGGAAACCCTGTTTAACATGCTTTTGTCTTTTCCTGACTTATTATATTGTTGAAAATTTCTGCCCAGTTTTATTGCAATAGCCTGTGCTTCGTACATTGGTAGTGAGTAAATTAATTCATCATATATCAGGCTTCGTAAGTCTGAAGATATATTTAGTTTTATCGCTTGCTGTAACTTAATCTCTGCAGCTGAATATTTTTCACTGCGTTTTAGCTCCTGTGCGTCGTTATAAAGTTGTTTGGCAAGTGCATCATTATCGCCACCAGGTGCGGTGTTCGGTATAGAGTTTTGTCCGCTAAGGGCGTTTTCCAGTATGTAACTTTGATTGACATTGATTTGAGTTGAAGGTTTGTCATCGATGCGTTTATTTATTTTCCCGACTTCATCTAGCACCTGGTCTATTTTAATGCCCTGTTTGCGGATATCTTCTTTTTTTGCTAAATCGGCATAACTGTTTTTAATCGATTTTAGTTCGTCCAGAATAAACTCAAGCTTAGCTTCATTGCGTAAATTATTGTTAGATGGTTTATTAATTATTTTATGGTTAATGTTATTGATCTGGTTTTCTAAATAGAGGATGCGTTTTTGATCCTCTACAGGCAACTTCGGAGGTCTGGTTGATATCGGTTGTGATTGTATTATTTTAACTATTTTTTTGCCCGCTAGCATACCGGCTTTCTGGAATTGTCTGTAAATACCATCATAGTTTTTGTTTTTTAATGACTCTGAATGGGTGCTTGAAAGTGAGGCTCCATTAACCTGATTTAGTTGAATGCTAACAGTGGCTGTTTCGGCTGCTTCAATTAATTTTATACTGATAATAAGTGTTCCGGTTTTTATATCCACTGGTGGTGAGGTAAAAAATGCGAAACGTTTAGTGCTGGATATTTCACTTAAAGCAGTATCAACCGCCGCAGATTTTATTTTATCTTCAGGCAGTGGTTGCCAGTTTCCTGGTTTAAAATTTGTTTTTATAACGACGGCAGTAATACTGGCGTATGCGCTGAATGAGCCTGAAAAAAGCACAATGAAAATACAGGAATAAAGCCATTTGTATGATTTAAGTAAATTTTTTGTATTCATTTTTCAGACTCGTATGTCACTCTTTTACTCTAAATCAATAGCTTTAATTCGCTATGCTTCGACTGTGATAGTTATAAAATAATCTGAGCTTCTTTACGGTGCCTGGCATACTCACATAAACGTTTGACGACCTGTTCATTAATACTGTTTTTTTCATAGCTGCCATCCGCAAGCTTTTCACCTGTAGGTAGCCCGAGTAACAGCTCGAGTGCCTTTTGATAGTGTTGAACAGGGTATATATGAAATAGACCCTGCTCAACAGCATCTACTACATCCTTGCGTAAAGATAAGTTTTTTACATTGACTGCAGGAATAATGCAGCCCTGTTCACCGGTTAAACCGCGTTGCTGGCAGATATCAAAAAATCCCTCAAGCTTTTCATTGACGCCGCCAATGGCCTGTACGTATCCCTGTTGATTAAGTGAGCCGGTAATTGCCAGGCCCTGTTTAATAGGCAGATCGGTGAGAGCCGAAATGAGTACACACAATTCGGCGACCGATGCACTATCACCATCAATAAGGCCGTAGGATTGCTCAAAGGTAATGCTGGC
>VAPL010745998.1_pt1 | contig 12257 bp, 12 predicted proteins | sample 3395061 | NCBI WGS metagenome assembly VAPL01 (sample SAMN08290444, study PRJNA428436) | hydrothermal vent metagenome | isolation source: Deep-sea hydrothermal vent chimney 2 | place: Pacific Ocean: Juan De Fuca Ridge | depth 2182 m m
CCATAGCGGTGTATATTTCATAAGCATTTGAAAAAAAATAAGAAAACGTGCCGCATACAATTACGACAAACAAATCAATCAAACGCAAACTAAAATTGAGAGCATTGGCATGCCCTTTGAGAAAACCCTTCTTTATCATCTTCCGTAGTCAAACATCAGTTATAAAATCGTAATATCACTACATTCTAGCAATAAAAACACTGCACTTAAGGTTAATGTTATTAAATATTCACTCTTGCTTGATTAATAATGGCCAGCCAACGATGACCAACGAACGGTCAATGCTACTCATAAATGCCTGCCATTTCAGCGATTACTTTCATAGTGATAAATATCACATACCATGACAACAATATTTAAAACCTAAACCCCTTCAAAAAACAATAAGGATAACTGCCTTGAAGCAACACACTGGCAACTATTACTTGAAATACCCCTTATTCATAGCAAATCTTCGTTTCAAACGAAGCGACAGCTTTTCCTCCATCAAACCCAGTCGAAATCCGCTATAACGGCAGGCGGTTCTCAATAAGGCTTCTGGTATTTGCCAGAACGCATATTTTAATAAATATTTAAATTCTGAAACAACAAACTTCATACCTTCCCCTTCGGCACCACCCAGTTCCTGAATAATCCATGGCTCCCGTGCATGAAATACGCCCATATCAAAGTAACGCCTAAACTCCTGAAATAAAGTGTAATCATGCGAATGGTAAACGCAAGCATCGGCAGCATAAGCAATCTTATACCCCGATTTAAGCATTTTGGTTGCCACATACATGTCCTCACCAAAAATCACATTATCAGGAAACCCCCCCATTTCTTTTAATGCTGAAACCCGGTACGCCGCAAAGGAGTTGGAAATAAAAGCAGTTTTAAGACCATAAGATTGCACATCAACTATTGAACGGGTAAAAGATTTACCACCATAATTAAAAATTCGCGCATGCGCTTCGATTGGACTAGCTTCTTTTCGGGGCAACTGACGACCACAAACAGCCACTACCTCATCATCGACAAATGGCTGTAGTATATTTTCAAGCGCATCATTATCTGATAAAAAAGCATCCTGAGTCAGATACACAATGAAAGCGTAGCCATCATCATTCTTTAAAGGAATGTTTCTCGTTGCGCCATGATTAAAATCAGCACGATGAATCAATTGAACATCACAATTAAATTCACCGGCTATGGCAACAGTGTCATCAACAGACGATGAATCCAGGACGCAAACCAGTGCCGGCTGCATAGACTGCTTTTTTATCAGCAAGTGCCACCGCCTAAAGCTCTCACCTGGGTTTAAAGTCGGGCAGACAAGAAGTGTTTTGCATAATGATTTCATAAAATTATATTTGGCTCAAAAAGGTCACAACGCTTAGCAAGTCACACCCTCACAGCGCCCGAAACATTCTAAAAACCCGATACAAGAAACGCTTAACAATATGTTTTATAGTTATTTGACCTTCTAACCAGTAAACCCACTCATCATGCCTCACAGAAAATCCAGCTGCCAGCCGGGGAGCGTCAATTGACGATTGACCACTCAGCAAGTCAGCTAGTATTTCTCGCCGATGATATTTTTCATACTGTAGCCTCCCCAACCGACTATAACGTTCGCGCCTGGCAGCAGACAATGTTGCACAGTACTCAAAAAGTTCATCTGGATCACTCCAATAAGGAACATTCTCGTAGCCAAGGTCAATACCACTTAACACACTGGAATACAGATGCTTGTGCAAAATAACCGGAACCCCAGCCCCCATAGCTTCGATAAGAGTTAACCCACCACCATAAGGAAAGGATGCGACATAAATATCAACATGCTCATCAACCAATGTCTGCCAGACACTTGGCACCCAACGTTTATAGATAAAACGCTCAGCGGGTACACCAAGCTTCCGCAGACCCAAGCGAATATTAAACAAAGCCCAAGGGGTTAACCGGCCAATATGAACATGCCTACCGCCGGTAGCAGAAAGCAGAGCAGGCACCACATCAACATAATTCACATAATATGGGACTTCAATTTTATTAGATTTCGCAGAGGTACACGTTGTAAGCATGCCTGCTGCTCTAAAAATCGAAGGATCAGAAACCAGCCCCTTATCATCAACCACTAACGGCATATACACGTTATCAATGCCTAGGTTATCACGGCAATTATGATACCCCATAGGATGCGGATCAATATGTTTAAGATGACGCAAATAAACGCCTAGACATAAATGATGATCACCGTGATGATAAAAGTATGCGTTAAGCTTCATTTCAGGCTGAATAGCTGCAACAGCCACACTGTCCTGATGATGATTGAAAAGGTAAACGCGAGAACTGCTTATTTCCAGCAGACGCCTCTGTAACCAGCTCAGCTTTTTCAGATAGCTGCCTTTATCGCAATATTCAACACTGACATTGCTCGCATCCAGCGAGGTAGATTTTAGACACACAGGATCCGACCTACCAATCAACTCTGTTGACAAAACAACATGTTTAGCATCAGGGTTGGCACTTATAAAATCCTCAACAACTTTTATATGACCACCAGCCCTTAGCAGCTTAGTCACAACATAGACATACGCCGAGCCTTCCCCATTTACATCACCAGCATTAATCAGTTCAGCATTAATAGTCGATAAATTTTTTTCACCGATTTTTTCGCATAAATCATCCAGGATCTGTGCACCATACGCCTGAGCCGTACAGATAGGTTCGGTAATAAGCCGCTCAACCACCGAGTAAACATCACGCAAAGCACGATCAAGATCACCTGACTGAATTTTTTTATCTATATTTTTTGATAAAGATGTCAACGAATATTTATTAATTACAGTCATACTTTTAATTGATCTAGATACTGTTTAACTTCGGTGAGTGAACAAAACATTAATAATAGACAGATGGCCCACTTCCTCGCAAGGGAAACAATCATATTCAAAATCAACTAAAAAGCGAACGTAAGCCTTAATCTCACGCTCTATAAAAACATCTTTACCATTTGGCAGACAATATGTTCATCTGCTTTTAATGCCGCCGAGATATCAAGCGCTCACTGACCAAGATAACTTACAGCTGGAATACTCGCTTCTATTTTCAAAAACACCGGATAATCGAGTTCAATCCCAGGGTAATCATAAACAACTAGCAAACTTCTTACATTCAAATCAACCAGCGTTTCTTCCTGAATAGAATCAAAAGCATTTGCTGTTATCTCACAAATCGACTCATAATGTGACGCTGCTCTTTATACAGCCTCACTAAAATCATAAATTGATTCAACCACACGTTTAACAACATCAACACCCATAAATGGAGAGATTGGCAAACTTAATACTTCTTTTGACAGTTTTTCAGCCAAAGGCAAATTGCAATTTTTAAACCCTTCGTAACAGAGCTGTTTATGAGGTGGAACGGGATAATGAATTACTGTTGCGATACCTCTTTTATCAAGATAATCTTGAAGCGCATTCCTTTGCACACTTCGAATCACATACAAGTGCCACACAGGCTCTACATCTTTGGAAAAAAACGGTAACACAACATCAGAGTCGTTCAGAAGCTCAGAATACAAACTCGCAATTTCCCTCCGTCGCACATTCCACTTGTCAAGCTCAGCGAGCTTGACGCGCAAAAAAGCTGCCTGCATCTCATCCAGACGACTATTAAAACCTAAAACCTCATGTTCATATTTTCTTTTAGAACCGTAGCTTCTTAACAGCCTAACCTTTTCAGCAATATCTTCGTTATTTGTTAGCACTGCACCGCCATCACCTAGCGCACCGAGATTTTTACCGGGATAGAAACTTGTCGCCGCCGCATCACCGAGAGACCCTGCCCGCTTCCCCCTATAAAGCGCACCCTGCGATTGTGCAGCATCTTCTATTACTACCAGATTATGCCGCTTTGCAATTTCATTTATAGCATCCATATCTGCTGGCTGCCCATACAAATGCACAGGAATAATCGCCCGAGTTTTATGGGTGACCGCAGCAGAAATCAGCTCGGGATTAATATTATGAGTGTCTTCAATGGGTTCGACCGGAACAGGTATTGCGCCACTTTCACTCACCGCCAGCCATGTGGCTATGAAAGTATTTGATGGCACAATTACTTCATCACCAGCACCTATATCATAAGCTCGAAGTAAAAGATGCAAAGCCTCCAACCCATTCCCTACGCCCACACAATGCTTCACTTCAGAATATTCGGCAAACTCATTTTCAAAAGCCTCTAATTCAGGCCCCATAATAAACCAGCCAGAATCTAATACTCGCTGAAAGGCTTGCCGCAAAGGCTTCTGTATACTGCTGTGTATTTCACTCAAACTCAAAAAAGGAACAGGCATCATTTATCAGCATTCTTTATTTCAGCTTTAAAACCCAGATAATCCCTGTAATAGTCATCTTCATCATAATAATCTGACGCTAAAACCATACATACCGCTCCTGATGAAAAGTTATCAATTTCTCGCCATATCATCGGGCACACATACAATCCGTTATAGCTACGATTCAAATGAACCGTTTTTTTGGAGACACCATCATCAAGATGAATATCAAAAGAACCAGCTATTGCAATAATCAGCTGATACAAGGCTTTATGTGCATGCCCACCACGTTCAGCCCCACCGGGAACATCATACAGGTAATACACACGTTTAATGTCAAATGGTACGTGCCTGTCAGATTCAATAAATGTCAGGTTACCTCGACAGTCTTGTATCTTAGGAAGATTAATAATATGGCAATCAGCTAGCGACATAATCACTCCTACACATCAAGAGAATATGTAGCCAGCACATAAATTTCACCAGCAATATCTGGATAACGTTCACCCAACTGCATAAATGCTATTATCATTTCCTGTGTCCAGCTAGCCTCTAGCTGGCTATTTGAAATAGGCTTAAGCCAATATCCACCAAAAATAGCTATTTGTAGCCCAGATTGCGAAAACACACTACGAAAAGATTCAGGATTAAAAACACGACGATGCCCATGATGTACATCCATTTCATTCAATGCATCTTCAGATGACAACATGTGCATAATAACTGCTGCCTGACGGTGTATTGATCGTGCGTTCGGTACAGCGGCAAAAATAACGCCACCGGGCTTAAGCCAACCACGGGCACGTGTAAGAATGTCTACCGGATCCTGTACATGTTCAAGCACATGTCCCAAGATAATAGTATCGAAACGCTCTTTTGGCTCAAACTCCTCAAACAAGGCATGAACAACATTAGCATGTGGAAATTTTTTACTTAAACTCTCACAGAATAATTTCGAACCTTCCACAACAGTTATGTGCTTTCCTGTAGTTGCTAATCTTTCGGTCATAACACCTTCAGCTGGCCCCATTTCAAGTATATTTTCGCCTTGTATGTGGCGTTGCAAAACTTTGAAGCAATAATCAATCGCTGTCGGCATCACACCAGCTGAGTAAAGTGAGGTTTTTGATATTTGTTGTAAATGATCTCTTTCTTCTACATTCATAATTAATTATCCTTACAATACTTTATATTGCCGTATCAATATTTTTTTCAATAAACTCAATCATGAATCCATTGCGAAAAATCACAAAACAGATGCGCCTACCTCCAAATGCTACAGCTGGAACTGGTTGCACCGTTATCCGCGCACGTTGGGTAAGCGCCCATTCCAAAGCAGCTTCTAAAGTATCATCTACTTGATAAGCGAAATGATAAATTTTAACCCCCGCACTTAACCAGGGAGTCAGCGTTTCAAAGCCAGGCATGTTTTCTAGTAACTCAATACGTGGGCCAGGGCCGGTCATAAAAGTACCATTTACCCCCTGCACAGCATCAGAAAAAGACTCCCCATCCTGCTGGTAACCTAAAAACGAGAAAAGAAGCCGTTCTTTTTCAATTGACTCTGTAGCATAGCCAATATGATGAAATTCGTACCCTTTCGGTAAGCTGTTTAGTGGATTAACCACGTCTTAACCTCCTGGCAGTCAATTGTGCTAACTTTTCCAGTTTTGCGTTAATCTTACTCCATAGGTGCAAATCGATCTGGTGCTCTACAGCATCAACTACCCCTCCTCCTATTTTAAAATAATCAGATAATAAGCTACGTTTTGTAATACCACAGGAATCATGAAATGCTACTACCTGCCGATTATCTGCTACCGTTCGGCAAAACACATGTCTTAACTTAAGTTTTTCAAAGGCACAGCGATATATCAACCATGCACTTTCTACTGCAGCCAATGACTCGGGTTTCAGTATCCATCGCCCCCACTCACCACAGGCACCCATAGAATCGATATCATAAAGGGAAATTACTCCCTCAGCAATATTTGAATCTATACGCTCTATCACGAAGTAGTAGTCGTCCTGCCGATTATAATACGCTTCAAGCCATTTTAACTGATCTTCAATATTCTCAGATGTTGTATGTATATATGCATTACGCTCTGGATTATTGCGAAGACTCAACACCAATTTCGCGTCGGCATCAGAGACAGGCCGCAAGCGAAATGCAAATCCTTCTATAGAAACATTATGCCTCATGCCTTGCCATAACTCTTGTAACGATCTTATCTACACTGTCCATATCAACCAGTTCTTCCTGGGAGAACTGAACGCCCATTTCATCCTCAACTGCAAAGATAAACTCAACATGTTTAAGAGAATCCAGCTGCTGAATAACAACATCTGCACCACTTGAATCCACCTTGTTTTTTATTATATTAGCGAGCGTAGTAAGCACTACAGCTTCAATCTCTGTATAACTCATAATATGTATTACCCTTTAACCAGATCAATGCCTTCAGCGGCCTGAAAATTTAATAAACGTTGTATGGGCACAGTGTAAAGCCCGGGTGATGGAAGATCACAATCCCCCTGTAAATCAGCAAGCCACTTTAAAGCCGGTTGATTACGCGCACCATGCTGTACCTTAAAAACTACATCATGACACCCCTCAAAAATACACATACCTCGTAGAGCTATTAAAAGAATTGTACTTTCGAGCTGGCGACCTAAAGCGCGACAACTAATACACAACTCCTCAACTATTACCTGTTCCTTCCGACGCTCGGCAACGATAACAGCAATAACCCCACTATCAGATAAGCGATCAGTTAATTGAACGCTAGCTACACATTTATCATTATTTATTAAGCACTCTGCAAGCTCAACCTCATTAAATCGTCGTATCGCCAAGTTAAATTGATTAGTTTTATTGCACAAGTCAGCTATCCTGCATAACTGTTTTTCAGAATCATAAAAATACGTCAAGGCAACCTGTAGGCTACGGAAATATTCAATTGGACTAGAAGCATTCACTCCTATTGCCTCACGTACTGCATTCATTTTCATATCTTGAACACGCTTAGCATCATCTGCTTTCACGCTCCACTGCCATATTCCTGGAAAAAAGTGGATAACTTGACGCGTCAAATCAGCATCATGATGCGCATACACGGTTTTAACTTGAGGCAATCGCATAGCCACATCAACTAATTCACCAATATTATCATCTACAAATAATATAGAATCAGTAGAAATTCGCAAACTGCCAGCCAAACGTTCAATAGCACTACTCTTATCACCCCAGGAGATTTCCGTTTCTGAAAAATCTTCCCACCGCAACGGATAATCCTTACGCTGAGTAAAAAGCGCCTCTACATCAATATGCTCATTTCGTGATATCAGCGCAATAAAAATACCGTTTCGGCTTAAGGACTTCATATATATCTGAAGGTTATTATGACCAGAAGAAAGATTAACGCCATCAGCGCCATCCTCACCTAGCACACCGTCATGCAAAGTATTATCAAGATCAATGGCAATTGCTTTTACAGGAGGAAAAACTACAGCTGGAAGCCAGTGGCAAGCCAATTCTCTAGCTACAATAAGTTGCGCATGATTACTTACCGGTGTTCCAGCGAACTTTGAAGTACGAAAGTCAAGCAAATCCACCTGCGCTTCATCACAAACTCTTTTTAGATCGGCATAATAAATAGCAGGATAATTAACCGTAATTTTATCCAGCTCTCTAGCATCTGCCCATGTTGCCAAAATAATAGGCGCGCCACTTATAGCTCTCAAGGCACCCAAGCGATCATGCAACCAATCCTGCCAATCAGCACCTAAAGAAAATCGACTGCTATCCAACCACAGCAGTTCAATATCAGCTTGCCGCCAATCACTGAACATAAATGAATCATCGTAAGGCCCGATATTAAAAATAGCCTGCCAGTTCCCAAATAAACAATATGGTTCTATCAGTGGCTTGAGATTTTCAAATGCATGATTTCGCCATACATTTACTGTCACTACCTTCTCAGTTTTTCCTGAAAGGTCAACCTCAAGTAATTCACGACGTAATGGTCTATCAGAAAATAAAATCTCTTGTAATTCATACCTACGCAATGTCATTTAACGCCTAGCGCCTCCAAATATTCATTAACAGCCTGGGGATCGATATAAAAATCACCATGAACTCCACACTCATGATTTTCGACAATATCCCCCAAAATGTAACTCACCTTGACACCATTCAACCCAAGCATACTCGCCCAATAATCATATGACATATCTTCGTGCTTGGAAATTAAAATACCAACATTTGTGCGGCTCTTACAAAATATTGCATTAGCAAACGCCGCACCTGTTGAACCAATTATCACTTTAGCATTAGCGAATAGTTCAACTTGCTGTAAAAACGATAATTTCTCAGGCTCTACAATTGTATACCCCATAGATATAAATACCCCCTCAATGACATCAGCATTTACAAGATTTCTCGCGCATGAGTTACGCCTCAGAAAAATCTTATGCGGCCAGTTCTTATTACCACGCTTGTTTTCAAGATATTCATCCAATAAGGCGCGCACAAATTTGAACGAATAAGGACTGAACACTCCCTGAGCCCCACCAACTTTACCTTTTTGTCGCGGCTCAAACGGCACATACCCAGTAACAGAGGTGAGATAAAGCCTATCAACATTAAGCGCTCTACCAATTGGAAGGGTTATCACTTCTCTGTCATTACCCACCAGCATGAAAAGCGATTGCATAATATTTTCATGGAGTCCATCATTCACAATAATAGGAACCCCCTTAAAGTCATCTGTAGCACAGAAAAGAGCTATTCTAGGAAATATTTCAGACAACCAATGCGCATAATTTACTGAGCAGGCATCAACAAAAGTAGCAGCTACAGAGATATGCTCTGGCGTCTTATCATGCAGCAACCATCTTATACGACCGGTATTTTTATCCACGACCGTGCGCCCATGAAGCTCCTCACTAGTATAATCGGATACCACATCATACAAATCCTGACAGATAACATCTCCATTTGCCAAGACAAGATTAGTACCACCGTAGGTTAAAGCTTCATTTACACATGTGATAAAAATATCAGGAAACCTATAATCATTACGAATACGCACCAGAATACCTTGATCATCGATGGGAAAAAGCCGCGGACTTTCTATCTTGACCATCTCAGCATCAGCCAACTTGTATTGCGTAAGTTCATACTGCCCAACATATTCGCTTAGCCTGATGAGTGATCGCCACTTCTTATCCTCTCCATTAACAAAACGTGTAGCGATTTGATTCACATAAAAAGGATACCCATTCCGCCATATCCAATTAAACAGCTTTCGCGCCAAAGGCAGTTGCTTTATATAACCCCGATAAAGACTTCCAACCCATGATTTCTTTAGGTTAGCCAAACTCTCACCAGAATCAAACACTTTCGTACCACTAGAAACTCTAGTCACACGCCCTATTTCAATTATCGTGTCATTATCATTACTCATGGATAAAAAGGTCGCCATTTCAGGAAAAACAACTTTTATGCGAGATTTAATCAACTCAATATCAACATCACCACCTACAACTCGAATATATGTCACGAAGAATCTCATTACATCCCAATGCTCATTATCGAGAATGAATCTCGCATACTGAACCAATTCTTCATTACTATCACAAAGCTCATCAAGCAACTTTTCTTCAACACTACTGATATATGTATTACGCTCCTCAAATTCCTTAGTTTCAAGCAAATATAACGCACACTCATCTACACTGCTCTGCGATATGCACGAAATACGATCACATAGTTTCATGAGATCAGGGTATATTGCGGCAGCTATACTCCATGCTTCCCAATCTATCTCTTCTTTTTTCTTCCCTACTGTTTTTAACGTATCCCTACTCCTTCTTTTCTGATTAACCACACCCACAGCACCTCCTCCTTTCTCACATCCTAAAGATCTGTTTTTTTTACAATAATCATTATTACCATATAAAAAACCATTCTTGATTTAATTTTCTTGCGTTAATATGCGCTCGTTATAAAGCGAGTAAATTTCGTCAACTTCACCAATGCCTAACATTTTACCGTGTTCAAGCAAGATTGCTTTATTACAAAATTTACGGATTGTTCCTTCACTATGAGATGCAATTACCATGATCTTACTATTACTTACAAAGCGTTTAAGACGCTTTTCAGCCTTATCAATAAATGCAGCATCTCCTGTCCCTATAACTTCATCCATCAATATAATATCGGCATCCATTGCGGTCACCGTTGCAAAAGCAAGTCGTGTTAACATTCCTGAAGAATACACCCTTATTGGCATATCCAGATATTCCCCAAGCTCTGTAAAATCAACGATATCATCTAGTTTTTTTAAAATATCCCTCTTTTTCATACCAAGCAATAAACCACGGATAATAATATTTTCATATCCAGTTGCTTCCTGCTCCATACCGAGTGAAAGATTTAGTGTGGACACAATATGCCCCGATGTCACTATTGTGCCAGCCGTAGGCTGATAAATGCCAGCCAATACTTTCAGCAATGTGGATTTTCCAGCACCGTTATGTCCAATTAAACCAAGGCTGTCCCCTTCCTGCAGTTCAAAACTTACATCTCTTAGCGCGCTAACGACAGGAAAACCATCACCACCAGAAATCAGCCCTCCTGTTGCGGTACTAAGAATTCTGTTCTTAATTGATCGACTGCTAACACCAACAATTGGATAATCCAGATAGATGCCATTCGTCTGAACTTTACTCATAAATCACACCCAAAATGGAATTCTGCTGGCTTTATCTCTGTACAACCATGCTGCAATGACTAGAAACAATAAAAGTGTGCTAAGCGCAACCACCCAGGATTCGGGTGCTGGCATTTGCCCCAGAAGCGGCGACCTAGTCAGGTCAAGATAATAAGCAAAAGGGTTGGCTACAGCAACCCAACTATCTGCCGGCACTAAACGAGGCATCCAAACAATTGGAGTTATAAAAAAGAGTATCTGAACCAAACTTTCTGTAATACGAGCCACATCACGAAAACGAGCACCAATGATACTTAATGAAACACCCAGCGCCATTAGATTCATCAATACCAAAAGAAAACCTGGGATGACAAAAAAAATAGTGAATCCGGGATTTATATCAAAATAAAGGTAGATACCGATAATAATAACGAGATTATGTGCAAACGTAATAACGTGTCTAGTCACAACACGGAAAAGCACCGTAAGCAAGTTTATTTTAATATCTTTCATGTATGCGGCATTATCAACATAGAGATTAGGAAACTCACCTAATAACCCTGCAAACAATCCCCAATAAATAAAACCTACTGATAAAAATGGTAAATATTCTTTAATCTCCGCTTTAAATAAATGGCTATATATAACGCCCAATGAAAGACAGAAAATTGCCATTGTTAGGGTAATCCAGAATGGTCCAATTTTAGATCGCCGGTATCGCAACCTAATATCCTGCCATGCGAGAAACAACCAAAGATCACGTTCACGAATTGCAGCAAGAATATCTTTGAATAACGTTAAACTTGTATTTTTTTGTATCATTATTGCAATCTAATTGTCACATCTTGCCATTTTATAAAAACATTTTAATAATCAGTAGATTAAAAAACAGTTAGGCGACATCCATATATTAAGCTAGGACAACACCCTATAACTTCACGTCCAGTCATTTAAAAAATCAAACCACGAGGTACCTAGCACTGTTTATCGTTTCCAGTGGCATAGCACTATGTTTAACGTTTGGGTTCATTAAAGCGAAGCCGGCTAAAACCACTACAGATGTCAACAGGCTAAATACTAGGTTGAGCTTAGCACCTTGATTATTATGTATAAATTATACCTGATTTTGTGGAGAGAACGGGTTGTTCTAGTAAGCTTTTTTTTACCACGGAGAGCGGCAGGGATTAGCATTTATGAACCTACGGATAAAACAC
>VAPL010284913.1_pt1 | contig 12256 bp, 8 predicted proteins | sample 3395061 | NCBI WGS metagenome assembly VAPL01 (sample SAMN08290444, study PRJNA428436) | hydrothermal vent metagenome | isolation source: Deep-sea hydrothermal vent chimney 2 | place: Pacific Ocean: Juan De Fuca Ridge | depth 2182 m m
AACAAGACAATATAGATATTTTTTTAAATGTACGAACGGATGCTTTTTTATTGGGGCATTTAAATGCTGTAGATGAAACTAAAAAAAGGCTGCAATTTTTTGAAGAAGCAGGTGCAGACGGTATTTTCATCCCCGGTATTGAAAAAGAAGATGACATAAAAAAGATCACAGAGAGCACTAAATTACCAATTAACGTAATGTGCATGCCAAATCTTCCCAATTTTGAAAAGCTAAAGAAATTAGGCGTAAAACGTATCAGTATGGGCAACTTCCTTTTTGATTATGTGAACAATAACTTTGAGTGGACGTTGAGTGAAGTTGTACATAGTCAATCGTTTAATCCAATATTTTAACTATGTTAATTACTGACAAGAAAAAAATAAACAGCTACTATCAGGCGCTATTAGATCGAGAGCCAAGCTTTGTGGGGATCTTTTATGTGGGCGTTAAAACTACTTCTATTTTTTGTATTGCAACTTGTAGAGCAAGAAAGCCAAAATTAGAAAACGTTGAGTTTTACACCACATTTAAAGACGCGCTTGATGCGGGTTATCGACCTTGTAAAGTGTGTAAACCAACCGAAAATACCAATGAAGCACCTGAGCAAGTAGAGCAAGCAATAAAGATGGTCAGGGATAACCCGAAAGAGAAAATTTCAGATTTTCAGCTTCGACAAAATCAAGTTAGTCCTGAGTTGGTACGACGATGGTTTAAAAAAAACTATGGAATGACCTTTCAAGCTTATCAAAGAATGTATCGCATTAATAATGCGTTTCAAGAATTAAAAACTGGCAAAAAAACAACTGAGACGGCTTTTGATACGGGATACGAATCGTTAAGTGGGTTTGGTTATACCTACAAGAAGTTTGTCGGTAAATCACCGAAAAATAGCATTGATACTAGTGTTATATTGATTAGTCGGCTAACGTCACCTTTAGGGCCAATGTTTATTTGTGCAACCGATGATGGCGTGTGTTTACTGGAATTTGTTGATAGGAAAATGTTGGAAACAGAATTTAAAGATTTACAAAAACGACTAAATGCGAAAATTATAGCAGGTGAAAACCAGCACATCAAAAAAGCACGAATAGAAATAGCCGAATACTTTGATGGTCAACGTAAAAACTTTGATGTCAAAATTCAAACGCCGGGTACCGACTTTCAAAATTCAGTTTGGAAATGTTTGAGGAGGATACCTTATGGTGAAACGTTAACATATCAGCAACTCGCTAAGGAAATATACAACCCTAAAGCCGTTAGAGCCGTTGCGTCTGCTAATGGTTTTAATCGAATTTCTATTATTGTACCTTGTCATCGCGTGATTGGTAAGAATGGAAAGCTTGCTGGGTACGGTGGCGGGATTGAAAGAAAACGTTGGTTAATAGCGCATGAACGGGAAAATGTTTGTACATAAGTTGCTGCACTAGGCTTCGGCATATTGTGGTGTTTTTTGTAAAAGACGCCAAAATATCGCAGCAACTTGTCCCTCTGGTGAGCAAGACTGTTAACACTGGGATTAATTCACTAAATTATTGATTTTATCCTAAATATTTAGTTAAAACTGTCGAAACTGTATATTATAATTGGTCTTCACTGGATAAATAAAACGCATGGCACATTACGTCGATTGGATAGTAGTCGGATTTACGATACTGGTTGGTATGGCGATAATCGCGATAGTGCTAATGTACATTCAAGATGTCACCCAAAAAACGCATACGATAAGAAGAAATTACCCGGTTATAGGCCGCTTACGCTACGTCTTTGAACGCCAGGGGGAATTTTTTCGACAATATTTCTTTGCACATGATCGTCAAGAACAACCCTTTAATCGCGCAACTCGAGCTTGGGTATATCGGACTGCGAAAGGGTTGGGTGGTTTGGTTGGTTTTGGTTCGACTAATGATTTACGGGAACCGGGTTCTCATATATTTGTTAATGCAGCATTTCCACTCTTAGTTGAAGAGTATCAAGACATACCAACGTTAATGATTGGTGCCAATTGCGCAAAACCATTTGAGGCACAAAACGTTTTTAATATTTCTGGAATGAGTTACGGTGCTTTGTCTAAGCCTGCTATTCAGGCATTATCAATTGGCGCTGGAGAATCTGAAATTTGGATGAATACTGGAGAAGGTGGACTTTCACCGTATCATCTAGAAGGTAATTGCGATTTAATTTTTCAAATAGGAACAGCCAAGTATGGGGTTCGGGATTTAGCTGGGAATTTGAGTGATGAGAAGTTACTCGAGGTATCAAAACATATTAAAGCCTTTGAAATTAAATTATCACAAGGAGCAAAACCCGGGCGCGGTGGGGTTCTACCTGCGTTGAAAGTGACTCAAGATATTGCTGAGATTAGAGGTATTCCTGTTAACCAAACTTCGAGTAGCCCAAATCGACATAAAGATATTAGTAATGTTGATGAATTATTAAAACTGATCCATCATATACGTAATCTCACTGGCCGTCCTGTTGGTTTTAAAACGGTTATTGGTTCGAATAATTTTTCTGATGATTTATGTCGTGCAATTGAAAAATATGGAATAGAATATGCTCCTGATTTTATTACGGTTGATGGTGGCGAAGGTGGCACCGGTGCAGCACCACAAATTCTTGCCGATCACGTTGGTTTGCCATTAACTGAAGCATTGGTTATTTTAGTTGACTCTTTAATGGCTGCAGGACTAAAAGATACTGTTCGAGTTGTTGCTTCGGGTAAATTAGTTACCTCAGCCAAAGTTGCGTGGGCTTTGTGTATTGGTGCGGATTTTATTGTTAGTGCCCGCGGTTTTATGTTTTCATTAGGATGTATTCAGTCTTTGGCGTGTAATAAAGATAGCTGTCCAACAGGTATTACAACGCATAATACACGATTACAAAAAGGTTTGGTTATTACACAAAAATCCAAACGGGTTGCTCAGTATGCACATTGGATGAATCATGAAATTAATTTAATTGCACACTCTTGTGGTTTAGAGCATGCAAGAGAATTCCGTCGAGAACACATCCGAATGGTTCAAATGCCAGGTAGAAGCTTTCCGATGGATATTACCTACCCTTACCCTAAATCTCATTAATAATTTAAAATTTTACTTGAATAATGAATTAAAACCCAAATAGTATAGTAAGAGACAATTAGTACTGTGGAGGGGAAATTACCATGAGAATGGATAAACTAACTAGCAAGTTTCAATTAGCATTGTCAGATGCGCAAAGTTTGGCTATTGGAAAAGATCATCAATTTATTGAGCCTGTGCACTTAATGATTGCACTGTTAGATCAGCAAGCCAGTACCGTTAGATCTCTTATAATACAAGCTGGAATTAATATTAATTTATTACGTTCACAATTAGATGAAAAACTTTCGCGTATAGCTACGGTATCTAATGATAATGGAGATGTTCATCCTTCAAATGATCTTATTCGTGTTTTAAATTTAACCGATAAATTATCTCAAAAACGGAAAGATAAATTTATTTCAAGTGAACTTTTTGTACTTGCATGTGCAACTGATGGTAATCCATTATTTGAATTATTAACTAAAAGCGGTGCAAATTATCAAGCAATAGAAAAAGCAATAGATAATATCCGTGGTGGTGAAAAAGTTGATGATGTTAATGCTGAAGAAGAGCGACAAGCATTAGAAAAATATACTATCGATTTAACTGAACGGGCTGAACAAGGCAAGCTTGATCCTGTTATTGGCCGTGATGATGAGATTCGCCGAACAATTCAGGTATTACAACGACGAACTAAAAATAACCCGGTGTTAATAGGTGAACCTGGGGTAGGTAAGACCGCTATAGCCGAAGGTTTAGCGCAACGAATTATTAATGGCGAAGTACCTGAGGGCGTTAAAGGTAAGCGTGTCTTGTCATTAGATATGGGATCGTTAGTTGCTGGTGCAAAATTTCGAGGTGAGTTTGAAGAAAGATTAAAAGCATTATTAAAAGATCTTAGTAAGCAAGAAGGCCAAATCATTTTATTTATCGATGAATTACATACCATGGTTGGTGCCGGTAAAGGCGAAGGCGCTATGGATGCGGGCAATATGTTAAAACCTGCTTTAGCAAGAGGTGAATTACACTGTGTTGGCGCTACCACACTTGATGAATATCGAAAATATATTGAAAAAGATGCCGCATTGGAACGACGTTTTCAAAAAGTTTTGGTTGATGAGCCTAGTGTAGAAGATACTATCGCTATTTTGCGGGGGTTAAAAGAAAAATATGAAGTTCATCATGGGGTCAATATTACTGATCCTGCAATTGTTGCAGCAGCTACGTTATCGCACCGATACATCACCGACAGACAATTGCCCGATAAAGCAATAGATCTAATTGATGAGTCTGCTAGCCGGATTAGAATGGAGATAGATTCAAAACCAGAAAGTATGGATAAATTGGATCGAAAAATAATACAATTAAAAATAGAGCGTGAGGCATTACAAAAAGAACGGGATGCATCTTCAATACAACGATTAGAAAAATTACAATTTGAGATTGAGCTCTTAGAACGAGAGTATAATGAGTTAGAAGAAATTTGGAATGCTGAAAAGGCTGCAGTGCAAGGATCGCAGCATATTAAAGAACTATTAGAACAGGCAAGACAAGAACTTGAAACGGCAAGAAGAGCCGGTGATTTAGCGCATATGTCTGAATTACAATATGGTCATATTCCTGATTTACAAAAACAACTTGATATGGCAGCTCAAGCTGAAATGCAAGAGACTACATTATTACGTAGTTCCGTCACAGAAGAAGAAATAGCAGAAGTTGTGTCAAAATGGACGGCTATTCCTGTGACTAAAATGCTGGAAGGTGAACGTGATAAACTTTTGCGTATGGAACAGGAGTTACAACAACGCGTAGTGGGTCAATCCGAAGCGCTACAATCTGTATCCGATGCAATTCGACGATCTCGAGCAGGCTTATCCGATCCCCATCGGCCTAATGGCTCATTTTTATTTTTGGGGCCTACTGGTGTTGGTAAAACTGAATTAACAAAAGCTTTGGCAGAGTTTTTATTTGATACTGAAGATTCAATTATTAGAATTGATATGTCAGAATTTATGGAAAAACATTCTGTTGCACGGCTTGTTGGCGCACCACCTGGCTATGTGGGATATGAAGAAGGAGGCTATTTAACAGAAGCCGTTCGACGTAAACCATATAGTGTTATTTTGCTTGATGAAATTGAAAAAGCACATCCAGATGTTTTTAATATATTGTTGCAAGTTCTTGATGATGGTCGATTAACTGATGGTCAGGGGCGAACGGTTGATTTTAAAAATGCGGTTATTGTGATGACATCAAATCTTGGTTCAGAAATTATTCAGGAAATGGTCAGTGAAGGAAAAAGTGAAACGAGTGATGGTTATTCAAAAATGAAGTCGGCTGTTATGGATATTGTCAGTAACCATTTCAGGCCTGAATTTGTAAATCGGATTGATGATTTGGTTGTTTTTCATCCTTTAGGACGAGAACAAATTAGTCTTATCGCTAATATTCAAATTGATTCATTACGTGCACGTTTAAAAGATCGTGATATTGCACTTGAGTTATCGAAACAAGCTTTGGATTTAATATCTGATAGTGGTTTTGATCCAGTTTATGGTGCTCGGCCATTAAAACGTGCAATTCAGCTGCTCATTGAGAATCCACTAGCACAGGATATTATTGCCGGTAAATACATGGCTGGGGATACGATTAAGATAGTTGCAAACGATGGTCAAATTGTATTTAAGAAATCAGCAAAGAAGGCAGCAGCTTAATTGTGATTATAACTAATATTATTTGTTACTACTGAGCTTCTCGTGATAAATTCTTTATTTCATAATAGAGAATTTAAACGTGGTTAATGTATTTAAGAAAAAATATGATGCTAATTTAATCGTTATTGGCGCCGGTGCAGCAGGTTTGGTGAGTAGCTATATCGCTTCTGCTGTGAAGGCAAAGGTAATATTAATCGAAAAACACAAAATGGGTGGTGACTGTCTTAATACTGGCTGTGTACCAAGTAAAGCTATCATTCGTTCGGCAAAGATCAATTCTTATATCACCCGCGCAGAAAATTTTGGTATTGATGTTAAAGAGAGTAATGTTAATTTTTCTAACATCATGTCAAGAGTGCAAGCGATTATATCGCGGATTGAGCCACATGATTCTATTGAGCGATATTCAAAATTAGGTGTTGAATGTATTATTGGTGATGCCGAAATAGTAACTGCTAATAGTGTCGTAGTTAATGGTCGCAAGATTACTGCACGAAATATCATTATCGCATCAGGAGCCCGCCCATTAATCCCCAAAATACCTTCGCTAGATAAAGTCAATTATTTTACTTCTGATACAATATGGGATATTAAAGAACTACCCAAAAGACTCGTGGTGTTAGGTGGTGGTGCGATTGGTTGTGAGTTAAGCCAGAGTTTTTCTCGGTTGGGTGCTTCGGTTACACAAATAGTTCGTGGAGAACGGTTGTTAAAAAATGAAGATAAAATTATATCAGATGAAGTTAGTAAGAAATTTATAAGTGATGGAATCAATATTAACATAAATAGTACGGTACTTCGTTTTGAAGTAAATAAGATTTCCGAAACTAAAGAAATTGAAAATATAATTATTTATAAAGATGCTACAGGAAAAACGCAGACATTAGTATTTGATGTGTTGTTAATTGCAATAGGTCGCAAGGCGAATACCTCTGGATTTGGATTGGAAAACATTGGTATTAAATTATCGGATAATGGTTCAATAAAGGTTAATAATTATCTACAGACAAATATAAAAAACATCTATTCTTGTGGCGACGTTATTGGGTCTTTTCAGTTTACCCATGTTGCTTCTCATCAGGCATGGTTTGCCGCTGTTAATAGTTTGTTTGGTGTTTTTAAAAAGTTTAAAGTTGATTATTCTGTCATCCCTTGGGCAACGTTTGTTGATCCTGAGGTTGCTCGTGTTGGATTAAACGAATTTCAAGCGCAACAACAAAATATTAAATATGATTTAACCCAATATGATATAAGTGACTTAGACCGAGCCATTACAGACGATGAAGATTATGGTTTTATCCGTATTTTAACCAGAAAGGGGACTGACAAGATATTAGGGGTGACTGTTGTCGGATATCATGCGAGTGAAGTTATCACGGAATTTGTGCTGGCAATGAAATACAATATTGGACTAAATAAAATATTATCGACTATTCATATTTACCCAACATACAGTGAGGCAAATAAGTATGCGGCAGGTGTTTGGAAACGGGCAAATACGCCACATAGATTATTAGGTTATATCCAGAAGTTTCACCAATGGATGCGTGGTTAGTGTGTTTAATATAAACTTAACTTAGTGATGAATTTTAAATATTCGTTCTTTTGCTTGAGCGTATGCATCGTCACTGAAAACAGCTTCATTTGCTAAACGTCTTAGTTCTTTTAGCTCGATTGCTAACATTTGTTCTCTGGGCACTTTTAAGCTTTGAGTTGCCATTAGTATTCTATTTTTTAATTCTTCGACAAAACTTGAGAACTCTTTTTTGGAAGGTTTATTATATAAAAGGCTGACGAGCACGATGCCTCCAAATCGACTTCGAAACTCCATAACATTTGGCGATGAATATAAATAACGTAATGATGATGCGAGCATTAATAGTATTGCCAAGGCACCAATGTCAACAGCTAAGCTAATGTATTCTGGATTCTCTGAGTAATATAAATATAAAGCACTAGTACAAGAAATAATGAAGAAAAAAATAATTGATGCTAACCATTTATATGAAACCCAGCACTGCCTTGTGGGCCATGGTTCCAACATACTGAGATTGATATGGTAACTTTTCTCTTCAATTAAGTTTTTAACTGTAACTTTCATAAATTTTTGATTGTACACTTCAAAAATTCGTTCTTCACTTTTCGCATTACTTGTTTGCAGCAATAGTCTGTCAATGGCTTTTGAGGGCATTAGTATCGAAATTCCAGGTTTATTTTACAGCTATGGCGAGCTAATTTAATATATAGTAGGTATAAAAACATGATTAATGCAAATGTTATAAAAAATTTATAATTAAGTTAATTTATTGATCTATAGTACCTTAAAATAGCTTACGCGGCTAAAACTACCCACAATTTCTGTTAAATAATTAGGGTTTCTAGTCGATAACTATTTTTATCATGAACTTATACTAATCAATACAGTCTCAGTGTTAAATAACAAGGGCCAAGCTTAATGTTAATAAAGAAGTCGCAAGATATTAAATCATCCGAAATTACTCCTCAAACGATTTATGAAAATCGTAGACAATTCATGCGTTCAGCGGGTGGTTTGTTACTTGCAACAACAACTTCGTCGTTATATTCATCAGGACTTTTGGCCGCTGAAAATACTCAATATGGCGGAAAAACGCTTAATGTTAAAATAAGAAAAAATCTTGCAGATAATGAGGAATTGACTGCATTTAATAAAGTGACTTCTTATAATAATTTTTATGAGTTTGGAACGGATAAATATTCTCCAGCAAAACTTGCCTCATCATTAAAAACCGAGCCATGGACTGTTGAGGTATCCGGGCATGTTAAAAATTCAGGTCGTTATCACCTTGATGATATACTTAAACATAATGATTTAGAAGAACGAATTTATCGGTTTCGCTGCGTTGAGACTTGGTCTATGGTGGTGCCGTGGGTAGGATTTTCTTTAGCTAACTTTATAAAACGCATGATGCCTACCGCTAACGCTAAATATATTAAATTTTCTACGCAGTATGATCCTGACAATATGCCGGGTCAAAAAAGACGGGTATTGCAGTGGCCTTATGTTGAAGGACTTAGAATGGACGAAGCTATGCATCCACTGACAATGTTAGTGACTGGGCTTTATGGTGAATCGTTACCCAATCAAAATGGTGCGCCATTAAGATTAATCGTACCATGGAAATATGGTTTTAAAAGCATTAAATCCATTGCAAAAATTGAGTTTGTTGAACAACAACCAGTTTCCTCGTGGACAAAATCGGCCCCTAGGGAATATGGTTTTTATTCTAATGTTAATCCCAGTGTCAGACATCCTCGTTGGAGCCAAGCTAAAGAAAGACGACTTGGTGATTTCTTTAAACGAAAATCACTAATGTTTAACGGTTATCAAGAGCAAGTTGCAAGTTTATATACGGGTTTAGATTTAACTAAAAATTTCTAAAATTTTATTTTCAGGATTTAGCTGTGTGGTTAAAAAAGTTAGCTCAGTTTCAAGTTTTAAAAGTTGCCGTTTTTATTCTTTGTTTATTACCTCTGGTTAATTTTGGTGTTGGAATCATTAATGACAGCTTAGGTGCAAATCCTATCGAGTTTATTACTCGAGGATTAGGTGAGTGGGGGCTTCGATTTTTACTGATTACCTTATCACTTTCACCTATTAGGATAATAACTCAAGAGGTTAAAATTTTACGGTTACGTCGTATGCTGGGTTTATTTAGTTTTTTTTATGTCAGTTTACATCTAATAACCTATATCTGGTTGGATCAATTTTTTGATTGGAGTGAAATTTGGATAGACATAGTTGAGAATCCATTTATAACAGTGGGTATGTTTGCTTATCTTTTATTAATTCCATTAGCCGTTACTTCAACAAATAAAATGATGCGTCGTTTAGGTTATAACTGGAAGCGTTTGCACCAGTTAATATATTTAATTACCGGGTTAGGAGTTCTGCATTTTTTTTGGTTGGTTAAAGCTGATCTACGTCAACCAGTAATATATCTGGTTATTTTTTTGTTTTTGGTATTGTTTCGTTTTAAACGATTTACCAAGATACTCCCGATTAATAACTATAAAGCTAAAGGTTAATTCTAATGGAATATGAAGGTTAGAATATAATTCTATATATAAAAATCATATTTCTATAAATTATCGATATAAAACAATAAGATACGTACCATGGGTTTTAGCTTATCACACTAAAACTGCGTTAATATGGTCATAAATTAGCCAAAATATGGCTATTTCTTTGATTGATGCTCGCCTTCTTAGAGAATTCAATGGTAAAATGACATAACATTCAAACTTATCTTTTTTCATTGGATTAACGCTACTTTTTATTCAAACAATAAACAATAATATTCTATTACTTAAACTCTTTTAGATTTATTAGATAGTAATTTTTACAGAGAAGTAAATTTTTTAATCATTATTTCGAGAACCTAGTGTCAGCAATTGAAATTGTAGAGCAGTTAACTACAGCCGATAATCAAACGCAGATGTTAATATCGGTAAGAAAGTATAATTATAATTAGGAGACTTAAATGTCAATTAACCGTCGTGAATTTATTCAATTAATGGGAATAGCTGCTGCAGGTGGCTTATTACCGGGTTGTGATAGTGATATAGGTACTAAGGAAAAAACTACTAAAGTTCATTCTAAAACACCTGAAGATATGTACAACATACCAAGCTTTGGTAATGTCACATTAATGCACATGACCGATTGTCATGCTCAGTTATTACCGGTGTATTTCCGTGAACCAAATGTCAATATGGGTGTTGGTGGTGCTTTTGGCCAACCGCCACACTTAGTTGGCAACAAACTGCTTGAACATTTCAAACTAAAACCAAATTCAATTGAAGCTCATGCTTATACTTATCTTGATTTTGTTGAAGCGGCAAAAGTCTATGGTAAAGTTGGTGGTTTTGCCCATTTAAGAACATTAATTAAAAAAATTCGTCAAGATCACGGTGTTGACAAAACATTGTTACTTGATGGCGGGGATACTTGGCAAGGTTCTGGTACTGCATTTTGGACACGTGGTAAAGATATGGTTGGCGCATGTAATTTACTTGGCGTTGATATTATGACTGGACATTGGGAATTTACCTATCTTGATAGTGAAGTTTTAAGCAACATTAAAGATTTTAAAGGTGATTTTGTTGCTCAAAATATTTTTGTAAAAGAAGATGCTGCATTTGATTATAAGTTTGCTGATTTTGAAGGCTTCAATGAAGATACCAGCCATGCATTTAAACCTTATACGATTAAGAATCTCGGTGGTGTACGTGTCGCTGTTATCGGACAGGCTTTCCCTTATACGCCAATCGCAAATCCACGTCGGTTTATTCCTGATTGGACATTTGGTATTCGAGATCTTGAAATGCAACAAACCGTTGATATGGTGCGTGAAAAAGAAAAGCCTGATGTTGTAGTTGTTATTTCACACAATGGTATGGACGTTGATTTAAAAATGGCATCGATTGTAACAGGGGTTGATGCTATCTTTGGTGGGCATACGCATGATGGTGTACCCGCTCCAACCGTTGTTAAAAATCCTGGTGGTCAAACCTTAGTAACTAATGCGGGTTCAAATGGTAAGTACCTTGGTGTTATGCAATTAGATGTACGTAATGGTAAGGTACAAGATTTTAGGTATAAATTATTACCTGTGTTTTCAAATTTACTTGAGCCTGATGTTGAAATGGCTAAATACATTGATGATGTGCGAAAGCCTTATTTATCAACGTTGCGTGAAGAATTAGCCATTGCTGATTTGGAATTATACCGTCGAGGTAATTTTAATGGCACATTTGATCAAATAATTTGTGATGCATTAAATGTAACTCAGGGTGCTCAAATATCGTTATCGCCTGGTTTCAGATGGGGTACTTCAGTATTACCGGGGCAAACTATTTATATGGATAATGTTATGGATCAAACCTGCATGACTTATCCTGAAACCTATGTTCGTGAGATGTCGGGGCAAACAATTAAAGATATTTTAGAAGATGTTGCAGATAACCTGTTTAATGATGATCCTTATTATCAACAAGGTGGAGACATGGTTCGAGTCGGTGGTATGGACTACACAATGGATATTGGTGGTAAAATGGGAACCCGTGTTGATAATATGACATTAGATGACGGAACAAAAATTGAAGCCAGTAAAAAATATACTGTGGCTGGTTGGGCAACTGTTGGGTCAAAAGCGCCTGGGCCACCGATTTGGGATGTTGTTGCAGAATATTTGCGTAGTGAAAAAGTAGCAAAAGTAAATAAATTAAATACACCAAAACTGATTGGCGCTACTAACAATCCAGGTATTGTTAAATATCTTGGTGAAGAGGCTTAGTTTTAGCTCGATAGAAGTAAATAAAAAAGGAAGCAATCGCTCACTGCTGTCCCATAGTTGTAAATCATAAAGCGAACCTCATCTGAGGTTCGCTTTTTTTGTGCCTCGATGGTTCAGGATTGAGTATCTCTTTAAGGCTTCT
>VAPL011271578.1_pt1 | contig 12254 bp, 9 predicted proteins | sample 3395061 | NCBI WGS metagenome assembly VAPL01 (sample SAMN08290444, study PRJNA428436) | hydrothermal vent metagenome | isolation source: Deep-sea hydrothermal vent chimney 2 | place: Pacific Ocean: Juan De Fuca Ridge | depth 2182 m m
AACCCAACTCAAGTCGACAAAATTGTTGACTCCAGCGGCAAAATAAAAGACCATACATTCATAACCGCTATGGGTTTGCTTCGAGTCGGCTACGACACCCTTGCGGACGACGAAACTGAAAGCTCGGTCACCGAAAAGCTAAACAAGATGCTAAAGATATGAAAAAAGACGTTATCTACATCGATGTCGAAGACGACATCACCGCAATCATCGAAAAACTGAAGGCCTCTAAGGCTAAAATCGTGGCCTTGGTGCCGCCTAAGCGCTCAACAGTGCTGACAAGCGCGGTAAACACGAAGCTACTTAAACGAGCCGCCAAAGATACCGGGAAACGGGTTGTTCTGATTACTAGTGATGCTGCACTACTGACTATTGCCGGTGGCTTAGGTTTGCACGCTGCCAAGAATTTGCAGTCAAAGCCTTACCTTCCTGAAGCTCCAGAGACTCCTGTTGGCGAAGATAATGTTATAGAGGGTGATTTGTCAGATCTTGACCCAAAGACAGCTGTCGGTGATTTAGCAGGTGTGGCAGTGGTTGGCGTTACAGGTGCAGCTACGGTAAAGAACAAAGACAAGAAATCCGATGATGACAAAGAGACCAAAGGTGCTGATACAGGTAAAAAAGACAAGAAACTATTCAAAATTCCGAATTTCGAGGGTTTTAGGCTAAAGATAATCCTTGGAGCGGTAGGTGTCGTGCTGCTAACGATTGGCTGGTGGTGGGCGTTTTGGATTGCTCCTGTTGCCGAGGTGAACATTATGGCTCAGACATCGCAACTCGACACAGCGATTGACTACACAGCAGACACAAAAATCGCAGCCAGCGACTTAGAGAAGCAGGTACTGAAAGGTGCCGTCAAAGAGATGAAAAAGACTATCACAGAGAATTTCACAGCCACTGGAGAGAAAAATGTCGGTAAAAAAGCCAGCGGCACTATAACCATAAGCAACTGCGACTACCCAGATCCTGGTGTAACTTTTGCACCAGGCACGCAGTTTACGGCTTCGGGCTACACCTACGTCAGCACTGAACCGATTTTTGTAACCGGTTTTACTGGCCCAGCTTCAGCTTGCTCTGGAGCTAGCGGCTCAGCTGGTGTTGGCTCTGGCAACATAGTGGCCACCGCTCCTGGCGGCGAATACAATCGTGATCCCTCAGAGTCGTATTCTATCTCTGGTGAGAGCAGTGCGCTTAGTGGAACTGTTGCCAGCTGGGATGTTTTAGGTACGACTGAGGTTAAAAAGGTTGTTTCCCAGGAAGATTTCGATAAAGCCAAAGCAAACTTGGCTACCCGAGATTATTCTAAAGAAAAACAAGAAATTGTAGCACTTTTTGGCGACGAGCTGATTGGCATGGAAGAGACTTTTGAGTTCAAAATAGGCAAAGTAACTAGCGCTCCCGCTGTCGGCCAGCCGGGCGAGAAATCAATTCTTAGCGCTGAGATAACTTTCACAGAGGTAGGCATTGCTAGTAGCGATCTTGGAAGCCTGTTAAAAGAGTTCCAGGAGCCAAAAATCGACACAAGCACGCAGTCGATTTACGATAATGGTCTTAGTAGCGCCACGTATGAGTTGCAAAAAGAACTCGGTAGTGGCAAATACAGCTTCCGCCTGCGAACTATTGGCACCGTTGGGCCAAATATTGATACGGATGCACTAGGCGCTCAGATAGAAGGTAAACGCTTTAGTGAAGCTAAATCCATAGTCGACGCCATACCTGGGGTGGTTAGTAGTGAAATAAAACTCTCGCCTTTCTGGGTAAACAAAGTGCCGAGCATCTCTAAAACCACGATTAATGTTGAAATTTCTGAACAAAATTTACAATGAATGAACCGATGAACAGTGAACCAGAAAACGGCGACATACTGGGGTTTGATTATGGCAGTGTGCGTATCGGAGTAGCCAGAGCCAATATGATTGCTCGACTGCCAGAACCACTCGAAGCTATCGACACCAAAAGTGGTACTTGGGCGCGGATTGATAAGCTTGTTGCGGAGTATCGTCCGCTAAGGCTGGTGGTTGGTTTACCTCGGAACATGGAAGGTAAAGAAACAGCCCAGTCTAAAGAAGTTAGGGAATTTGCTAACCAGCTGAGCACCAAAACTGGCCTTGCAGTTGTCTTTCAGGACGAATCTCTGACCTCTGTAGAAGCCGAAAAATCCCTAGATGCGCGAGGTAGCTATGAAAAAGGCGATGTTGATATGTTTGCCGCAGCAGCTATACTGGATGACTACTTAGGGAACAATGCGCGTGAAATTTAGTTATAACTCGAAGTCCAAACAACCGATGAGCTGGAAAAAGATACTACCGATAGTATTTGGCTTAGTGGTTCTAATAGTAATTGTTAGTTTGCTTAGCCTAAGACAGTGGTATAAACATAACTTAAAGCCCGTTAGCGATGTGTATTCAGAGCAGATTGTTGTTATCGATAGCGGGTCTACAACTACCGTCATAGCAGAGCAGCTGGACGGCGAAAATCTAGTGCGAAGTGCTCGGGCGTTTGATTGGTACGTGAATGGGCTAGATACAGGGCAATACCTGCAGGCTGGGACATACAAACTCAGTCCTTCGTTTAGCTCTGAAGAAATTGCCCAGATTCTGGTAGATGGACGAGTCGAAACGAGCTTAGTAACAATCCCGCCAGGGTTGAGACTCGACCAAGTTGCAGCCTCGTTAGTCAAGTCAGGCTTTAGTGAAACAGAGGTCGCTGAGGCGATTACGGCGAATTACACGCATCCAATTTTCCAAGACAAACCACCAGGCACTAGCCTTGAAGGGTATATTTTTCCAGAGACGTACCAGACGACTAACGCTAGCACGGCTAGTAGTGTTATAGAGCATTCGTTGACTGTCTTCTACGACAAATTATCGAACGAGATAATGACGGGAATCTCTAGGCAAGGACTCGACCTATACGAAGCGATTACGCTGGCATCAATTATTCAAAAAGAAGTTTCTGACCCAGTCGTCCAGAGACAAGTTGCCCAGGTGTTTTTGAAGCGACTTAACGAAGGTACTGTACTTGGTTCTGATGTTACATTCATCTACGCTGCCAAAAAGGCTGGTGACCAACCAACAGTCGACTACGACTCGCCGTACAACACTAGAGTAAATACAGGTCTGCCGCCTGGACCGATTTCAAATTTCAATATTAGTGCACTAGAAGCTGTGGCCGATCCAGCCGAGGGTGATTACCTATTTTTCGTAGCTGGCGACGACGGCAATACATACTTTGCTAACACCTTAGCCGAGCACGAGGCGAACGTCGCAAAGTACTGCGATGAATTGTGTAAACTTTAAGAGTTTGATTAAACAAGACAAATATTATAAAGAAACGGTAAATAAGTTATTATTAACAGAGGTAGAATAAGCTAATTCTCGCTTGACTTGCTAGGCTGGTATTGTTACAATTTATCGGTTCGTTGAGCGACCATTTTGCTTGTGTTAATAGGCAGCAGGAATGTGAACTTAGCGACAGTCCCGAAGACGATGAAGATGACTTAAATTAAACGAGTAAATCATTAAATTAAGGTCGACCATCTTCTTCTCTGAAGCTAAGAAAACTTTAGGGAACGTCACTAAGGATTCGTTTCATGGAAACATGTGACATGGAGTAATTCATTAGTATCAATTCAAAATTGGTGAAGGCTAAAAATAGCGCATCAAATTCCGTAAAAATCCCAAAGAAACTAAAGAATAACCTGACGACAACTGTTAAAAGACAACATAAAGCAACCAAGAAACACATAAAAAGGCACTTTCATACTATTGTGCCGGTTTTTGTGTTGCTGCTTGTTGTTGGTGTTTTAGTTTCGTCAAAATATTATCGTACCGAGAATATGCAAGGTGACACCCTGTCTGTCCGTATATTCAACCCAGACAGCAGTATTTCTGTGGATGAAGTAACTTCTACTAACGTAGCCAAAATAATCGCAAACGACACAGATATGATTGTCGCTGGCAACGTAAATAATTTAGCTTCAAATGTTGAAGCCAAGGTAAAATTAAGCATTAGCGAGCAATCATATGTTGCGAAACCACAGATTGTAATGACTGACGCACCGACCAGAGACGACAAGATTGAATATGTCGTCAAAGAAGGCGACACAGTTGTTAATATTGCAGAGAAATTTGGCATAAAATCAGAAACTATTCGTTGGGAGAACGATCTTGCAGGCGACAGTATCGCTGCGGGTACCAAGCTGACTATACTTCCAGTCGATGGTCTTACATACACGATTAAAGAAGGCGACACGGCGGCTAGTTTAGCCGACAAATACAGTGCTGACGCAGACAAGATTATTTCGTTCAATGACGCAGAAGTCAGTGGCCTCAAAACAGGAGAGGATATAATCATTCCTGGTGGCGAAAAACCTGCACCGCCAGCTCCTCGATATTTCAGCACAGTTAATACTGCTAGTAGTTTTTCTTCGACCACGATAACACCAAACTTCTCGTATGGTTCGACACCAGTATATGCCGGCAACACCTATGTATGGGGCAATTGTACTTGGTGGGTGTATAACCGTCGAGCAGAACTTGGTCGACCAATTCCGAGCAATCTTGGTAACGCCAATCAGTGGAATATTACAGCAGCCGCCGCGGGCATGTCTGTCAGCACGACTCCAGTACCAGGTTCGATAATTTACCATATTAACGACCCCTGGAGCTATCTCGGTCACGTAGGAATCGTCGAAACAGTTAACTCTGACGGTAGCATCGTTACGTCTGACATGAACTACAATTTCCAACTGGGAATTGTAATCAACAGAAATATACCTGCTAGTGATTTCCCTGGCCGATACCTGTTCCTGAACTAACTCAATAATCCACCCCTGGACGACAGATGTGAAAACAGGTAGTCTTAGAGCGTGAAATTTGTCGATAAAGTATCGGTAGTAGTAGAGGCGGGAGATGGCGGCCGCGGGGCTGTTAGTTTTCGTCATGAAAAATATGTTGAACGTGGCGGCCCAGACGGCGGAGACGGTGGCAAAGGCGGTGACGTAATCTTTAAAGTCGACAAAAACCTAAATACGCTCCAGGCTTTTCGTTACAAACAGAAGCTCCGTGCCCAGAAAGGCGAGTACGGCTCCATGCGGAAAAGACATGGCAAAAACGGTAAAGATCTTATAGTTAAAGTACCTCAGGGAACAGTAGTGGTTCGAGGCGATGAAATCCTTGTAGACTTAAGCGAGCCAGAACAGGAAGAAATCATTGCCAGAGGTGGTGACGGCGGGTATGGCAACGCCCATTTCAAATCATCCGTGCGTCAAGCACCGCGTGTGGCCGAAAAGGGTGAAGCAGGCGAGGAGCTGGAAGTAGACCTCGAACTTAAGCTTCTGGCGGATGTCGGACTGGTGGGACTGCCAAATGCCGGAAAATCGACATTTCTGTCCGTCGTTAGCAACGCACGACCAGAAATTGCTGATTACCCATTTACCACGCTGTCGCCAAACCTTGGAGTGGTTGATGTCGGCAAGAGCAGCCTGCTGATTGCGGATATTCCCGGGCTTATCGAAGGAGCGTCTGAAGGCAAGGGGTTGGGTGACGAGTTCTTGAGACATATCGAGCGCACATCGGTACTGATACATCTAATCGATGTATATTGCGACGATGTCGCAATATCGTACAAGACCATTCAAAAGGAACTTCAGGATTACAGAATCGATTTATCAGGCAAACCTCAAGTAGTGGCACTAACTAAAACTGAAGGCCTAGAGAAAGAGATGCTGAGCAGCTCGCTTGGAACACTTAAAAAACTAGTTCCTAAAGGAACTCAAGTTTTGGCCATATCATCTCAGGCGAAACAAGGTTTAAATGAACTTATAAAATCGGTCAACAAACTAGTCGTAAAAGCCCGCAAAGCCGAAGCCGAGGCTGAAGAAGAAGAGGTAGCCGCAATGCCTGTCTACAGGCTAGAAAACACCGAAGATGCCTGGAAAGTCGAAGCGGTCAAAGGTGGCTTTAGGATTAGTGGTAACAAAATAGAGAAATTCGCGCGTAGAACGGATTTTGAAAACGAGTTTGGTGTTGGGCGTCTTAGGAACATCATGAAGAAGATGGGTATTGACCACGAACTTCGCCGTCAAGGAATAGAACACGGCGACACAATAGGCTTCAAGGGTGTAGTCGAAACAATAGTATACTAGAGTTATATAATTAATTATATAACTCTAGTGCTGCCTACTCCAGAACGGTTAACAGATGTAATAGCATATAGTTATATAATTAATTATATAACTATGTCTGTAGTCTAGTCATGCGTTACTTTGTGTTATCGTTTAGGTCTGGCAGCTGACTGCGTTTGAATGAGCCAAGCACTTTGACGGTTTGTCCATTCTTGGACAGCTCCTCGAGTGCGGTGATTGTTCTCGAGTCTTCAATGCCTGCTTCGATATCGACATAGAACATATATTCCCAGCGGGTGCCGACGATTGGTCGGGATTCTAGTTTTGAAAGATTGATGTGTCTGTCAGCGAAACCCCCCAGAGCTCTATGTAGAGCACCTGGTTTGTGGCCAGTAAAGAGAACAAGTGAAGATTTGTCATAATCGCTAGAAGCGGATTGTCTGTTTGGATAGAGAATGATAAATCTAGTGTAATTGTGTTTGTTGGTTTCGATGTTTCTTACTAGCACCCGAAGATTAGGGTCTTCGGCTGCCGCAAGCGAGGCTATGGACGCTTTTGTCGGATTATTCCAAGCGCTTACATCGACTGCGCTTCCAGCGGTGTCGTGGTGTTCGAATCGTTCGGCTTTCGGTAGGTGCTTGCTCAGGTAATCTTCGCACTGGGCGAGGGCTACTGGATGAGAATGTATCTCGCTAATAGTTTCAACACTTGATGCTTTGGTGCCAATCAAACAGTGTTCAATATGTAGGTAAACTTCACCGCCTATCCAGAATTTGGATTTTAAAACCAAATCATAGACTTCGTTTATTGAACCATATAGAGAATTCTCCATGGCCACTACGGCAACGTCTGCTTCGTCCTTCGCAAGGGTTTCGAATACCTCTTTAAAGCTCTCGCAAGCGACAATCTCGTCTGCGCTGCCAAAAAACTGGCGCCTGGCGACGTCATGAAAAGAGTTTTTTTGACCCTGGATGGCTACTTTCATACGGTTCGCTATTGTAACACGAAGGTTGCATCCGAAAAGTGTGTTGGATTTAGTCCTGTATAATGGCTGAATAATGACTTATTACTTCTACGATTTAGAAACCACTGGTTTTGATACGCGCTATGGGCGGGTGATGCAGTTTGCTGGTCAGCGGACGAACGATAAATTCGAACCGATTGGCAAACCGTTGAAAGCCCTAATCAAACTAAGCGAGGATGTGCTACCTAGCCCAGAAGCCGTGTTAGTAACTGGGATTACTCCTCAAAAAACTATCGAAGAGGGTTACACGGAAGTCCAGTTTCTCCAGCGCTTTAACAAACAGGCTTTACAGCCAGACACAGTGGTTGTTGGCTACAACAGTGTGCGTTTTGATGATGAGTTCATGCGATTCATGTTGTATCGAAACTTCTACGACGCTTACGAATGGCAGTGGAAAGACAATCGCAGTCGCTGGGATTTGCTAGACGTTGGGCGCATGATGCGTGCGCTTCGACCCGAGGGAGTGAACTGGCCGGTTGACGAAGACGGCAAGCCAACAAACAGACTCGAACTTTTGACTAGAGAAAATAGCATCGAACACGCCAGCGCTCACGACGCCCTAGCGGATGTTCATGCGACAATTGAGCTAGCAAAGCTTTTTCATGATGCTCAACCAAAACTCTTTAACTATCTGCTAAAGATGCGTTCTAAAAAAGAGGTGGCGAAACTCGTAGATTTACAGGAGCCCCAGCCTTTTGTTTACACGTCAGGTAGATACCAAAGCGAGTTTGCGAAGACAACCATCGCATTTCCGATAGCCGTTAATCCGCATGTACCAGGGCAAGTTTTGGTCTATGATTTACGCCGAGATCCTACTGACATAAAGGATATGTCGATTGATGATATGCTCAGCAACTTAAAGACACGATACCAAGATAGAGATGATGACTTCCAAAAACTGCCAATAAAAGTGCTGGCAACAAATAAGTGTCCAGCCGTTGCGCCGCTTGGTGTGCTCGATGAACAGTCATGGAAAAGAATTGGTCTGAGTCTCGCTGCTGTGAAAAAACACCTAAAACTGTTAAAAAAGAATGAAAATATCGCCAAAATGGCGCTTGGTACTTGGGAAGAATACGGTAAGCCCCGAAAATCTGAAAAAGACGTCGAAGGGCAGCTCTACGATGGGTTCTTAAACAACAAAGACAAATCGTTAATAGTCGATATCAGGCACAAATCTGAAGACGATCTGGCAGATTATCACCCAAACTTCATTGACGAACGTCTGCCAGAGCTACTGCTACGCTATAAAGCCCGTAATTATCCTAAGAGTCTTTCGGACTCTGAAAAGAAAGCTTGGAACAAACATGTTTCCACTAGGCTTAGGAGCGGTATCGGTCAATCACCTAACCTCGAAACATTTTTTGAATCTATAAAAAAGCTATCAGCGATCAAAAAGGACGAGAAATCTCGTTATCTGCTTGAGGAACTAAAATTATTTGGAGAGTCACTGATAGATTCGGACGAATCCTAGATACTAATTGCTTCGATTTCTTCCATCGTAAGAGCAGTTGTTTGACTAGTGCGAACAGTTGCTTGGTTTTCGGCTTCAGCCTCTTCGGCTCGAGCCAATTGAGTCTTATATTCCATGAGCTCACCACCAAGCTGGCTTGTCCACCGAACTAAAAAAGCTACAGCCACAGTTATTAAGATGAGTGGAAAGATAAGCCCTAATTCATAATTTGTTCCAGGTATGATTCCTAGAATTATCAGATGGAAGAACGGCAACGTAATACTCTCCGGGAGATTCCAGAGCACAGCTACTACTAAAATTATCGTTGACCAAATAACTTTTTTCACCATAACCTCAAAAAGTGAATGATTTAATCGAACTGTAGCATCAAAATGAAATAAAGTCAAGAAAGTGAAGTAGTAACTATATAAACTATTGCATTATTACGATTAAGCTTGTAAAATACCGATAAGTTAGAGGACTTAAACAAAAATATAGGTGGGAGAGAGGGAGGTTGTTTGACAGTAGCTACTGCTGGTTCTTATGTTCTTAGTGACAGAAGCCGCGAGAGAAACGGTGCGAGAAAGAAGCACACTTCAAATAAAGGGAAAATAAAAGAATATTTTGGTGTTTCAAGGGAAATCGACTTTAGCAGATCTCCTATTTTTTCAAGGCTTCTTACAGAGATTCCTGATTTATCTGAGAGGGCAGTTCGTCCAGAGAACGTGAAAAAGCCGTATCTTGCACTAGCAAATCATGGACTTGTTAAAGATATAATTCGTAGGAAAAATTCAAGAAAGACCATAAAATCACAAAAAGACATTAGAGCTATCGCCGGCAACCTCAAGGGTCTAGTGGCAGGAAGGGGCAACCCTGAGCTAAGCATAGACCTTAGGCATATGAAGGTGGAGGTAATCACAAATGACAGAAAAGCTCATATTGGTGCCTTGGTGATTGCATCGATAAAAGGTCCTATTCCAGGGATGTCCGGTGAAGACATAGACAGTCACAATGAAATCGTAACAGATGTGTCAGACACAGCTTCAGCCATTCATAGACGACTCATGAATGTCGCAAACAGTTCGAGTAGGATGAGCCCACTTGAAGGGCGTATTGATTTGTTCTGCGCGACAGACTATGAAGTAGCACGAGAAACGATGGATAAGATTCACGAGTTCGGTCAACGACTAGATAGATCATACGACACGTCGATAGTCATGCAGCCCGCAGACGTCTATTGGGTGCGCGCAAGGTAACCTCTTGAAACAGATGTACGTTTAAGTCTATACTTACTCGGTTGTGGCAGAAATTATTCGCGTCAAAGGCGCCAGAGAACATAATCTAAAAAACGTTGATGTAGACATCCCTAGGGAGAAGTACGTCGTCATTACTGGTTTGTCTGGTTCAGGCAAATCTTCTTTGGCTTTCGATACGATTTACGCCGAAGGCCAGAGACGCTACGTTGAATCGCTGAGCTCATATGCTAGGCAATTCCTCGGGCTTATGGAAAAGCCCGATGTAGATCAAATAGATGGTCTAAGTCCAGCAATTTCTATCGACCAGAAATCTACCAGCAGGAATCCGCGCTCAACCGTAGCCACGGTAACTGAGATTTATGACTACCTAAGACTGCTGTTCGCGCGAGTTGGCGTAGCACATGGGCCAGATGGCGAACCGATAACACAGATGACGCTCCAAGAAATCGTTGATGGCGTAATGCGACTACCTAAAAAGGCGCACCTGATGATATTGGCGCCAATAGTCGTAGCCAAGAAAGGTGAACACGCCCATGTCCCGGAGCAGTTTATGCGAGCTGGATTCGCCCGTGCCAGGGTAGACGGTATAGTGTATGCACTGGACGAATTTCCCGAGCTTGATAAGAAGAAAAAGCACAGTATCGAAGTAATTATTGACCGAGTGGTCAACGAAAAGGCTATGTTGGGCAGGATTAGCCAGTCGGTTGAGCAAGCGCTTGAGCTAGGTGATGGAACGATAATAATTACCGAAATTTCTGGCACTCAGATGAACAGCAAAGGCGACAATGCACGCGACCACAAATTTTCTAAAAGGTACTACAACCCCAAGTACCCCGAATTCGTCGCACCAGAGATGGAACCGAGAACCTTTAGTTTTAACGCACCACAAGGTGCCTGTCCTGTTTGCACTGGATTAGGTTCGCGGCTAGAAGTAGACCCAGAACTCATACTCAACCCAAACTTAACAATTGCGGAGGGAGGTATACGCCCCTGGAATCGCGTGCGAATTGATAGTTGGTATGTAAAAAAGGTTGACGCTGTTGCTAGAGCACATGGTTTTGACATTCAGACTCCACTAAAAGAGCTTGATGAGGCACAGATGGCAATTGTTTTTTACGGTACAGGCGACGAGAAGTTTGAAGTGTCACTGAACAATGGCCGTAGTTACGAAACGACATTTGAAGGCGTGATACCGAACCTAGAAAGGCGCTGGAAAGAAACGGATTCAGACTTCATTCGGCGAGATATCGAACGATTCATGCGCGAACGCCCGTGTACCGAATGCAAAGGTAGGCGACTGAAACCCGAAGTACTAGCTGTTACGGTCAATGGTATGTCAATAATTGATGTAGTAGACCTCTCGATTGGTGAATCTCTGAAGCTGTTTAAGGATATGAAATTAAATGAGCGAGACACTAAAATTGCAGTCCAGATTTTAAAAGAGATAAACGCCAGACTGAGTTTTCTAAACGATGTAGGTTTGAGCTACTTAACCCTATCTAGAAGTGCAAAAACTCTCAGCGGTGGCGAGGCGCAGAGAATTCGGCTTGCAACACAAATCGGCTCTGGACTTATGGGGGTGCTCTATGTTCTGGACGAACCGTCGATTGGTCTTCACCAGAGAGATAACAACCGACTAATTGGAACCCTCAAGAATCTAAGAGACTTGGGTAACACGGTGATAGTAGTAGAACACGACGAAGAGACAATTCGGCAGGCAGATTTTCTTATAGATATCGGGCCTGGCGCAGGTGCTCACGGCGGTGAAATTATTGCCACAGGCACGCCGTCTCAGGTCGCTAAAGTTTCAAAGAGTATTACTGGCAAATATCTTTCCGGTAAAGAAACTATTCCCACGCCAAAAAAGCGTCATTCAGGTAATGGCAAGGCGCTAATCATTAAAGGTGCCAAAGAACATAACCTGCAAAATATAGATGTAAAAATACCGCTCGGGAAAATGGTAGTAGTCAGCGGAGTGTCTGGCTCTGGTAAATCGACACTTATCAATGATATCTTGGCCAAGGAGCTGTCGCATCGGCTTCATCGGGCAACAGCTGTACCGGGTAGACATGAGTTTGTCGATGGTATAGAAAACCTCGATAAGTCTATCGTTATTGACCAATCTGCTATCGGCAGAACTCCGCGTTCGAATCCGGCGACTTACACTGGCCTGTTTACGCCAATACGCGACTTGTTTGCTTCAACACCAGAGTCAAGTATTCGTGGCTACAAGGCTGGACGGTTTAGTTTTAACGTTAAAGGCGGTCGTTGCGAAAACTGCTCTGGTGACGGAATAATAAAGATTGAAATGCATTTCCTACCAGACGTCTACGTACCCTGTGAAGTTTGCAACGGGCAGAGATACAATCGCGAGGCATTGGAGATTCATTATAAAGG
>VAPL011196392.1_pt1 | contig 12252 bp, 10 predicted proteins | sample 3395061 | NCBI WGS metagenome assembly VAPL01 (sample SAMN08290444, study PRJNA428436) | hydrothermal vent metagenome | isolation source: Deep-sea hydrothermal vent chimney 2 | place: Pacific Ocean: Juan De Fuca Ridge | depth 2182 m m
AGCTGCACCGGCGGCTCCTGCACCAGCAGCTGTCGAAGAACCTGCGGCTGAACCTGAAATCACAGGCCACCAGCTTACATCACCTATGGTGGGTACTTTTTATCGCTCGGCCTCTCCCGGCGCTGCGGTATTTACCGATATAGGTCAGAGCGTTTCTGAGGGAGATACCCTGTGTATTATTGAAGCGATGAAAATCCTTAACCAAATCGAAGCTGACAAGTCCGGCAAAATTAAAGCTGTACTAGTAGAAAACGGCCAGCCTGTTGAATTTGGTCAACCTCTCTTTATTATTGAATAGTCCATATCATGATAGAAAAAGTAGTTATAGCTAACCGGGGCGAAATTGCCCTGCGTATACTTCGAGCCTGTCGTGAGATGGGTATTAAAACCGTTGCCATTCATTCCGATGCGGATCGTGATTTAAAACACGTGCGCCTTGCGGATGAATCAGTTTGTATTGGCCCGGCACCATCTGACCAGAGCTACCTGAATATCCCCGCGATAATCAGTGCAGCTGAAGTTACCGATGCCATGGCAATACATCCGGGTTATGGCTTCCTGTCTGAAAATGCCGACTTTGCTGAGCGTGTTGAAGACAGTGGCTTTATTTTTATTGGCCCCACTGCCGAATCCATTCGTACAATGGGTGACAAGGTTGCCGCCATTGAAGCCATGCAAAAAGCCGGCGTACCCTGTGTGCCCGGCTCCGATGGTGTTATCGACGAAGATAATAAAGAAGAAAACAAACGCATTGCCAAAAATATTGGCTATCCGATTATCATCAAAGCCTCCGGCGGCGGCGGTGGTCGCGGCATGCGCGTGGTGCACACCGAAAGCGCCTTAATCAGCTCGATTACTTTAACTAAAGCAGAAGCAGCAGCGGCCTTCGGTAACGACAAAGTTTATATGGAGAAATATCTGGAGCACCCACGTCACGTGGAAATTCAGGTACTCTCCGACGGTCAGGGTCACGCCATACATTTAGGTGAACGCGATTGCTCAATGCAACGCCGAAATCAAAAAGTCGTTGAAGAAGCACCTGCTCCTGGCATCACCGAAGAGATGCGAGCTCAAATTGGTGGCGTTTGCGTTAATGCCTGTTTAGAAATGAATTATCGCGGTGCCGGTACCTTTGAGTTTTTATTCGAAGATGGTGAGTTTTATTTCATTGAAATGAACACCCGTGTTCAGGTTGAACATCCTGTAACCGAAATGATTACCGGCGTGGACATTGTAAAAGAGCAGCTTTACATTGCGGCAGGCGAACCATTAAGGTTCAAGCAGGAAGACATAAAAATAAATGGTCATGCCATTGAGTGTCGGATTAATGCCGAGCACCACAAAACCTTTATTCCATCTCCCGGTTTAATTACTCGCTACCATCCTCCCGGTGGCCCGGGTGTTCGGGTTGAATCGCATATTTATGCCGGTTATACAGTGCCTCCACATTACGATTCGATGATTGGCAAATTAATTTGTCACGGCGACACCCGTGAAGTTGCAATTGCCCGTATGCAGGGTGCACTCTCAGAAATGGTAATTGACGGCATTAATACCAGCACCAAATTACAGATGAGCATTATGCAGGATGCAAATTTCCAGGCCGGTGGTGCCAATATCCATTATCTTGAAAAGAAACTGGAGATGTCTTAAAACATTGTCACAGAGAACACAGAGTTTAGTTAAACCATTCTTTTCTCTGTGAACGCTGGGCCTCTGTGGCAAAAGATTAAATGCCCTGGATTCAATTAATACTACAAACTGATAAAGCCAACAATGCCAAAGCAGAACAGGCTCTACTTAATGCCGGTGCACTGTCGGTTACCGCCAAAGATGCCGAAGACAAACCGGTTTTAGAACCCCTGCCCGGCGAAACCCCGTTATGGGAAAATATTATTCTCACCGGTTTATTCGAAGCCGATATCAATACCGAAGCCCTCAAAACTCAAATCAAAACTCAGCTCGGCAAACATACCACAATAAAAGCCGAAGCCCTCGAAGACAAAGACTGGATTCGCGCGTGGATGGACGACTATAAGCCCATGCAGTTTGGAAAACGCTTATGGGTTTGCCCAAAACATTTATCACCACCACAAGCTGATGCCATTAATTTAATGCTCGACCCGGGCCTGGCATTCGGCACCGGCACTCATCCCACCACCGCTTTATGCCTGGCATGGCTGGATGCGGCGGACGTGAAAGATAAAACAGTTTTAGACTTTGGCTGCGGCTCCGGTGTACTGTCCATCGCGGCCTTATTACTCGGCGCACAACATTGCGACGGCACTGATATTGACCCGCAAGCCATTATTGCCAGTAAAGATAACGCCGAAGCAAATCAGGTTGCCGAAAAACTTAATTTATATTTACCCGAAGATTTGCCCGCTATTCAGCCAGCGGGAAATTATGATATGGTATTAGCCAATATCCTGGCTGGCCCACTAACCGAACTGGCAGAACAACTGGCAGGCTATTGTAAATCCGGTGGCGACATTGTTTTATCCGGCATATTACAAACCCAGTCAGATAAAATAATTGCGGCATATTCGCCCTGGTTTGATCTTGACCCGATTATGGTAAAAGAAGACTGGATACGGGTATCCGGTAAGAAAAAATAAAACCTAAATACAACATATAATATGCAAACAGAATGCCCTCATTGCAATACCGTTTTCAGAATTAGCGACAACCAGCTAGAACAAGCCAATGCTCAAGTTCGTTGTGGTCATTGTCTGGCTATTTTTACTGCAAATAACCCATATAACACCGGCAGTTTTCAACTGCAGATGCAAGCACCGCAAACTGTGGATAAAGCACAGCAGAGCATCGAAGAAAGTATTTCAGCCATCGATACAGATCACCTTGTCGCCGACGTAATTCCACCTGAATTACGCGCAGAATCCAGAACCGGCAAAAAACGCTTTGGATTCATCGGTACACTATTTCTCAGTATTGCAATTTTGACCAGCATAACCGGCATACTTTTACAGTACGTTTATTACAACCGTAATCATCTGGTTAAAAACGTGGAACTACGCCCTTCACTTTATATAATGTGCCAGACATTGCACTGCACATTACCACCACCAAAAGACTTAAACCTGATTACCCTTAGCAGTAAAAATATTTTTTCTCACCCGAATGTTAAAAATGCATTAATGGTCTCCGCAAGCATTATTAACCACGCAGATTTTGCACAGGACTATCCGGTCATAGAGCTGCGTTTTGAAGATGTCCGTGGAAAAACCATCGCCGGTCGACGCTTTAGTCCGCTGGAATACCTCGGCGTTCCCACAAATCAGATATCACAAATGAAAACGGATGTATCGGTGAATATTAATCTGGAAATTAAAGATCCGGGAGAAGACATGGTGAGTTATGAATTTACATTTTTGTAAAAAACACGAGTAAGACTAGCGCAAATGAACGCCAATAGTCGCAAATTATAATTCTGCTTCCTGCTGCGCACTACACATCAATCTGGTTTTTTATTTACGTAATCTGGTATTCATTTACAGAAAAACGTTAGCCTTGAAATGACCAAACCAGACTACCAAACCAGATCATCCGGCACTTCATAATCAGCATACGGATCATTTTCATCTTTTGATTTCTCTTCCGCCTCGAAAATAACAATGCGTTTTTCATTACGCTGCTGTATTTTTTCCGCAACCGATAAAGGTACCAGCTCATATACGCCTTCAATTCGTGCAATGCCGAGTTTACCTTTAACAATCTGTTGCTTCATATCTTCATTGATATAAATTTTCTTAACTTTTTTCTGATGCTCAAAATTATAAGCTATTTCACATTTGCTATCCCGCGTAATCATATTATCTTTGATTAGCTGATTAATCTCTGCCGACAGGGCTTTACCCCGAGCCTGATCTTCTTTACGCTTATTTAATTCACGATCACGTAAGGCTTTTTCTTCGGCGGCTTTTTTCGCTTTAATTTCAGCTTCATTTACTGGCTTAATTTTTTTATTATTATGCTGCTGCTTTTTCTTTTTACTCTTATCCTGCTGAGCCTTTTGTACCTGTTGCTTGCTAACCAGACCCGCCTTAAGTAACTGTTCCTGAAAAGGGTTGTTCATGGATATTTCTCAGTAATATTTTTGGAAGGCCTATTTTAACGTTTTTTCCAGTCCGTGTCTCGACTCGAGCGGTAATGCAACCGTTATTTATTCCATAACCAGGCTGCCCCACGGACACCGCTGGAATCGCCATACACTGGCGCGACAACACGGGTGCTCACCACATCTGAAAACACATAATTCGTCAACATTTCAGGAATATTCGCATACAACCTCGACAGATTAGACATGCCACCACCAAGCACAATCACATCCGGATCTAGAATATTAATAACCTGTGACAACCCACGGGCCAGACGGTTTTCATAACGTTGCAAAGCAGCTTCTGCCAGCACATTGCCCTGACTTGCCTGAGCAGCAATTTCTATTGCCGTGAGTGACGCTCCTGTTGCCTGCTTAAAATCATGGGCCAGCCCCGGACCGGATAGAAATGTTTCCAGGCATCCCGACTTACCACAATAACAGGCAGGCCCGGGTAATTCATTTTGCTGTGGCCACGGCAAAGGATTATGCCCCCATTCACCGGCAATCGCATTCGGTCCATTTAGGACCTTGCCATCAATGACAATACCGGCACCTGTACCCGTACCAATAATCACCCCGAAAACCACTGCTGCATTTTTAGCTGCACCATCTGTAGCCTCGGATAATGCAAAACAATTGGCATCATTACTGATACGCACTTCACGCCCCAGTAACCTTTCAATATCCTGTTTCAACGGCATGCCATTCATGCATACGGAATTAGAATTACGTAGCAATTGTGTGGCCGGAGACAATGCACCGGGAGTGCCGATACCCACACTGCCAGTTTGTGATGTGGTTGATTCAATTAGTTGAATCAACTCCACTATGGCCTCCAGGATGGGTAAATATTCACCTGCCGGGGTATCAACTCGATATCGAAAAAGTTCACTACCGTTATCTGCCAGTGCCACTCCTTCTATTTTAGTACCACCTAAGTCTATACCAATGCGCATGATTCGACCGGCTCAAATTTCAAAATCACAATATACACTATTCCATAACATAATAATTAACGCTTATTAAAAGCCCTGAAGCTGGTTTAGAAACAAACTGGATAATAGCGACTTAACTTATACTGTCTTTTCTTTTACAAAAACTTCACAGCGATTTCGGCCATTGGCTTTTGCCACATACAATGCAGTATCCGCCTGTTTAATTAAATCAATTTCGTTCAGTAACTCACCGGTAAGCGATGTCAATCCTACACTGACTGTAACAACAGGCGCAGTTTCTGAATGCACATGTGGAATGGCCAATGCCTTTATATTTGATCTGATTCGCTCCGCCACCGTTAAAGCGCCATCAATCTTTGTTACCGGCATGAGCACTAAAAACTCTTCACCTCCGAAACGAACAGCCAGATCGGTACTTCTGGGTAAAGACTCTACAATCGTTTTTGCCACTCTTATTAACGCAACATCACCACTATCATGGCCATATGTATCATTAAATTTTTTAAAAAAATCAACATCTATCATTAATAATGATATTGATGTAGCAGATCGCTTCGCAATATGAATTTCATTGGTAATTCTATCTTCGTAGACACGTCGATTTGAAATTTGGGTTAGCGGGTCTGTCTCGCTCAACTGTTTGTACTTTGTATTAGCAAATTCCAGCTCCTCGGTACGCTGCTTTAATGCCTCTTCTGATTTTTTTATATCGGTTAAGTCCCTGATGATTAAGCTATATTGCGAGGCGCCATCAACACCTGTATCTGACATTGATATTTGCAATGGTATTCGCGTAGCATTTTTATGCGCCCCGAACACATCATGACTAATACCTGACAAATAATTATTTTTAAACTTTACTTCAGCCATTTTCAATTCATCTAATCGATCTTTGAACTCTTCTAATAATATTTTTTCTACCGATTCCCCCAGCATTTCATCTACACGATAACCAAACATTTTTTCTGCACTTCTATTAAATTGACTGACTATACCTTTTTCATCAACACTTAAAATTGCATCCATTGCAGTATCTAAAATACTATCTTTTATAGCTTCACTGCCACTGAGCATATCAGCGCCTTTTTTTATGCGTTTTAATGAATAATAAATGAGAGATACTGCAGCCAGCAGAAATAGTGTGGTTAGTAAAAATATGGCATAAAGATTATGCTTAAGCTGGCTTCTAAGCTTAAGCAATTCCGCCTGATTTTCATCGTCAACCAGGCCAAGCAAAAAAACAAAGCGCTCAATAATATTATACAATCGAGGTATGGCTTCATTGAATAACAACAACTCCGCCTCTTTCACCTTGCCTTCCATCATAAAATCAGCAGCCTGCGTATCATAGATTTGTGCCTGTTTTATAATTTCCAGAATGTCTTTTAATGCCCCTCTTTCTTTATTATTCAAATTCATTCCCAGCAACACATCTCTATTTCTTATAAATCGATATGCTTGCATATCAAATTCACGATGCATTTCATCCCTTATAAAAACATCTTCTTCATTAAACATTTTTACCAGCAAAAATGTACGCTCTCTTGCAGCCGATTCCATTGCTGCAACCGATTTATGTTTTTTTTGAAGTTCAAGAATAGTTGTTTCAGATTCAAGATAGAGCGCTCTTGAGACAAGACCAATGTAATAAAGCAAACTGCTGGTAACAGTGCAAAATGCGACAAACACTAATAGATAAGCCTTCTTATTCATTAGTCGTTAATACCATATTTTCATTTATACAGCCTTCAACATTATTAATACTGATTTTTAAATAAAATTAAGAAAACTCAAACAAGCTAGTATTCCTGCAGCTGCGAATACTTTAATGGCTCTCGTTGAAACTAAACCAATCTGCCTGCCTGAACTTTAATTATAGGCCATTTTAATCATCAGCGCCGGTTTCAGCTTTTATTCTGTCTGAATTCCAATACACCTCAGCTTCATTCTCTAGTTTATTCAAACACCGGCCCGCCACAAATAACCAGTCGGACAGACGATTAATATAAGCCAGTAAAACCGTATCGATTTCTATTTCATTATTTAGTGAGACCAGCGAACGCTCAGTACGCCGACAGATGGTACGCGCCATATGACAAAAACACGATGCTTCGCTACCACCGGGCAAGATAAACTCTTTTAGCGATTCGAGTGGTTCATTCATTTTATCGAGACTTGTTTCCAACCAGTTAATACGTGACTGATTTAACATCGCATAGTCAGGCATTGCCAGCTGGCCACCAAGATTGAATAGATCATGCTGAATAGTAAACATATCTTCACGAATATCACTTACCGGCGTTTTTTTAATCACTACACCGAGCATGCTATTCAGTTCATCAACATTACCAATAGCATGCATCGGCAAACTATCTTTAGCTAATCGACTACCATCAGCCATGCCAGTTGTGCCATCATCACCCTTGCGGGTATATATTTTTGAAAGTCGAAAACCCATCAGCCTTCCTTATGTGTTAAATTAATAGTTTAAGCTTATAATCACAAACCGATTAAATAAACCCTTATTCAGCAGACTATTTAATGCCCCATTTACCTATCAAATTTTTCTCACGTCACAAACCCTTCAGCATTTTAGTACTGCTAATTTTTATCAGCATCGCCAGTTTTGCATTTGCACTGTCCGTTGGAAGCTTGTCGCTCTCGTTTATCGACATTTTACAATCATTACAGGGCAATGGTAACCCGATAACCAACAGTGTGATTTTTGAATTACGCCTGCCCCGCGCCTATGTGGCTTTTTTCACCGGTGGCTTACTGGCACTTGCGGGTATGTTAATGCAGGTACTTTTACGCAACCCACTAGCCGACCCTTATATACTGGGTATTTCCGGTGGTGCATCAGTTGGTGCCATGCTGGCAATTTCAGCCGGACTGGCTGGCTGGATTTCAGGCGGTGCATTTATCGGCGCACTGCTCTCTATTATTTTAGTATTTGGCCTGGCACATGGCCGCGGCAACTGGAACCCATCACGCTTATTACTCACCGGTGTCGTAATTGCTTCGGGCTGGGGCGCAATTATAAATTTTATTCTTTCATTAAGTCCAGATCGTCCATTAAAAGGCATGTTATTCTGGTTAATGGGCGATCTTAGTCATGCACATGCAGAACAACTCAGCAATCCGCTACTTCCCGTTATATTAATTACCGGTTTAGTGATTAGCTTTCTACTGGCACGCTCGTTAAATATCTTATCCCGCGGTGAAATGCAGGCCAGTGCTTTAGGTATTGCCATTAAGCCACTGCGTTTAAGTCTTTTTATACTTGCCTCCGCACTGACGGCTACCGCCGTAACTAAAGCCGGTAGTATTGGCTTTGTCGGTTTAATCGTTCCCCACATGATGCGCTTAATCATCAGTAGCGACCACCGTTGGTTAGCGCCTGCCAGTGTATTAGCCGGTGGCAGCCTGTTACTGTTATCCGACACATTAGCGCGCACCATTATTGCACCTCAACAATTACCCGTCGGCGTTATTACGGCTTTTCTGGGTGTTCCGCTATTCCTCTTTCTATTAAGTCGCAACTACCGCCAGGAGAGCGACACATGAACTTACTTTCAACTTCAAACTTATCCATCAGCATCGGCGATACACAAGTTTGCAAGAAATTATCCCTTGAATGTAATGGCGGTGAAATATGGGGTGTACTCGGGCGTAACGGAAAAGGTAAAACCACCTTATTGCATACGCTGGCAGGATTGCGCAAAATAGATAATGGCGATATTTTCATAAAAAACAAAAACATTAAACAATTATCACGCAAACAAATTGCTCAACAAATTGGTGTGTTATTACAACACCATGAAGATATTTTTCCCGGCAGCGTGATGGAAACAGTGATCACCGGGCGCCACCCGCATATAAAACCGTGGCAATGGGAAAGCACTTCTGACTATCGGCTTGCTGAATGCGCACTGCAGACCGTACAATTAATGCCTTTAGCAGAACGTCCGATTAATCAATTATCCGGTGGCGAAAGGCAACGGGTTTCAATTGCGACTCTAATCACCCAGAACCCGGACATTTTATTAATGGATGAACCTAATAGTCATCTGGATTTAAAATATCAAATTCAACTACTGAATTATTTAACTGAAGATAGCCGACAGAATCAGAAGCTAACTTTAATGACACTGCATGATTTAAATCTGGCCGCACGTTATTGCGACAAGATTATATTATTACTTGGAGACGGCGAAGTGATAACCGGCGACACCGATGAACTACTCAATGAAGAAAATTTATTACGCCTTTATGATTATCCGGTAAAACGGTTTATGCATGATAATAAATTTATTTTTTCTGCCCATTGATATTCTGGTTTTCGGCAAAACAACCAAAAACCAGAACTCATTTTTTTAACCTATCACTACGGCGCAAAAACAACCGCACTCGGATTTAAGCCTGTTGAAACCACATCCATCATTTCATCCGTATGTGAGTTCACCACATGCAATGTTGCATTGGTTGCATCAGACACCCACAGACGTCCCAGCTCATCAATCACAATATTTGTTATCTGAATGCCCTCAAATGCTGCAATAGAGCTTTTTACAATTTCACCGGTTGATGGGTTCATTTTGTAGAGATTATTAATGGAAGCGAAGGTTATTGGATCAAAACCATCCAGCCCTACAAAATAGGCATTGGTTGCTGAATGAATTGCAAATGCGGTAATTCGACCATAAGGACTGCTCGTGTTATCACCATCGTCTAACAGTAACGAAGTGCTGTAATCAACTGGATCAAGCGTTTCGACACCACCGGTGAAATCTGCAAAAAAGTCACCCGTAGCCTGAATATATATCAACCCTGATTCACTTTCATAAACAATATCAGAGAATGGATTTCTCACCTGCAGTGGAATTCCCTTCAATACAAATTCCGATACATCCATTCCCGTATCAATTTCAGTATCATCTACCGTATCAAATACAGCAACGTAAGCGGTATCTGTTGGTGAAAAAACATTTAGCATTTGCAAAGTAATAAATAACTTACCATCAACAACAACACCATTATCCATATTTGGTATTCCATCCTGATCTGCACTTGCATAACTGGCCAAATCAAGTTCACCTGTTTTAAAATCAGCTTCTACTGTAGCCGAAGGGTCAACAATCCAGGCAGTTGTTTTTCCATAACGCAATATATATGCCTTTTGTTCACTCACAAAAACAATGGCGTGAGGGTTACTACCGGTATCTTCAGCATTATCTTTCGTTGTGAACTGCCAGATAATTTCACCGGGATTTGCAAATGCGAACTTGCTAATACTTTCACCGGTACGGTCAATAATGTAATAATAATCACCATATGAATTCACCGTTACATCTGAGCCTGTGGGCGATAAATCATTCAATGAAGTCATGCCCGCCGAAGACTCACCAATAGCCGCATGTGCGCCACTAACAAAACCGGGATCAATAGTAGCCACTATGGCTTTTACGTCCCCTATATCCAGCGTGCTAGTTGAATTATTATCACTACCACAGGCAGTTAAAATAATTGCCAAACCTAATATTAATATTTTTTTCATGTCACTCTCCTCAGAGCCAATTAAAGTTTATATGTGTAAGTTAAAAAATAAGATGTACCCGCCGTGGGTTGAAATCTAAAATTTTCATATTGATTATTTAATAAATTTTCAGCTTTCAACTCTAATGTCTGATTCTTCCATTTTCGCAAAACACTTAAATTTATATCGGAAATATCTGTAGCTTTTAATAAATTTGGGCGATCAAAATACATGTCTTTTTTCACATCCCAGCTAATACCTGTTACCCACTTAGCCGATGAATACGATATCTGTAAGTTATAATCCTGCTTAAACTGCCCGGGCAATCGCTTACCGTTATACGCAGTGGTTTCGCTAGTATTTTCATCATTGAGATAAACAACATTAAACAACACCAACCAGTGTTTATCCGGATATAGTTTAAAGTTAGCCTCCACACCATTAGTTATACCACTGGCAACATTTCTGGCTACGACAATACCCTGTGCATTCGGCTCACGCACAATTAAATTATCAACCGTATTATGAAAAAACCCTAAATAAAATTTGGCATCATCAAGCCAGCTACCGGGTTTAAACAAACTGTACACATATCCCACATCTATATTGACGCCACTTTCTTCCTTGAGTACAGGTGAGCCTCGAAAATAGCCCTGACTACCAAACAGTTCAAAAAAAGATGGTAAACGGACATAAGCACCTGCATTAAAATTCATATACGTTAGTGCATTAAATTTATATTTAGCCCCCATTTGTGGGGTTACGATATTGTATTTTTTATCACCCACATCAATGGGCCTGCCAAATATGTCAACAACCAGATTGTTATCATCTTTGGCATAAATATGGCGCAGTGAAAAAGAACTAATTAAACTATTCTGCAAACTAAAATTCTTATACTCGAAAACCTGTTCGTAATAATCTCTGGTAGAGTCCTGCACCGCAACTTCACGCGCAACATTATCTGTCACCGGTGTTAATACATTTTCTGATGTATAGCTTTGCTGCTCAAATAACAGTCGATATTTAAGTTGATAGCCATCAGATTTAAATTTATAAAACAACTCACTGCCATATTTTTGAGTTGACGCATCAACATCTCTAGCAACTAATGCGTTACCCGATTGAGTATCAGAAAACACTTCATTCAATCCGCCAACATATCCTTTAATCGAAAACTCATCCGCATCGAAGTAAGCTTTTTTCTGGTTATACTGCGTAAAAAAGTCAATGCTGCTTAAATTTATAAGCGCATCTGCATTGACATTATTCTGTTGCCCGGGAATTTGCTGATCATTAGACAGCCATTCTAACTTCGTATCGACATTGGAATCATTGTTGATGCGATACTTCCACTTGGCTAATGCTGTAGCCTGTTCAAGGCTGCTATTATTGCGCTTTTCATTTCTATCATCATCTGGGTTTTCCGGCGTGCCATTATCATTAATAAATTCAAAGTCATTATCGCTTTTTAATAAGCTGGCCGAGACGATAAAACTATTTTTTTCTGTCGCAGCAGATGTAAAAACATTATATTGCTGTGTATTAAAACTCCCCACTGTGGCTTTAAATTTTCCTTTGAATTTTTCGGTCGTCTGGCGGGTTATAATATTAATCGCGCCGCCCAACGATGCATTCCC
>VAPL010372910.1_pt1 | contig 12242 bp, 11 predicted proteins | sample 3395061 | NCBI WGS metagenome assembly VAPL01 (sample SAMN08290444, study PRJNA428436) | hydrothermal vent metagenome | isolation source: Deep-sea hydrothermal vent chimney 2 | place: Pacific Ocean: Juan De Fuca Ridge | depth 2182 m m
AACAGTGATTACACGAGAAGATATTGAACGCAGCCAGTCCCAAGACGTCGCCGGATTATTGCGTACAGTCGCCGGTATCGATGTTGCGCGCAACGGAGGCTCTGGCAACTCAACCAGCGTATTTATGCGGGGTACCGAATCCGACCATACACTGGTTTTAATCGATGGCATCAGGGCAGCATCAGCATCACTGGGCACGTTTGCATTCCATACCCTGGATGTATCACAAATTGAACGCATCGAAATTGTACGCGGACCCAGAGCAAGTTTATACGGTTCAGACGCGATTGGTGGTGTTATTCAAATTTTCACCCGCAAGTCGAGTGGTGTTTCGGCAAGAATAGAAGGCGGTAGTTTTGGTACTAAAAAACTCGATGTTAGTTACGGTGGAGGTGATAAAATAAAGTACAATCTCAATTTAAGTACCAAGGACATTGATGGATTTTCATCAACAAATTCGTCTGTCTTTTTTTTCAACCCGGATAAAGACAATTTTAAAGCCGAAAGCTTCACCTTTGGATTAAAAATACCTGCATCAGACAAACTCACGTTAAATCTCAATTCTTGGTATAACAACAGTAAGTCAGAGTTTGATAATGGACTTTCAATTGATGGCGTTACTGACAGTACAAATAAAACAATAAATTTAAGTGCCGACTACATAAATAACGATACCTGGACTCAGATATTAAGTCTTGGGCATGCAATGGATGAAATCCAAACTGCGAGCAATAATCCGTCAAATATAACTACTAAGCGAAAATCTGTTGATTGGCAACATAATTTAGTACTTGTCTCCAACCAACTTATCACTGCAGGGTTCGATTATTATGAAAATCAGGCAGAAAATATTAGCGACTTTGCATTTAATGAAAAAATTGACAACAAAGCTTTCTATACTAACTGGCAAGGTAACCTAAGCGAAAATATATTGCAGCTAGGCATGCGTATAGACAATCACAGCAAATTTGGTTCCGAAACAACCGGCCAATTCGCATGGGGAAGGAAATTTAATACAGTTCAGGTACGTGCGTCCTTAGGCACCGCATTTAAGGCACCAGATATGAATGAATTATTTTTCCCGGGTTTTGGGAATCGATCTATTCAAGCAGAAACATCAAAAACATTTGAAATAGGGGCTTTGCATACATTCTCAAAATCACATAAATTAGACGTAAGCCTTTATACAACTAAAATTAACAATTTGATAACATCCGTCCAAATTACATTTCCCCCTGCCCCAATTACATTTTTAGCGATCAACACTAATAAAGCCAGTATTCACGGATTAGAAATGGCATACACACTGAATAAAGGATATTGGACATTTCAAACCAATTTCACACTACAGGATGCTAAAGACGACAAAACTAACACCCCCCTGTTACGACGTGCAGATCAAAAACTGGCGCTTAGCGTATCTCGCAATATTAAAAAAACTGGAAACATTAGCGCTGAAATACTGTTTAGCTCAGACAGGCCTGGCCAAAACAATATACTTCCAGGCTATGGCATCCTGAATTTAAGCGCAAATTATCCGATAAACAAAAAATTGACATTACAAGGCCGGATCGATAATGTTTCTGACAAACAATATGAATTAGTCTCCGGATATAATACTGCTAATCGGTCTGTGTTTATTGCATTACGTTATCAAAATTAAAATTAGTCGATTATGATTTTTAACAAAATATGGGCATTCCTGCTAATTTCAATAACAGCGCATGTTATTGTAATTAGCCTGGTTCAAGACAAAATCAATTTTTTTATTGAACCGGGTAACACAGTGAATGTCCGTCTTGTTAGTACTGTCAATACAACAAGTTCAGTAAGTACAATACAAAGCGCTTCAAAAAACGTACAAAAAAATAAGCCAAACAAACAAGAATCGCCTGTAAATAATTCTCCCAATTATCAGCTGATAAACAAAACCTCCCCCGCGCCTCTATTAAAAACAATTACAACATCGACGCCTCCTTTGACTACATTCAAGGTAGCCCCGATTGATGAACTAGTCGTTGATGAACTAATAGCTGAAGAACCAATAGCTAAGAAAATAACTACACCTGTATCCAACGCAACACCGCCACTCAATGACAACAAAACCAAAGCATTACAATATCTACAAAACGCATTATCCAAACATTTCGATTATCCAAGAATAGCGGTGAACAAAGGTTGGCAAGGGAAAGTGCTTTTAGGTTTTCAACTTAAACGAAATGGCATTATTGAAAATATCTATATCGCAAAAAGTTCGGGGTATGCAATATTAGATCGTGCGGCCTCAAAATCCTTAGCCAATATTCAATCTATCCCGCGGACCAATAGCGGATTTAATTATACATCCTCTGACTTACAATTGCCGGTCATTTACCAATTACAGGAAGGCTGACCAATGGGACACCGCTTATCAAAAATATACACTCGTACAGGCGACAAAGGCACTACCGGTCTGGGTGATGGCACAAGAGTGAATAAAGACAATGAGCGTGTCGAAGCCTATGGCGATGTAGACGAACTCAACAGTACGATTGGTCTGCTGCTAACGTATGAGCTACCGCAGAATATTTATGACAAATTAACCAGTATACAGCACCATCTTTTTGATCTCGGTGGTGAGCTATCCATACCGGGCCATGTTGTCATCACGCACGACCACGTTTCTGAATTGGAAGTATTTTTGGATACATTAAACGCCGAGCTGCAACCTCTAAAGGAATTTATATTACCCGGTGGCACAAGCGCCGCGGCTGTCTGTCATATCGCACGCTGCGTATGCCGTCGTGCTGAACGAAAAACGGTGACATTGCAAAACACAGAAACTGTAAATAATGCCAGTGTCGCCTACCTTAACCGACTCTCTGATTTACTGTTTGTCATCGCGCGCTATTTAAATAAGATGGCCAGCAAATCAGATATACTTTGGAATCACGATAGAAACAAAATTTCTCAATCCGGCAATGAAAATGGTAAACCTAAATAAAGTAGGGATTCGGGCACAAAAAGGGATCGAGTTATAAATAAACCATAAAAAAATAGCTTAACCCCTCACTTCATCCAGTATTTCACACAAACGTTTGGCGCCCAACAATATTCGAGGTGTATGGCGGCTCATTAAATCAGCGTGTATAAAATACAGATTATTATTTTTCACGGCTTTCAAATGTGACCATTTATTCCATCGATCAAGCCAGTCAGGACGCTTATTGCCAATTCCATTGGCGACTATCACCTCGGGATCGGCCGCGATCACCGCTTCAATATCCAGCTTGGGCGCCAGTGTCAGCAAATCCGCAAACACATTCTGCCCACCACACAACCTGATGACATCACTGATAAGATGCTCCCCATTGACAGTCATCACCGGTTGATTCCAAATTTGATAGAACAGGCGTACTTCCCTGACACCGGCATACTTTTCTTTTAATTTTAGATATGTCTTGTTAAATTCATTACTTGCACGCTGAGCGGTTTCTTGTGTATTTGACAATAACCCAAGCCGTTCAATATTCGTTGCGATATCTCTAAATTTTCTTGGCTCAGAAATAAAAACGGTCAGCCCCAGAGACCGTAACTTATCTAATTTCTCAGTTGAATTGCCACTTTTCCAGGCAACAACCAAGTCTGGTTTAAGCGCAAGTATAGCTTCTATATCAAAATCAGTGTAACTGCCTATGTTTTTAATTTTTACTGCCGCAGGAGGATAGTCACTATAACTGACCACACCTACAACATACTCCCCTGCGCCTGCGGCAAACAACAATTCAGTCACATGAGGCGCCAAAGAGACGATCCGGCGGGCGGGTTTGTTGATTGATATAGTTTCACCGGCATCATCAGTGACGCTAATTTCGGCGTAACAAACAGTATTGGCGAGAAAGAAAACGGTAAAACAGAATAAAACTTTCATTAAAAAAAAGCTAAAGCATGCAAAATTATTTGTTACAGCTTTAAAATGAAGCCGCCTTTTCGTGCAAACTGATTTTATGAAGCGCAGATTCCAGTCTATTCCACTGTTGTTCATTCCCAGGTAATCCAAATCGTAAACTGAGCGGTGCGTTGAAAAAACGCGTCAGTATAGCACGCCTCGCAAGTGCAGTATGAATGAATTTTGCATTGGGTGTTTTCACCCATTGAAATAAGTGCGTTCCACCAGAGGGTGTAAGATTATATTTTGTCAACAATTCTTCCAGACGCAGTGTTGCGTACTCTAATGACGAACAAGCTTCAGATTGCCATCTATAATCAACCAAAGCATGTTTCGCCACCCAACGGGCCGGATTTGATACTGACCAAGGCGCTAAATATTCATTCATCAATCGTAATATTTCCTTTTCCGCCAAGACAAAACCCATACGCAATCCGGCCAGGCCAAAAAAGTATCCTAAGGAACGTAATACAATCAACCCAGGTCTTGGGCAATATTGGGCAAGACTTAGTTGTGGGGTGGCATCAATAAATACTTCATCAACGACGAGCCAACCACGTCGCGCCACAAGATAGCGATGCCATAGCAATAATGTTTTCGGATCAAAATAATAACCAGTGGGATTGTTCGGATTAATGACGATAAGCACATCAATAGACGATAGCGACTCATCTACTTGGTCGGGGGGAATCAATTTTACTGCATCGCCGGTGATTTTCCAGGAACGCGCATGCTCAGCATACCCCGGCCAGACTATCCCCACTCGGCTAATTGAACGTAGTTGCGGTAAAGCTTGAATCGCTGCCTGTGATCCGGCAACAGGCAGAATCGAACGACAACCATAATAATTGCTTGCAATGTTGATCAAGCCATCATTGAATTCTGGCAAACGCTGCCAGGCATCAGGTGGAAGCTCAGGTACTGGCCAACCATTTGGGTTAATACCCGTTGACAGATCCAGCCACCTCGATACAGGTATTTTATAAGTTTGCGCCGCAGCTCGAACACGACCACCATGGCCAGATGTTTTTCCCTTATTAGACAAAATAGTAACCACCTGTAGTGAAAAGCAATACTAATATCCATAACCAGAGCGCATGCTGCACCAGTCTTATTGCTCGTTCTATATGCGCTGTAGCCACCCCTTTACCTGCGCCCAAAAGAGGCCGCTCTACACTACGACCATCATACACAGCTCTGTTGCCTAATTTAACACCTAATGCACCGGCACCTGCGGCCATAACGACCCCTGCATTAGGGCTATTGGTGAGTTTTCCCTGCAAAAACCAACACTTAATGGCAGTAGAGAAATCTCCAGCAAATGAATAGCTTAATGCAGTGAGCCTTGCTGGCAACCAATTTAACGCATCATCAAGACGCGCCGCAAACCAACCAAAGTGCTGATAACGGCAATTTCGGTAACCCCACATCGCATCCAGCGTATTGGCTAACCGATAAAGTACAACGCCAGGTGCACCCGCAACGATAAACCAGAAGATGGCCGCAAATATGGCATCATTGCCATTTTCCAACGTGGACTCAACTGCCGCCTTAGCAATCTCAGATTCTGTCAATGAATGGGTATCGCGGGACACCATTTTCGCAACTTCACGCCGCGAGGCGACAAGATCGCCGCGATTAAGTGCATAACCGACTGACCGAGCGTGCTGAAAAAGACTGTTGGCACCGATCGCCAGATATAAAATTAATACATCAAAACCAAACGCAACTACCGGTATCGACATAAAAGTCGAGGTCGAGGTAAAAAAGGCTGCGATTAACACCGCAGGCAATACAAGAATAAGCACGCACAGTGTGCCCCTCATCTTAAAATAGAAAGTCTTAAAGCGGAGAGTCTTAAGGTAACCAAAATCCTCCGCAGAACATTCATTCAACGGATAGGCTTTGTGTTCAACCCACTTTACCACTCTTCCAAAGGCGACCAATGGATGATAGCGTTTTGGTTCACCCAGATAATAATCAAGCAAAACAGCCGCAATCACCAGTAGAATAGTTACCATAATAAGACTTAGAATACCTCACAAAATCAACTAACACATAGCAATTATACGCAACAACAAAGTAAACCACATGACAAAAACAATAATGATACAAGGCACAAACTCAGATGCCGGCAAAAGTATAATCGTAACGGGACTGGGGCGGCTTCTGCGCCGCCAGGGCTACAAAGTCGCACCCTTTAAACCACAAAATATGGCACTAAATAGTGCCGTTACATCGGATGGGGGTGAAATAGGCCGAGCCCAAGCCGTACAGGCACAGGCATGCGGTCTGCAAGCAACGACCGACATGAATCCGGTTTTGATTAAACCAAACTCTGACACTGGCGCACAGATTATCATTAACGGTAAACCGATCGGCAATATGGACGCGAATATTTACCATGAATATAAATCAGTGGCCAAAAAAGCAGTATTAAATGCTCACGCACGATTAATAAAACAGTTCGACTATGTTGTTGTTGAAGGCGCTGGCAGCCCGGCAGAAATTAACTTACGTGAAAATGACATTGCGAATATGGGCTTTGCAGAAGCCATCGATTGTCCAGTGATACTCGTTGCCGATATAGACAAAGGTGGCGTATTTGCACAAATTGTAGGCACACTTGAATTGTTATCAGAAACGGAGCAAAAGCGAATTTGCGGTTTTATTATTAACCGTTTCCGTGGTGATATTTCGCTATTAAAAAGTGGATTAGACTGGCTGGAACAAAGAACCAAAAAACCGGTATTGGGTGTCCTGCCCTATATACCCAGGTTACATATCGAAGCCGAAGATGCATTGCCAAATGTCGCGATGACACAAAAGACCAACCAGACCCTGGATATTATTATACCGGCACTTCCCCGGATAAGTAATCACACTGATTTTGACCCATTGCGTTTACATCCCCAGGTCAGATTACATTTTATTGGACCTGATATGACTATCCCTCCTGCTGATCTGATCATTCTTCCAGGTTCTAAATCAGTATGTGCCGACCTTGGCTGGCTACGTAAACAAGGTTGGCAGCAGGCACTAGAAAAGCACTTACGCTATGGTGGAAAACTAATTGGTATATGCGGCGGTTTCCAGATGCTGGGACGCACTATACACGATCCATTGGGGCTGGAGGGCACAAGAAAAAAAGTAACGGGACTCAATTTTATGAACCTGGAAACAATACTGGAAACAGAAAAAGTACTTTCGCAAACCACAGGAAAACTGGCCATCGACAATAGCAGCATCACTGGATATGAAATTCACATGGGTAAAACATCTGGCGCCGATTTATCAAGACCCGCAATATATCTGGAAAACGGCGATACTGACGGTGCTATTTCAGAGGATAATCAAATTTTGGGTACATACTTGCATGGATTATTTGACTCCTCTGAATCAAGCCAGAGCATTTTACAATGGGCGGGTCTGTTGGAACCAATAACATTTAATTATTATTCTTTTCGGGAATCGGAAATTGACAGACTAGCAGATGCAATGGAAGCACATATTGATTTGTCATTGATAAGCAACAAACTATCTTAATCAAAAAAACAATACCATTTTAAACAGTCTATCTATAGTCGAGGTAAAACATGAGCAATGAAAATAGAGTCATCGTAACAGACATTCAGATGCCATTTTTTTCCATGGTAATATTTATGGTTAAATGGGCTATCGCCGCTATTCCCGCATTATTCATTCTGGCGACACTCGGCTCAATATTTTCAGCCATTGTTAGTAATCTCTTGTTCGGAGACCAGAGTGGAATAAACCTATAGGCGACACCCGAACCAGAGGGTTATAGAAAGTAATGTGTTATAATTTAAATTATCATAACCAACCCCTTATTTACCATAGTAAATTTTACCATCGCAAAGAATTTTTGCTTAAGAACCTTTGGTAAAAAAACTTTTGAGTAAAGAACAACGAAATCTGGATTGATAGCTCGGATGAACGACACAGCCGTCGTACTTTTGCTACTGATTATAGTCTGGTACTGGTGGGACTCTGCCCGGGCCAAAGAGATCGCACGGCATGCTGGTAAAAAAGCATGCGAAGATGTGGACTTGCAATTTTTAGACGACACCGTTGCCAGGCAAAAAACCTGGTTAAAACGCAATCATCGGGGGCGTATGTTAATTTGTAGATCTTATTATTTCGAGTTCACCAACCGCGGAGACACGCGTTATAAAGGAAAAATAATATTACTTGGTAAATATATAGATACAATCCAAATGCAAGCGTATAAAATCTAACCCAATGAATAACTTCAACTTCAAATTTAAAAAGAAAAATCGAAACTACAAAAAATCACAGCTTAGAATCCCCAGCATAATAAACAAATTGAACATCGAAAAAACAGCTACTATTGCAGGCTCATTTTTTCTCGTGTTTGTTATTACGTTTTCTCTGTATTCAGTAATTCAAAAAAATCAACAAAAACAATTGCAATCAACTGCAAACGAATTTCTGATAAAATCAATATCGTCAATTGCTATTAACTGGGATTATAGCGAAACAAAATCATTCTATTCCGATAAACTCATACAAAAGATAGAAAATAATAACCTTCATATTTTCCGCAGTTTCTCCCGCTTGGGGAAATTTGTTTCCAATGAAGAACCTATCCTATTGAACAATAATCCAGCTCCAGCCAGTGGTGGCCTTACCGTTAAAGTAAGCTATAAAGTATTAACGACCTTCGAAAATGGCCAGGCAATACTTTTATTTAATTTAATTGATCAAAAAGAAGTCCCAGTTATCAATTTTATTAACATAGATGCGGTATATTATGTTAATTCTGCAATCAACAGCGCTTTTGACTATGAGCATGTAGATTCTGATACTACTAACATCAAGGATGCCGATACCGGGATTAAGCAAGCTCTCTAGAGTCTTGCGTGGGTGCTTTTGATACTCCCATTGCTAAAACGTCGCGCCGATTAGATGCAGGGTGAGCATTATTTCATTACTAATAATAAGGAAAATTGCTGATTCTCTCAAGAAATAACTATTTTGGTCGAAGTTTATTGATGCACAGAAATAAATAACTGTACCGGTGTATTTTTAACCAGCCAATATCTACTAAAAAAGAAATGACATGGATTACAAGTTAACCAACATAAATAAGAAAAAAAAAGCATCTTCAAAAAAAACCAAATTAGCTTCCCCGAAGCTAGGATGTATTAATTTATCAATACCGCCCTTTCGTAAAGGTTCTAGAAAGAAAAAACTCGGCGACACTATACCCGTTCAAAGGTGGCATGAATTACACACGCATCCAGAAATTCTGTTACGCGAAGTGGCCGCTTTTTTGAGACCGACAAACCGTGAAATTGTCGATACACTGGATCGCTTATATGTTGCAGAAACCTCCTTACACACAATTGTTCATGCGATAAATATTATTTTCAATAAATATTTACAAGACGAAAATTTTCCTGAATCTGAAACGCAACGTGAGTATTTAAGTTTTGCTATAGACGCAATCCAGCAGATAAATACTGCCTTTAAACGTACTTTTAAACAGGAGTATGAGTCTTTCAATTCGTCAATTAAACTGGTTCAAGACCGGGTCAGGCATGCGGGGTTCCGAATACTGGAACTCACCCAAATTGAACAACGGCTGCTTGCTTTATCCTATCAAAAACTGCCAAATGTCAGCTGGAGAGATCTCAATCAAGTTTTTTATGTACATTGGTTTTATAATATTCACTCGCAGCAACGAGAACTATCAGGATGTTTAAAATTAAAATCCCAAAATAAAAAAATCAGTTACGCTGGAGACCAACCCAAGACACCACTTCAATTATACTTAACCATACAACTATTCGGCCTAGTGGATGGGAACAGTTTGCCAAATAAAATTCAGCATATTATAGATACATATCTTAGCTTTGTAGATTATCGCATTCCTATTAATGAATATGACGGTGAGAATCTTGTTGATGGTCAGTTGATTATTTCGCATAACCAATCAAAATCACCTCAATTTAAAGCACAAAATTTCGAAATACCTGCGTTACAGCTTGATATATTCGACCTTTGGAGAATAATAAAAAAAGATGCCGCTGCACAGGAAAGAATTAATGGCGGCATTACAGACAATATTTCACCGGCATTAGCAACATTAAGCGAAACTGACCGTACACCATTTGTTGAAACAATAGTTAAACAACTACGATTTTATTCCAGACAAAATAACCGAGAACATATCGCCAACTCCGTACCATTGCGAATTTATGTCGGGTTTTCTGATTGTCATAAAGCAATACAACACAAAACTAGCGCAGAAAAAAAGAAATTTAACCAAGGCATGGAATTAATGCAGATATTATCTGAAAATTCCTCCAGTATCTCGGTTAATAAGCAACGTATCAAAAATGAACCGTGGTATTTGGTGGATGAAAGCGAAGGCGGGTTACGAATTCGCACACAAACTTCAAAATTCACTACGAAGACATCGATAGGTCAAATTATAGCGTTTAATTCAATCCAGGAAAAATCTTCCAATCTTAAATTGGGATTTATAACGCGCATACTTAGATTAAATGAAAAAGAAATTGATATTAGTGTCGTAAAATTGAATGGCCGCGCCAAAAGCATCGTATTGCGGGATGAGCAACGTCCTAATACAGAGGTAACAATGATTGGTTTTTTTATGTATCTAAACGGAAGTTACTCACAATTATTGTTACCAAATTCGTGGAAGGTAAAACCACACCAATGCCTGGAAGCGCACATTGTTGATGACCAGCAACAACGAATCTTGATAAAAAGCAGCTCTCTTCAGCAACGAGAATTTACTACTTATGAAATTGCGCTACTATGAACACATACACTGCGTGAATCACTAACCATTTTCAGCGGTGGCATCACTGCCCAAATCACCATCTTTGAATTTGACATCATCTGCTACATGAATTCTGTTACGTCCTTGTTCTTTTGCTCGAGATAAAGCGTGATTAGCGCGTTCAATAAACTCAGCGGGTGTTTCGCCTTCAACATATTGCGCTAATCCAGCCGAAAAAGTGGGCATAGGTATCGTCTCATCATCAACAACACAAAATATCTGAGCCACACCGTCTTGCACTTTACGCAATGCACTTAGCGCACCTTTTTCGCCTGTATTAGGTAAAATTACAGCAAATTTTTCACCGCCATAGCGGGCAATCATATCATGATGCCTGAATATAGTTAGCACTTCTTCTACATAACTTTTTAATACGGCATCCCCACCCACGTGCCCATACTTATCATCAATATCCTTAAATTTATCCAGATCCATCAACATCAGCGTAATGGGATAACCATAACGTCCCACTCGACCAACTTCATCTTCCAGTCTTTGCATAAATGCACGTCGATTGGATAAAGTTGTCAATTCATCCGTCAAACTCCAAAGTCGCACTCGATCCAGTTCATCGCTGAATTGTTGATTATCGGATTCGATCATCGTTAAATACTTGCTGGCATTGTCAAATTTTTCTGATAATTTTGCATGATTTTCAATAAACAGAGAAACCTCATCGACTAAAATCGCCCTTCTGTCATCGACATCTTTAATTGATACTGTTCCTTTAAGTGCTTCAAGTTCGACGCTTAACAAAACGCCAAATTGGTCGTTATGCGCGATGACTTCACCAACATGACGCGCAAGTGTATTTCTAATTTCGCTTATTTCTTTATTTTTTTGATTTATGTGACGCTGAAACATAGCATCGAATTGACTAATAAAATTTTCCGAAGATTTTTTAGGTCTTCTCTTTATTATTTCAGCGTAGGCAAAGTCTTCGATGGAATTAGAGTCCTCAACCCGCGAAAAGTCCTCAACTCGAGAAGAGTCCTCAACCCGCGAAAAACCCTCAACCTGAGAAGAGTCCTCAACGCTGGAAGCAACTAAATCAACATACCTTTTCAACGTTAACAATTCAGATTTTGACGTTGGGGGCGCAAACCTGAGCTGTAACATTTTTAACTGAACAGCAATATGCTCGTCACTGCCAAATTGACTGGCAAGGGCATTCAGCAATGTACCAAGCATCTCGGCATAAATTTGATCAATATCACTGCCGCGTGAATCTATTTCTTTGAGCATATCTAACACATGCTCAAAAATAATATTACCCTTTTCTGTACTTCTTATGCTTTCCAGTAGAGCGAGCACTTTGTCAAATTCAGCTGGACCCCGGCCTATTTTTTCCACTACCCACTCCTTCCCTTTACACCTACCTCAATAACAAATTTTCTTGTAAAATCCCTATTACACAAAATGGTACTGGTACTAACTACACGGTACTGGTACTAACTA
>VAPL010280085.1_pt1 | contig 12238 bp, 11 predicted proteins | sample 3395061 | NCBI WGS metagenome assembly VAPL01 (sample SAMN08290444, study PRJNA428436) | hydrothermal vent metagenome | isolation source: Deep-sea hydrothermal vent chimney 2 | place: Pacific Ocean: Juan De Fuca Ridge | depth 2182 m m
ATAATTTTAAATAAAATAAACTTATGAAACTAAATTATCTATTTCCAAGCAAGTACAAAAAGATGGGTTGGATTCTTTTTTTTCCGTCCCTTATTCTTGGTTTGTTAACAGTTATTTTCGATTTTGAACCTGAAATTTTAGATGTAAATGTATATGGGTTTTTTGTAAATGAAATCTTTGGCGAAAAAAAATTCTTTGGAATTATTAATAATAATATCTTAAACGAAATATTGGGTATATTAATGATTATAGGTTCTATCTTGGTTGCTTTTTCAAAAGAAGTTGATGAAGATGAATTTATATCTAAAATTCGGCTTGAATCGTTAGTATGGGCAACCTACTTAAACTACGCTGTTCTTTTTTTGGCTTTTATCTTTGTTTACGACTTATCTTTTTTGTGGGTGATGATATTCAATATGTTTACCATTTTAATATTTTTTATTGTCAGATTCAATTGGCAAATCAGAAAATTTAGAAAAACTGCAGAGCTATGAAAAATACGATAAAAGTTGAAAGGGCGAAAAACAATATAACTCAAGCACAATTGGCTGAGTTAGCTAATGTTACTCGTCAAACGATTAATGCAATGGAATTAGGAAAGTATGCACCATCAACCGTATTAGCCTTGAAATTAGCATCTATTTTTAAGGTAGAAGTAAGTGAATTATTTTCTTTAGAAGAATCGGATTGGGAGTAGGTTACCCATTAAAAAAAGAATTTATTACTCAGCTTTAAATTCAAAATTAAATTCTTCCTGATATTTTACCCAAGCTTCTTTGCTATCGATTGACTCATGGCCATCATTTAAGAATAGTTTTAAATACAATTCTAATTGTGGTGCAGTTTTATATCCCGGTAAAGGAGCTATGGTGTTACCTTCTTCATCGAAAAAAACAATTGTTGGATATGCTGTTATCTGTAGGGCACCTGCCAATTCATGTTGGGCATTTCTTACATTTGCTTTTGATGAATCGTAATTCGGATTTGCAAAATTCTGACCTTTATAGTTTATATTTTCATTCCCTTCGGCATTAAACTTAACTGCATAATAATTTTTGTTAACGTAAGCTATAACATCTTCATTGTGAAATGTTTTTTTATCTAACAATTTGCAAGGTCCACACCATTTGGTGTAAACATCCATCATTATTTTTTTTGGTTTTTTCGCTTGAGCGGATAAAGCTTCATCCATACTCACCCAATTAATTTCCTTTTCTTGTGCCTCAATAGAAATTGCTATAAATACAATTACGATCACTAAAAAAACCTTCTTCATTATTGTTATTTTAATTTTATTATCTACAACTTTGTTGCAAAGTAAATAAGTAAATTACAAAAAGATGTATAAATAAATGTTAAATGCTTTTTTATCTAACATAATTTACCCTTAATTATTTTACTCCATGCATTAATTTTTTTATTACAGGATTCATGATTACCGAGAAAACCGCCAATATTACTGGAATTATAGCCAATACCCAAAAGAAATAACTAATACCATTGGCTTCGGCTATTCTATCAATATTTTCACCAAATTTACCGGCAAGTTTCATACCAATTGCCACGGCTAAATACCAAACTCCGAACATAAAAGCAATCATTCTGGCAGGAACTAATTTACTTACATAAGATAAGCCTACAGGTGAAATACAAAGTTCGCCAAGTGTGTGGAACAGATATACAAAAACAAGCCAGAATATACTAACCGATGCGGTTTGAGCACCAGGGGCAATATCTTTTGAAGCATATGCTACAAATGCCATACCTATTGCTAAAAACATCATTCCTATACCAAATTTCACATTCGCAGAAGGATTGTATTTACTTTCCCACCATTTCGAAAATAAAGGAGCGAATGTGATTATAAATAACGAATTAAGAACACCAAACCAGGATGCAGGGATTTCGGAAGCATCTTTTTGAAATTCAACAGTTAACATCCATATTGCTATGGCCCAAATGATTAAAAAACTCAATCCTAAAAACAAATTGGCCTTTGCATATTTTTTAAAGGTCTGTTTGAATAACAGAAACAATACCCAGGTAATTATTGACAACGGAATTATTGTCATTAATGTATTGACAATTTTAAATGTAAAACCCGAACTTCCAACCAAAATTCTGTTTGTATAGTCTTTTGCAAAAATAGTAAGAGTACCAGGAGCTTGTTCAAAAATACCCCAAAAGAAAATGGTTAAAAAAGCAAAAAATGTAACTGCTAACATTTTTTCTCGGGTGATCTTGGTGTATTGTGACAATCTGTAAACGAGTAATATAATAAAGAGAAATAGTGCAAATAAAATAGTAACACTATTTCCACTTATACCAAACATTTCAAAATTTAAAAAATTCACAGAACCTTGTGTAATCAAACTGGCTGGTTCATTTAATATCCATGTTAGTCCTAATACAGAAGAAACAAAAATAATAATATATTGCCAATTGGTAAAAGGCACACGTTTATCACCATCTTCTTCTTCCAAATCTTTCGATTCATTTTTAATTGGTTTTTTCCCCACATCACCAAAAATATCCTGAGCATACCAAAATTGAAGCATACCAAAAAGCATGAAAATACCGGCTAAACCAAACCCCCAACTCCAACCAACGGTTTCACCTAAATAACCACATAATAAAATCCCTAAAAAGGCACCTGCATTTACACCCATATAAAAAATGGTATAGGCACCATCTTTTTTTTCTTGATGATCTTTGTACATTATTGATATAATAGAGGTCATATTGGGTTTAAAAAACCCAGATCCAAAAACCAATAAAGTCAAGCCTAAGTAAACAAAGAAAGGAGTTTCAAAAGCCATAGATGCATGACCCAAGGTCATTAATAATGCTCCAACCACAACGGCCATTCTATAACCAATTTTTTTATCGGCCATATAGCCACCAATTAGAGTAGATAAATATACCAAAGCAGTATAGGATCCAAAAAGCGCCATGGCATGTTCACGAGGCCATCCCCATCCCGAATCCATAAGGGAAGCAGTAAAGAACATTACCAATAAAGCACGCATTCCATAATAGGAAAATCGCTCCCACATTTCGGTAAAAAATAGCACGAATAATCCTGAAGGGTGGCCTAAAACTTTACTTTTGAAAAAATCGTTTGTTGTAGTTGTATTCATGGTTGATGTATTTTGCTTTTTAGATGTATAAAAAACCCTTAAAGAAATGTTTCTTTAAGGGTATATTTTTAACTATTTACAAATTCTGTTTTTTCTTCTTCACTTACTTCGTGTTCATCATCTTCGGCACCATGTGTAAGAACTTCCAATTTTTTACGGAATAGCATTACAAGTCCTCCAAAAACAACACAAAATACGGCAATACCTGTAAAAACAGTAAATTCTCCTAATCCTTCGGCAGATTCACCTAGTAATCCAGCTAGTTTATTTCCAATACCGGTCATTGCAAAATAAATTCCCATCATAAGCGAGGCATATTTTAAAGGTGCGAGTTTGGTAATATAGGAAAGTGCAACAGGTGAGATACACAACTCTCCAACAGTATGAAATAAATAAGCCAATACTAACCAATACATAGCTGAAGAACCATTGCTTTCAAATTGGGCAGCAGCAGCTGTCATAAAAAAGAAACCTGTACCCATGATTATCAAACCTAAAATCATTTTATATAAGGAAGATGAAAGTTTTCCTTGTAATTTTCTGGTGGCCCAATAACCGGCTACTGCAGTTCCTAGAAATATGATAAACATGGCATTTAGAGATTGAAACCAAGATGCAGGTATTTCCATACCCATTAACATTCGGTTTGTTTTTTCTTTTGCATATATATTCATTAATCCTCCTGCCTGTTCAAAAGCACCCCAAAAAACAATTACCAATAAAAATGAAATGAAAAGAACAATAATTCTATCTTTTTCAATTTTAGTCAAAGGTTTTTTCAAAGCGGCTATTTCTTCAGGGTCTTTTGATACACCAATAAAATTGCCAACATTCTTTAAATATTTTTGACCAAACATATATTGAGCTAGGCCAAGTGCCATTCCTATACCGGCCAATCCAAATCCATAATGCCAACCGTGAACTTCACCTACATAACCAACTATTAAACTTGATAAAAATGCACCAACATTAATACCTATATAGAAAATGGTAAAACCTTTATCTCTTCTAATATCTCCTTGTTTGTATAATCCACCAACCATAGTAGAAATATTCGGCTTAAGTAATCCAACACCACCTATAATTAGACCTAAACCGGTATAAAACGCCCACATTTCTTCAACTGCAAGAATACTGTGACCAGCAACTAATAGAATTCCTCCGTAAAGAACTGACTTTTTTTGACCGAAAAACTTATCAGCCAGCCAGCCTCCCGGAATTGATGCAACATAAACAAGCATCGTGTACCACCCGTAAAGGGCTAGTGCTTCACCATTTGTCCATCCTAAACCGGCGTTTGAATCAGTAGTGGTTTGAACCAGGTATAATACTAAAATAGCACGCATTCCATAATAAGAAAAGCGTTCCCACATTTCTGTAAAAAAAAGAATAAACAGTCCTATAGGATGCCCAAAAAGTTCTCTTTGTTCAGGGGCTTTGGTAAGTGTTGACATAAATAGAAATTTTAATTATTTTTTTATTTGAATATTTTTATCTTCAGTTGAACCCAAAGAATTATCGATAAATTTAGTCATTTTATTGAAAAGGTGTAATCTGGTGTTTTTTCCTTCATAAATGCCGTGGGTTCTATCTGGATAGATAAAATAGTCAAATTGTTTATTTGCTTTAATAAGGGCATTTGCCATACGCATAGAATTTTGTACGTGTACATTATCATCACCAGAGCCATGTATCAACAGATAATCTCCCTGCAGCAGATTTGCGAAATTTATAGGTGAATTATCATCGTACCCGCTGGGATTTTCTTGGGGAGTTTGCATATATCTTTCGGTATAAACAGTATCGTAAAAACGCCAGGAAGTCACTGGTGCAACTGCTATGGCCATTTTAAACACATCGGCACCTTTGGTAATAGCCAATGAACTCATATGCCCACCATAACTCCATCCCCAAATACCAATTCTACTCGCATCTATATATTTGCGTTTCCCCAATTCTTTTGCTGATTCAATTTGATCTTCTACTTCGTATTTTCCCAATTCTTTATAGGTAATTTTTTTAAAATCTCGACCTTTGAATCCAGTTCCCCTACCGTCTACACAAACAATGATATAATCTTTTTGAGCCATCATTTGATGCCAGTAGTCATGCCTCCAAACATTGTTCCATCTATTTGTAACTTGTTGAGAACCAGGGCCAGAATATTGAAACATGAGTAAAGGATAGGTTTTATTTGGATCAAAATCTAAGGGCCTGATCATCCACATATTAAACTCACCATTTTTTGTTTTAAGGGTACTAAATTCTTTTTCAGGTAAATTATATTTGGTTAATTTTTCTGCTAGGTTTAAATTGTTTTTAATTTCTTGAATTTCTTTTCCCGATTTGGCATCCACCAAAGTATAAACAGGAGGCGTATTAACGCTAGAATAAGTATTGATAAAATAATTAAAGCTATTACTAAAAGCGGCTGAATTAGATCCAACGGACTTGTTTAATTTTAATTTTTTCTTTCCAGAAAGACCAACTGAAAAAATACTTCTGTTTATTGAACCTTCTTCGGTCGATTGATAGAAGATTTTATTTGTTTTGTTATTAAATCCATAGTATTTTGTTACTTCCCAATCGCCTTTTGTAATTTGATTTTTCAGTTTACCATTTTTATCATAATAATAAATGTGATTAAAACCATCTTTTTCACTTGTCCAAATAAAGCTATTGTCTTCTAAAAAGGTAAGATTATCATTGATATCAATATAAGCCGGATCATTTTCATTTAATACCAAGTTACTTTGTAATGTGTTGCCGTCAACAAACAATAAATTTAGATTATTTTGATGTCTATTCAATGTGGTTACCGCCAAAATATTTGCAGCTTTGGTCCATTGAATTCTTGGAATATAGTATTGTTTACTATTATCTAAATTTATTTCTTTACTCTTTTTAGTTTCTATCTTATGCAGAAATAAACTTACCTCGGCATTATATTCACCTGCTTTTGGATATTTAAAAACTTCTGTTTCAGGGTAAAGGTTTTCACCGTATATATCCATTGTATATTCTGGAACCTCACTTTCATCAAAACGAATAAAAGCCAACTTGTTTGATTCACCATTCCATTCAAAAGCCCTTACAAAACTAAATTCTTCTTCATAAACCCAATCGGTTAAACCATTGATTATCTCATTCTTCTTACCATCAAATGTAATTTGAGTCGTTTTAGCAGCTTCTAAACTTTTAATATAGATATTATTTTCATAAACAAAAGCTACATTTTTCCCATCTGGAGAAAATGTAGGGTTTTGAATGTTGTATTCTGCGATTAAGTCTAATTTTTTGGTTTTTCTATGGTAAACATAATATTTACCAATTTTTGAATGTCTGTAAATTTTTTCAAGATCTACACCAATAATTAATTTGGTTTCATCGTCACTAAAAGTATAATCATCAAAATATTTAATACCTGCCAGGTCGTTTCCTGCAACAACGGTTTCTATTTTTTTAAGTGTTACGTAATCAAATTTATCTAAATAAGTTCCAAAACTATTGTGATTTAAAATGGTATAAAAGTCCCCATTTTTCATAGACTGTAAAGACTCAAGCTCCTGTGTATTAAAGGTGTTTTTTACCCAAATATCTTCTAAGGAAATATCTTGTTTTTGAGAATAAATGGAAGTTGAAAGAACTAAAAAAAGAAAGAGAAGATTTTTCATTAAAAAAAATTAAAGAATACTTTGCCAAGTTTACGCAAAATATATGAAAACGATACTTAAAACCTAATAAAATTGTAGGAAAAGAGGTAATTTATCGGACCAAAAAATGAGAATTAAGTTGGATAATTGTAAAAATAATATTGATAATTTAAAAGGATCATTTTACTATTATATTTTATGGAACAGATTCGCTTTTGTCTTACTGTTTTTCTTATAATAAATAGAAGTGTATTGTTTATCTTTGAGATCGAAAAATAGTATTCTATGTCAAAATTAGTTTCAGGATTTTCAAAATTCTCAAAAAACGAAAAAATAAAATGGTTGGCCAGCAATTTTTTTACCGATGTAGAAAAGGGAATTGAAACCTTAAATCAATATGCAAACAACAACAAGAAGTTACAACAATTGCATGATGAATTTATTGAAAACACCATTTCTAATTTTTATATTCCCTATGCAGTTGCTCCAAATTTTATTGTTAATGGAAAACCTTTTGCGATTCCAATGGCAATTGAAGAAAGCTCTGTGGTAGCAGCAGCCTCATTGGTAGCAAAATTTTGGAGTACCAGAGGCGGATTCCAGGCTAAAGTTATCTCAACAACAAAAGTTGGGCAAGTTCATTTTATGTATCAAGGTGACTTTGAAAAATTAAAGAAATTCTTTGAAAGCAAAAAACCATCTTTGATAGAATCAACAAATCCAATTACGGCCAATATGCGTAAAAGAGGAGGTGGCATATTAGATATTGAGCTCAGGGATAGAACATCAAAATTGGAAAACTACTACCAATTGCATGTTACTTTTGAAACGGCTGATAGTATGGGAGCGAACTTTATAAACTCTTGTTTAGAAACAATAGCCCAAACATTCGAAAAACAAGCTTCTGAATATTTAGAAATAGAGATTGAAATTGTGATGAGCATCTTGTCTAATTATGTTCCGAATTGTTTGGTCAAAGCAGAAGTAAGTTGTAAAGTGGAAGAATTTTTTAGTGAAAATGCAACATTTTATGCAAAAAAGTTTGTGGAGGCGGTTACCATAGCAAATGTTGAGCCTTATCGAGCTGTTACACATAATAAAGGAATAATGAACGGAATAGATGCAGTTGTTCTTGCTACTGGAAACGATTTTAGAGCTGTTGCTGCTGGAGCACATGCATACGCTTCGAAGGATGGCAACTATAAAAGTTTAACCAAAGCAAAAATTGAGAATGGAATTTTTAAGTTTTGGATTGAAATTCCTTTATCTCTGGGTACTGTAGGAGGCCTTACCAAACTTCACCCTTTGGCAAAATTATCATTAGAAATATTGCAAAACCCATCTGCAAAAGAATTAATGGAAATAATAGCCGTTGCCGGATTGGCTCAGAATTTTGCAGCATTAAAAGCCTTAACAACAAGTGGCATTCAACAAGGGCATATGAAAATGCATTTAATGAATATATTAAATCAATTGGAAGCCAATGTTCATGAAAAAGAAATTATTACTAACAAATTTAAAAATTCCACGGTTTCTCATAATGCTATTGCCAAGGCATTACATGCTTTAAGAACTGAAAAATAAAAATAAAGTTAACTTATGTCAAAATAGTATTTTTCTATTTTGAAAATTTAATTTTCCTTTTTATAATATGTATATTTGATTAAAATAAAAATAAAGCCAAAATTGTCTTTGGCTACTTGATACAAACTAAAATTATAAATTATGTCATTTCAATTACCAAAATTAGCTTATTCATATGACGCGTTAGAGCCTTATATTGACGCTAGAACGATGGAAATTCATCATACCAAACACCATAATGGTTATACAACTAATTTAAATAATGCTATTGCCGGAACCGATCTCGAAGGAAAATCTATTGAATCAATTCTAGATGGTTTAGATATGAGTAATAATGCTGTTAGAAATAATGGTGGTGGTTTCTACAATCATGATCTTTTTTGGAAAATAATGTCTCCAAATGGAGGTGGTGAACCAAGTGGTTCATTAGCTGATGCTATTAATAGTGCTTTTGGTTCATTTAATGAATTTAAAGAGGCTTTCTCAAAAGCTGCTGCTACTCGATTTGGATCTGGATGGGCATGGTTATGTGTTCACAATGGAGGAACTGTTGAAATATGCTCTACTCCGAATCAAGATAACCCTTTAATGCCAGACACTGGCTGTGGAGGGACTCCTATTCTAGGCTTAGATGTTTGGGAGCATGCTTATTATTTAAATTACCAAAATCGTAGACCAGATTATATAGGCGCATTTTTTAATGTGATAAATTGGAGCGAAGTTTCAAATAGATTTGAAGCGAGTAAATAATCAAATTCTATTTTGAATTTATTAACCACGGAAAACTCCGTGGTTAATTTTTTTATAGGAAAAAGGATTCTGGTTAAATAGGATATTTATCTAATTATCAATATTATATAGAGTGAATTCAAGAAATTCAGCATTTTTATTGGCTTTTTTGGCAGCAATAATTTACGGCATAAGTTTTACTGTTGCTAAAGATGTGATGCCACTTTATATCAAACCTTTTGGATTCATTTTATTACGCGTAATAGGGGCAACTATTCTTTTTTGGATAGCAGGGACTTTTATTAAAAAAGAAAAAATAGCATTTTCAGATTTTTCCAGAATATTTTTTGCAGCTGTTTTTGGTGTAGCGCTTAATATGCTGGCTTTTTTTAAAGGACTAAGTATGACCAGTCCGATAAGTGCCTCTGTTATTATGGTTACTTCTCCAATTATTGTATTGTCATTTTCAAGCATTTTTTTAAAAGAAAAAGCTACAAAAAGAAAACTTGCAGGTATATTTATTGGAATGGCAGGAGCAGCGTTATTAATAATTTATGGACAAACTATAGTTTCTAATGAGAATGCTGGAATTGGCAACCTCTTAATTTTATTAAATGCCAGTTCTTATGCTTTATATTTAATATTAGTAAAGAATCTCGCAAAGAAATACAATCCTTTAACTTTTGCAAAATGGTTGTACTTATTTGGATTGATAATGGTTTTACCATTTGGTTTTCAGGAGTTTAGTGAAGTTGAATGGACAGAAATACCGACAACAGGATTGATTAAAATAGGCTATATTGTTGTTTTCACAACCTTTTTATCTTATATGTTCAATTTATTCGCAATAAGAAAATTAAAGCCTACAACCTTGAGTATTTTTATTTACCTCCAGCCTGTTATTGCAAGTACATACGCCTTGATAGTTGGAAGTGATTCACTGAACAGTTTAAAGATATTGGCAACAATTTTAATTTTTATTGGGGTCTATTTGGTTACCAGAAAACCGGAGAAAGAAATTAATTAGTCAATTCATTTTGGTCAAAATAAACAGTTTTAAAAGCATGAATGGGTATTAGACTTTCGATTAATTTATTATTAACTTTGCCTAATTTTAAAAAAATATAATGATACAATCTATGACAGGTTATGGAAAGTCTATTATTCAGCTAGATTCAAAGAAAATAACCATCGAATTAAAATCCCTAAACAGTAAAAATATAGATTTAAACACACGATTTCCAGGAGTATACAGAGAAAAAGAAATTTTAATCAGACGTAAATTAGCTAAAGAATTGATAAGAGGAAAAGTAGACCTTTCTTTTTATATTGAGTCCACCTCCGAAGAAACTAGCACTCAGATAAATAAGGCTGTAGTATCGCATTATATCAATCAATTAGAAGAATTTAACAAAGATACAGACTCCTTGTCTATTGCCATGAGAATGCCAGACGCTTTAAAGACAGAACGCGAAGAATTAGATGAAAATGAATGGGCAAAAATTGAAAATAGTATTGACGATGCTTTGGTTAGTTTACAGGAATACAGAACAGCTGAAGGACAAGTATTAAAAAATGATTTTGATTTGCGAATAGAAACCATAAAGAATAATTTAGATGAAGTTATAAATTTAGATGAAGGTCGATTATTAGCGGTTAGAGAGAGATTACAAAAGGCTATAAACGAATTAAAAGTTACTGTTGACGAGAACCGTTTTGAACAGGAAATGATCTACTATCTTGAAAAATTAGATATTACCGAAGAGAAAGTAAGGCTTAATAATCATTTAAATTTCTTTTTAGAAGAGTTAAATAGCACAGAATCAAATGGTAAAAAACTCGGATTTATTTCTCAGGAAATAGGAAGAGAAATAAATACAATAGGTTCGAAAGCCAATTATGCCCCAATGCAGAAAATGGTTGTTCAAATGAAAGATGAGCTCGAAAAAATTAAGGAACAGTTGCTAAATGTTTTGTAATAATGAGTAAAAAGATCGATAAACTTATTGTTTTTTCAGCACCATCAGGATCTGGTAAAACAACAATTGTTCATTATCTGTTAAATAGAAAAGATCTAAACTTAGACTTTTCTATTTCTGTAACATCAAGAGAGAAAAGAGGAAATGAAATGGACGGGAAAGATTATCATTTTATTTCACTAGAAGAGTTTAAAAATCATATTGATCGAGATGATTTTATAGAATGGGAAGAAGTATATGACAACAATTTTTACGGAACCTTGAAATCGGAAGTAAAAAGAATATGGTCACATAAAAAAAATGCGATTTTCGATATTGATGTTGTTGGCGGTTTGAGAATAAAGAAAAAATTCCCGGAGCAGACCCTGGCAGTATTCGTAAAACCACCATCTGTTGAGATTATGGAAGAAAGACTTAGAAACAGGAAAACAGATTCAGAACAAAAAATTCAAGAGCGAGTGAATAAGGCGGAAAGAGAGTTTAAATTTGCAAATGATTTTGATTATATTTTGGTGAATGATGATTTGGATACAGCTAAGAAAGAAGCTTACGAACTGGTTAAGAAATTTTTAGATAGTTAAAAACAAAAAAGTATTTTATTAAGTAATAATTTTAAATAATGAAAACGGGTCTTTTTTTTGGAACATTCAACCCCGTTCATGTGGGTCATATGATTATTGCAAACCATATGACAGAATTTACCGATTTAGACGAGGTTTGGTTCGTTGTGACCCCTCACAATCCGTTTAAGAAAAAAAGTAGTCTTTTACCTGATTATCATCGTTTTCAAATGGTTTTGATCGCTACCGAAGATTTTATAAAACTAAAACCTTCGAAAATTGAATTCGACTTACCTCAACCAAATTATACAATTAACACGCTTGTTCATTTATATGAAAAATATCCCGACAATGATTTTAGTTTGATAATGGGAGAAGACAATTTAAAATCATTTCACAAATGGAAAAATTATAAGACTATTTTAAAGAATCATGATATTTATATTTATCCAAGAGTCGATAGTAAGACAGAAATTTTAAATTTTGATGATCATCCAAAAATTCATAAAACAGATGCTCCAATTGTTGAAATATCTTCAACTTTTATTAGAAAAGGAATAAAAAACAATAAAAATATAATGCCTTTACTACCA
>VAPL010209799.1_pt1 | contig 12228 bp, 7 predicted proteins | sample 3395061 | NCBI WGS metagenome assembly VAPL01 (sample SAMN08290444, study PRJNA428436) | hydrothermal vent metagenome | isolation source: Deep-sea hydrothermal vent chimney 2 | place: Pacific Ocean: Juan De Fuca Ridge | depth 2182 m m
TAATTGCCACTCAATGACTTCTCTATTATGTGATTTAAGGTATTCGTTAGCCTGGCTAAAATGCCTGCAACCAAAAAAACCACGATAGGCAGATAAAGGCGAGGGGTGAGGTGCTTTTAAAACCAAATGACGGGTATTATCAATTATCGCCCCCTTTTTTTGTGAGTAGCTGCCCCATAATAGAAATACTACGTGTTCACATTCTTTATTAACTATTTCTATGATTTTGTCAGTAAATTGTTCCCAACCTTTACCTTGGTGGGCATTCGGTTTTGAGTCTTCTACTGTCAACACTGCATTCAGTAGTAATACGCCTTGTTTTGCCCAGCTTTCTAAATACCCATGATTTACAGTTTGAATATGTAAGTCTGTTTCCAGCTCTTTATAGATATTCACCAAGGAGGGTGGTGGTTTTACTCCTGGCAAAACAGAGAAACACAAACCGTGGGCTTGTCCAGCTTGATGGTACGGGTCTTGACCTAAAATAACAACTTTCACCTTGTCTAAGGGGGTTGTTTCAAGAGCATGAAACCAATGGGAGGAATGTGGGTGAATTGTTTTCTGTGCATCTTTTTCAGAGCGTAAGAATTTTTTCAAAGCTTGCATATAAGGCTTATGGAATTCTTCAGCTAATACAGCTTGCCAGCTTGGGGCGTTATCTAAAACCATGAGGGTATCTTATTTTAGTGATATTTGCACTATAGTACCAATTATTGAGCTAATAAGGCTTCAAATTCAATGGCAGGTACAGGTTTACTGAAGTAGTACCCTTGCACATACTCACATTGGTATAGGTTTAATATTTTGAGTTGTTCTTTTGTTTCTACGCCTTCAGCAACAACTGATAGGCCAAGATTTTTGCAAATTGTAATAATAGAGATCACTAATGCTTCATCACTTTTGTCTTCCGTTATATCTTTAATAAAGGATCTATCAATTTTTACAGTTGATACAGGCAGGTTTTTTAAATAGCTTAATGAGGAGTAGCCCGTACCAAAATCATCCAGTGAAAAAGTAATCCCTTTGCTTATCAATTCTTGCATTTTTACAACAGATTTTTTTACATCATTAATCAAACTATATTCGGTAATTTCTAAATCAATACATTGAGCTGGTACATTAATTTTATCGAGTAAATTAATAAATGATTTGGAAAAATGTTCATCCTGGAACTGTCGGGTACTGATATTTATACTGAGTCTTTGTTGTAGTTTCCAAAGTCCTGCTTTGATCCAACTAGCCAGTTGTTTTAAGCTTTCTTCTAACACCCAGTTACCTACATCAATTATAAGACCTGATGACTCTAAAATATCCAGAAAATAACCGGGTGCCATAATTCCATTTTTTGGATCATTCCAGCGTAACAATACTTCTGCACCATGAATAGCTCTCGTTAACGCTTTATTTTTTGGTTGAAAATATAGTATAAATTCATTATTATTGTGGGCTACTCTTAATTTTCGTTCAAGCTCTAACTGGCGGTGAACCTGAATACTCATATCTTGATGAAAAACTTCAAATTGGTTTTTTCCCGATTTTTTTGCTTCATACATAGCGGTATCTGCAAAACGAAGTAACTCATGGCTGTTATCCGTTCCCGCTGAAAACATTGATATTCCAATACTTGCTGTTAAATTAAAGGTCATGTTTTCAAGCAGAATATCTTTTGCAATAAATTTATTCAGTTTTTTTGTAACATTGCGGGCTTGATTAAGCGCTTCTATTGAATCAAGGCTTAGCCCTGTAAGAATCACTACAAACTCATCGCCTCCTAGTCGGGCAAGTGTATCTTCACCCCGAATCTCAGCTTGTAAGCGTCGAGCAATTTCTTTTAAAACTAAATCACCTGTTGGGTGTCCTAGAGAATCGTTTACATATTTGAAATTATCGAGGTCAATATATAACAAGGCACTATGGCTGTTATTACGCTGGACTCTATCAATCTCATAATCCAGTCGTTTTAATAACTCATTACGATTAGCTAAACCTGTTAAGGTATCATAATAGGCAAGGTATTTTATGGTTTCCTCTGCTGAACGTAGAGAGCGGATATCCTTGGCAACTGTTGAAAAGAAGTCTATTTCACCTTGAGAAGATTTATGAGATACTAATACTTGAGAGGTTAATATTATTTCACCTGAATTTGAGATAAAAGTTGTTTCCCCCGTCCACATGCCATGTTTAATTGCATAAGGGATAGCTTTTTCCATTATCAAGATAGCATCACTTGTTTTGTGAAAGTCAGATAAACGTATTTTGTTTAAATTTTCATCAGTAGGTATAGCGAGTAATTCATGTCCTGCTTTATTCAAGTAAGTTAGAAAACCGTCAGTGTCAGCGATACATATTAAATCTGGAGTGGCTTCTAAAATAGCAAGTAATCTATTTTGTTGTTCAAGCACTATTTTATTATCTAGAATAAGTCGCCACTCTCGCAGTACGCGACTAGCAATAACAGGTAGTTCTCGCAATGTCTGGTCTGATTTTACAATATAATCCAGTGCGCCTGCTTTTATTGCTTTAACAGCGATAGCTTCATCCCCAAAGCTAGTCATTACAATAATTGGGCATATATTATCATGCTTGCAGTGGTCAATAAAATGAATGCCATCTCCATCAGGTAGACGAAAATCGGTAATAATTAGATCTGGTTTAAATTCAGAAAAAAATTGGCATGCTTCTGATAAGGTGTGCGTACTAATTATTTGGTATTGTGGGTGAGTTTCAAAGGCGCGTAAAATTAATGCTTCATGTGCAAGGTCATCCTCAACCAATAAAACCTTATATTTAACTTGGTTGTTATTTGTCTGGGATTTTAGCTTCATTATGTTATTCATTAATCATTCTCATTACGCATTTGAAAAAATGCTTCTGGCTCAAATATTTAGTTTTAAACAGTACAAATAATTTCTTCTATGGCTTGACTTTGTTCTATTACTTCTATGAGCAGGTCGAAAAGAATGCTCTTTGAAATTTTGAGGTCATCTAAATAATTCATTATTAATGTTGGCAATTGATCAAAATCAATTTCTGCCAGATCTGGGGTTGGTTCAATCAAGTGAGCTAATTGGTCGGCAAGACCCACTAACTTTGCTTGTTTGTTGTAAATGCTTGAATCAGTGGGTTGGTGATGAAATTTAATAATTTCACTTACTTGCTTGGGAACCCCCCAATTTTCTAGAAGTAATGCACCAATAGTCGCATGGTCAAACCCTAATAGTGCCTGTTCAATTTGATACCTTTCCTGATTTTCATTGATTACCTGCCATGCAATTGTGGCTGATAATTCAGGTTCATTTTTATAGATAACAAGCTGACCAAGGTCATGTAGCAAGCCAGTAAGAAATAATAGTTCAGGGTCTGATTCAGAAACTAATTTTGCGAGTAATTTTGCAGTAATTCCACAGCGTATACTGTGTTGCCAGAACTCAGTAATATTAATACCATCATCTATCAATGCTGAAACAGAATTAACGGCAGAGTTAACAAGCACAATATTGCGTAAATCATATTCACCAATAAGGTTGACTGCTGTACTAATACTATAAACAGTATTGGGTAGAGCGTAATAAGAGCTATTAATTATTCGCAGTGTACGAGCACAAAGACTGGGATCTATACTAATGACCTCTGCAATATCATCACGCGTGTGCTTCGGGTCTTTTAAAGTTTTTTCTAATTGCGTGTAGACATTAGGTAAGCTAATGAGGTGAACTACATTGCTTACTAATGCTTCGGGAGTATTGGTGTTAACTGTTAACTGCAAAACCGAATCCTTTTTATTCTATAAGAGTAGAAATATAGCAGAAGTATACATAATTAATAAATTGAGACTTGGTTGGCTGTAGAGTGGGCCTTAGCCTGCGATAACCCAAAAATATTGGTTCAATGGTGGGTTGAAGTCCACTTTACAGTATAAGTCGTTATTTTAATACTAGACTAAATTTGGCGATTGGTTCCATATCAGCCAATAAAAACCTAAATTTTCAAGCATCGGCATAAATTGTTGTAAATCTAAAGGTTTAACCAAATAACTATTTGCATAATTATCGTAGGCCTGAGTAATATCTTTTTCAGCAGATGAGGTTGTCATAATAACCACGGGTATGCGAACTAATTCGGGGTCAGTTTTAATGGTTTTTAATACTTCCAAACCATCTATTTTAGGTAAGCGTAGATCAAGTAAAATTAATTCAGGCTTAGGTGATGACAAAGGTTTGCTATAAATATTGAGCCGATATAAATAATCAAGAGCTGCTTGCCCATCTTTAACATGATAGATTTTATTCGCTAATTTGAAATCTTGAAGATTACGTTTAACAATAACAGCATGGGCCTCTTCATCTTCTACTAACAAAATTGTGATGGGTTTACCTTCCATTATAATTCTCCAGAGGATTTTAAATTAATAGCTTCAGGGAGGGTGAATAAGAAACAGGCGCCCTGCTCAAGCCCTTTTGATTCAACATAGATAGTTCCTTGGTAAAGCCCTACTATACGCTTTATCAGTGCTAATCCCAAACCACTTCCATCAATGCTAGGGTTTAGCTGTTCAAAAATATCAAATATTTTTTCATTATATTGTAGTTCTATCCCTATACCGTTATCTCTAACATAAAAAATAGTTTTTTCATTTGTTTTGTGGGTGCCTATTTCGATGACAGGGTTTAACTGTTTGCCCATGTATTTTATCGAGTTTTCTATTAGATTCTGCCATATTTGTGTTAATTCAGAATAATCGCCTAGTAAAGTTAGCTCGGTTTCATCAACTTTAATATTAATTTTGTTTTTAGAAATACTACCTGCAGTAAGTTTTAATACATCAGCAATCAGTTGTTTAAATGAAATAGGTTTTATATTTTTAGATTGTCTACCGACTCGTGAGAATTCAAGTAAATCATCCAGTAATATTCCCATTTTATTAGTGGCCGATGCCATAAAATTAATATCCTCAGCAATTCTTGCGCTGTCTGATTTGTCAATGTCCGCTGTTAAGTAACCGAGAAAGGTTTTAACTGTGACTAATGGGCTTTTTAGATCATGAGAAATCATATAGATAAATTGTTCAAGTTCGGTGTTTTTTTCTAGTAGTTCTTTATCTATCTTTTTGCGGTCGGTAATGTCATTAATGATTGCATAGTAGACGGGGTTATCTGGTACATCATATATTTGTAAGCGTACTTCGACAGGATAACAGCTACCATTTTTACGCTTATGGATAGTTTCGAAGATTAGCTGGTTTTGTTTTCCTTGTTGTAAAGGGAGAATAAACTTAGAAAAAATTTGCTGGGTATATTCTGGTTTAATATCAACAGGTGTTAGTTGTTTTAGCTCCTTCATGCTATAACCTAGATTTTGGCGTGCACCTTGATTTACTTGTAAAAAATGAAGAGTTTTAACATCAAAAATATATATTTCATTGGATGACTGCTCTAAAATATGGCCTAAACGAAGGTTATTTTTTTCTGCCAAATTACGTTCGGAAATAACACGGTTTAATCGTTTACTTAACTGCCAATAATAAATAAAACAAGCTGTTACAACTAATAACAATAATAAAGCAATCGACAAGAAACGAACTCCGTATTGCTGATACCAAGGTTTATTGGCTGTATAAATAAAGTTATCAAGAGAGTAATTTGCAGGCATTTTTTCTTGTTTAACAAGCACCTCAGCCATTCGATACCACCTGCCTGGGTTGGTGTGACCAATTTCCACTAGATTGGGTAACATTAGTTTTTTTATGCTTTGGGCTTCAAATATTAAGTGTTCACGGGATTCTTGAGAGTGGTATTGTTTAATGATTAAATCAATAATTTCATTTGTATGGTCCATTGCATATTGCCAGCCTCGTAAAGTAGCTTGCAAAAAACGTTCAACCCTTTCAGGGTGGTTATTTACTTCATTTTCTGTTGTAAAAAGAGTGTCGCCATAGAAATCAATACCATAATTAATAGGGTCAATAATGCGGCTATTAATACCTGCTTTGTTGAGCAAAAAAGGTCGGTTGATGATATAAACTCCCATCGCATCAACCGTTTTATTGACTAACTCATCAATCACATAGCTTTGTTTTATAACTTTAATATCTGATAACTTAACGCCTTCATTTTGTAGCATAGCCAATATATTGATGGAGTTATCACCCATTTGTAACATTACACGTTTACCAATCAGGTCGTGTGGAGAATATATATTGCTATCAGCTCGAACCATTAAAGCTGTAGGAGAATGTTGAAAAATGGGAGCAAGGGCAACGACAGGTTTACCCTGTAGACGAGCATATAATAAGTCTGTTTGGGTCTGGCCGTATTGTGCATTACCTGCTAAAACTTCATCAACTGTAGGTTTATCTAATTTGGCTTCAATTAGTGTGACATCAAGGCCGGCATCCTTATAATAACCTTGCTCAATTGCTGCATAAAACCCAGCAAATTGAAATTGATGCAGATAGCGTAATTGTACTGATATGGGTTCTAAAGTTATTGGGTCAGTCTTGGTTTCTGCTTGTGCCCAAGGTGCAAAGAAAAGAATTAAGCTATAAATAGTGAAGTAATAATGTGTGTTATATATTGGCATAATGTTGAATATAGAAGCATTCATTGTGAAAATAACAGGAAATCAAACTGCTGGTGACTTCGTTATTTTTGATATTCAGAAAGGGCAGGGCAACTACAAAATAAATGCCTGTCACCATAGGTATTATTAATACGTCCTATGGGGGGCCAGTATTTATCATTATGTTGAACTTTATTGGGGAAAAAAGCCTGCTGCTTTGAGTAGGGGAAATCCCATTGTTGTTCTAATAATAGCTGGTGAGTGTGGGGGGCATTATGGAGTACATTATTGGTAGTATCTGTTTTTCCTGATTCAATTTCTGCAATTTCCTGACGAATGGAGATTAAAGCAGCACAAAAACGATCTATTTCGGATTTGCTTTCACTTTCTGTAGGTTCAATCATTATAGTTTCTGGTACAGGAAATGAAACCGTAGGTGCGTGGAAGCCATAATCAATTAATCGTTTGGCAATGTCGTCTACAGTAATGTTGCATGATTTTTTAAACATACGGCAATCAATAATACATTCATGAGCCACTCGGTTATTTTTACCGGTAAATAAAATAGGGTAATGAGGTGCTAGCCGGTGAGCCATATAGTTGGCATTTAAAATTGCATGTAAAGTCGCTTGTCTTAAACCTGATGCCCCCATCATGGCAATATAGGCCCAGGCAATGCTTAATATGCTGGCTGACCCCCACGGTGCTGCTGATACAGTCCCTATAGTTCCATGTGTTGATTTGGCAGGATTTACACCTGAAATAACAGGATGGTCAGGTAAGTAAGCCGCTAAATGCTGCCCCACTCCAATCGGGCCAACTCCAGGTCCACCTCCACCATGAGGAATAGCAAATGTTTTATGTAAATTAAGGTGGACGACATCCGCGCCTATTTTACCTGGACGACTTAAACCGACCAAGGCATTAAAATTGGCACCGTCTAGATAAACCTGCCCACCATATTGGTGAATGGTCTCACATATTTCTCGAAAAGATTGTTCATAGACCCCGTGAGTGGAAGGGTAGGTAATCATTAATGCACCTAAGGTATCTTTATATTTTTTTACTTTATCCTGTAGCTCATCGAGACTGATATTACCATTTTTATCACAAGCTAATACCACTACTTTAAAGCCAGCCATCACGGCACTGGCAGGGTTTGTACCATGAGCAGAGGCAGGAATTAAGCAAATATTTCTATGTGCCTCATTACGAATAGCATGAAATTTTGCAATAACTAACAGGCCGGTATATTCACCTTGTGAACCTGCATTGGGCTGTAAAGAAAAGGCATCAAACCCAGTTAAATCAGCTAGCATATCTTCTAGCTCATCAAACATTTGTTGATAACCTAGCGTCTGGTATAGCGGCGCAAAAGGATGGATATTACTAAATTCGTTATAAGAAATAGCTTGCATTTCTGTTGCTGCATTGAGCTTCATCGTGCATGAGCCGAGTGGAATCATGCTACGGTCTAAAGCAATATCTTTACTGGCCAAATAACGCATATAGCGCATCATTTCGGTTTCAGAGTGATATTTTTCAAAAACGGGATGTTGCAAAAAATTATCTGTACGCAATAAATTTATAGCGATACATTTATCCGATTGTTTATCTAATAAATTAATATCGGGAATATCTACAGTGGAATTAGCGAAAATACGCCAAATTCTCCTTAAGGTTTGTCGGTTTGTTGTCTCATCCAATGAAATACCTAAAGTATCAGCATCAATTAAACGGAAATTAATTTCTTCTTCCTGGGCTTGGTTCAGTAATCGTTTTGCACGGTGTGGTGTATTTATTGTGAAGGTATCAAAATAACTTTTAGTTGGAATTTTATACCCTAGCTGTTTAAGTCCTGCTACAAGTATTACAGTGTATCGGTGTACCCTATTAGCTATCAGTGATAAACCTTTTGGACCATGATAAACTGCATAAAAACCAGCAATAACAGCCAGTAAAACTTGAGAGGTGCATATATTACTTGTTGCTTTATCTCTACGAATATGTTGCTCTCTGGTTTGTAAGGCCATGCGATAGGCAAGTTGCCCATGTACATCTTGAGAGACTCCTATAATGCGGCCGGGCACTGAGCGTTTATAACTGTCTCTAGTGGCAAAAAAGGCCGCATGTGGACCGCCATATCCCATTGGAACACCAAAGCGTTGAGAATTACCTACCACTATATCGACATTAAAATCAGCAGGCGGTTTTAATAAAACTAAACTTAGTAGATCAGCAGCAACAGTAACTAATGCTTGTTTTGTATGTGCAATGTTAGAGACTGAGTTAAGCTCGTGTATTTCACCATTTATACCTGGATACTGAACTAAAACATTAAAAAAATCCTGGTTTTTTAACTCGGTATAGGGGCAGCCAATTTTAATATCAAAACCTAAAGACTTGGCGCGAGTTTGCATAACGGCAATGGTTTGGGGGTAACAGTCCTGGTCGATAAAAACAGCATTTGACGGACTTTTAGATAAGCGCCGAGACATAGCCATTGCTTCAGCAGCAGCCGTTGCTTCATCAAGTAAAGAAGCATTTGCCAACTCCATCCCGGTTAAATCCATTACCATTTGTTGAAAGTTTATTAAAGCTTCAAGACGGCCTTGACTTACTTCCGCTTGGTAGGGGGTGTAAGCCGTGTACCAGGCAGGATTTTCTAATACATTTCGTTTAATGACCGCAGGCATTATGGTGTCGTAATAACCCATTCCAATCAGTGAGGTATAGACCTTATTTCGACTACGGATTTTTCTAAGGTATTTTATAACAGCACTTTCACTGATAGATTCTGTTAGTTTTAATTGCTCATCACTTAGGATATTATTTGGAATGGCTTGTTCAATTAAGTCTTCTAGACTTTCTATTCCCAGTACGGAGAGTATTTCAGCTGTTTGCCGTTTATTAGCACCAATATGGCGGCGAATAAAATCACCTCGCATTTCCAGTTGACTGAGAGGTAGTTTAGAACAAGACATACTTATCACCTTTGGTAACGGTGTGGAACAAAAGGAAGTTGAGTTTTTTGCACAGGGAGTAGTCGACTTCTTACCTTAGCAAATAAGGTCTGGTCATTATTGCTACTCTTTATTAGAGCTAAAGCAATCGGTTTACCTAAGGTGGGTGAGAAACTGCCGCTACTAACAATACCTATTAGATTACCTTGTTTATCAAACAATTCAGTATTTTGTCTAACAGGTATTTTTCCCTCAACAATAAGACCTATACGTTTTCTGTCCGCTCCATTTGTTAATTGAGACTGGATAATAGTACTGCCGATAAAAGTAGGCCTTTGCTTCCGAAAGGTCCATTTTAAACCGGCCTCTACGGCTGAAATCGTTTCATTTATTTCATGACCATATAAGCTTAATCCTGCTTCAAGCCTAAGTGTGTCACGGGCTCCCAAACCTATAGGTAGAATTTGCTGGAAAGATAAAAGTAGCTTTGCTAATGAAAGAGCATATGGCTTATCAATTGAAATTTCAAAACCATCTTCTCCCGTATAGCCACAACGACTAATAATACATGGCATATCAGAAATTTGAGTGGTACAGGCGTGCATAAATAATAATTGAGAGGCCGGTTTTGACAACTGGGCCATAATATTTTTAGCAAATGGGCCTTGTACTGCAAATAAAGCCTGGTCCTGTAGAATGGTGAGCTTGCATTGATTAGATAAATGTTGCCGTAGGTGGGCAAAATCTTTTTCTTTGCAAGCAGCATTCACTACCACTAAATAGCCTTGTTCTGTTCGGGTAATAATAATGTCGTCAATAATCCCGGCATTTTTATTGGTTAATAATGTATAACGTTGCTGTCCCGGTGATAGCCCCAAGATGTCGCTTGGTACAAGGTTTTCAAGTTCAGTTGCAACCGAAGTGCCTGTAATAAGGCATTGCCCCATATGTGAAATATCAAAAAAGCCAACCTGTTCTCGACAGTGTAGATGTTCTTTAATAATACCAGTGGGATATTGCACAGGCATTGCATAGCCGGCAAAAGCCACTATTTTTGCGCCTAATTCAATATGTAAATTGTGAAGCGGTGTTTTTTTAAGTTCTGACATAATACAAATTATGCTTAAAAGTAAAGCTGTAGTTTACTCCCTATCTTACTTAACTTGCACCATAATTGAAGTTGAGTGATAGTTTTATTGGGGGGTAAAGATTGGAAGTCCTCCTTGTTTTTAAACCTGGCTGATTATTTATGAGCACCCAGTACATTGACTTCCCAATACTTTATAGAAAAAGCAGAACAGCGTAGAGTGGAAAAGCGATAATGTTTACCACCATTATTTTGCAAATCAAACAGCTCTACAACTTATAGTCTGTGGTTTGTTAATAAACCTTGTGAAAATTTTTGGAAGTGAGGCTTTAGCCTCGTCTGAATCATGCGAGGCTAAAGCCTCACTTCCAAATATTAGAATAAATATAGTTAGCTACTTATTCTGACATAGAGGTAAGTCCTCGTAAAACAAAATACAATCCTATAGCCAGGAAAAAAGCCATAAACCCCAGTATAAGGAATTTTGCAGTAAATAATGCTGGATTATTGGTATTGTCATGCGTGATATAAAGCTTGTATGCGATCAAATTCGCTAACGATCCAAACAGGCTGCCAAAGCCACCAGCGTTCGTCCCCCAAAGTAGCGCCTCCCAGTTTGTTGTGAACTTTGCGAATAGCAGGGTTGTGGGAACGTTGCTTATGATTTGGCTGGCAAGTGCGGAAAATATAAATACATGTCCGGAGTCTTTCATCTGGGATGCCAGCAGGATTTTCATGTTTTCTGCAAGACCAAAAAAGAAAAAGAAGCTGACCAAAAGTGCATAATCGACACGAAGCGTTTTGGGGTCAAACAATAACGCATAAATAATGACCAGGAGAGCGGTTAAAACTGGCAATATATGGAGTATCGACAATAGAACAACTAGGAGAAAAACTCCATAAATATAGGCCGACCTATTGATTTTTTCCATTTTCAATGGTTTTTGTCGGTTGCTCCTGGTTTTTATGAGCAATGATGAAATAACTAGAATAATCAGGAAAACTATTGAAAAGGGTGCGATAGTTGTAATAAATATTGCTGGGGATAAATCATAAAACCAGTATATATACAGATTCTGTGGATTTCCGAAGGGCGTTAATGCCGAGCCTGCATTGGCTGCCAAAGCTTCCATAATAACCAGTAAATCCTTGCGATTTATGTTAAGTGCCAGGGTTAGCGGTACGATCATAATCAAGGCAACATCATTGGTCACCAGCATTGAGAGGATGAATGTTGTCATAACCAACTTTAACGGTATGACGCTTCCTTTTTCGATGGATTGGGAAAATCTTGTTATAAGTCCGCTGTGCTGAAGCCCATTAACAGCAACAAAAAGGGCAAGCAGGATAAAAAGCACCTGTAATTCCCGAATTGAATAATCCGGAAAATGCTTGGTATACATCACTGTCAGCACAAAGCCAACAGCAGAGACAATCAGGAGCCATTCTTTCAGAATAAAATCAATCAATATGTTTTGAAACTTCAATATGTTTACCCAAGTCCGACGTGATACTATCAAGGAGGCTGTCCGAGAATAGAGAACCTGCTACGGAAAAAGCCCTTTTGGCCACTTTCCCCGTTCATTTTCGTTACACGCGTAAACTATTATATTCAAATGA
>VAPL010480529.1_pt1 | contig 12228 bp, 13 predicted proteins | sample 3395061 | NCBI WGS metagenome assembly VAPL01 (sample SAMN08290444, study PRJNA428436) | hydrothermal vent metagenome | isolation source: Deep-sea hydrothermal vent chimney 2 | place: Pacific Ocean: Juan De Fuca Ridge | depth 2182 m m
CGCGAGCGCCACTATCTTGGCCGGGTCATGCAAAAGGCGAAGGAAATCAAGCAACATTCCGCTGCCTTTTCCTGGAAATCCGATGCGGCCGGTCGATTTTCGTTCGGTGTTTTTCTTATCGGCTTTGATGTTTTTCGTGCTATCAGCATGTTGATGGTGGTGTATTCCAATCTCAGTGTGGGCGAGATGATGGCAGTGTTCGGTTATCTCTGGTTCATGATGGGGCCGGTGCAGGAAGTGTTGAATATTCAGTATGCCTGGTATGCCGCAAGGGCGGCCATGCAGCGCATTAACCAGCTGTTTGAATTGCAGCAGGAGCCGGAATATCCGCATTTGCATAATCCCTTCAGCGGCAAACAAACCGTTGGCATCGAAGTGCGGGATATCTGTTTCAGTTATGGCAGGGACAGCGAGACAGTGCTTCGGCATGTCAATCTGGATATTCGTGCGGCGGAAACCGTGGCTCTGGTGGGTGCCAGCGGCGGCGGTAAATCCACCCTGGTGCAGGTTCTGCTCGGCATGTATCCTGCGCAGCAGGGCATGCTGTATTTTGACGGCGTACCGGTGACGGAAATTGGTCTGGATGTGGTGCGTGATAACGTGGCGACGGTGATGCAGCATCCGGCCATGTTCAATGACTCGGTGCGCCAGAATTTGACTCTGGGATTGGATATTGTCGATGAGACCCTCTGGCAGGCGCTGGAGATGGCTCAGTTGCGCGATGTGGTGATGGCGATGCCCGAGGGGCTGGAGACGATTGTCGGCCGTCAGGGCGTGCGTCTATCGGGCGGGCAGCGCCAGCGTCTGGCGATTGCGCGCATGCTGTTGAGTCAGCCCCGAGTGGTGATTCTGGATGAAGCCACCTCCGCCCTGGATACGGCCACCGAAGCCCGTCTGCATGCCGCTATGCGCCCGTTTTTGCAAGCGCGCACAACCCTGATTATCGCCCACCGGTTAAGTGCGGTAAAACAGGCGGACAGGGTTTATGTATTCGAAGACGGGCATATTATCGAAGAAGGCGTACACGAGGATCTGATTCGCAGTAACGGCCTTTACAGCCGCCTCTACGGTCATCAGCAGGAGGAGAGTGAAGGCTAGCCATTCTCCTCCTGCGGCTCGATGTGTCGTTTTAATCTTTGGGTTTAATTCCCATCCGCTTGCGGCGGGGTTGTTTAATGCTGATGGCCACCAGCGCCATGAACATGGCCGTGCTCCAGCTCTTCTTTGCTGGCTTCGCGGATCTCGACAACCTTGATTTCAAAATTCAGGTTAACGCCAGCCAGCGGGTGGTTGCCATCGACGGTAATTTCCTCGTCAGTAACCTTGATAACCGTGACAGGAAGAGGCTGACCGTCCGGGGCTTCGGCATGAAATTGCATGCCGACTTCAATTTCTTCATCGCTTTCGAACATGTCGCGGGGCACGACCTGGGTCATGCTGTCGTTGCGTTCGCCATAACCCTGGGCCGGTTCGATGCTGATGGAAAACTCATCGCCGGCCGATTTACCCTGCAGAGCCTGTTCCAGGCCGGGGATGATATTGGCGGCGCCATGCAGGTAGGCAAAGCTGCCGTCCTCTGCGCTGTCGATGATATTGTCCTGATCGTCTTTCAGAATGTAATTGAGGGTGGCAACCCGGTTTTCTTCTATTTGCATGATATTTTCCGCTAAAATTTTAATAGTGGCGCAGAATATCATATTATCCGGAATATTCCCTTATGAACGGCGGGAACTTTTTTGTATGACGGGTCTCTATTTCGATTCTGAATCCCCCGGTAACGGCTGAGCTTTTTGCTGTGCTTATTCTGCGGGCCGATATTTTGCAATCACTGCGAGGGAGCAAATATAATGAAATCAAAACTGATGATTCTGCCGGCGACAGAAGCAAATGCTATTCAGCTGCTGCGGGTACCGGATGATTTTGAAGAGCAGGAAGTCTACCGCTATGTTACGGGGGTGATCGCCGGGGTGGAAGAAGATAATCCGGATTATGACTGGGATGATATCGCCGTTGAGCTGGAAGCCTGTGGTTTTGAGATACTTGATTTTATACTCGGCCCGAGTCTGGGCTAGAACGAAAAAGAGGAGTAAACAGCATGCCTACTTATGATTATGCCTGTGAAGAAAATGGACGGGTTGTGGAAGTCCAGCACCGTATGAATGAAGTTATTAGCAACTGGGGCGAATTATGCGAACGCGCCGGTATTGACGTGGGTCATACCGCGAAGAATGCGCCTGTGAAAAAACTGGCCACCGGTGGCCAGGTGGTGCGCAGCAGCAGCCTGGGTGACAGTGCGCCATCCTGCGCCTCCGGTGGTTGTGGTCGAAGTTGTGGTTTGTGATTAAAATTATGCCTTTGTTCAGTCAAGGTCTGCGACCCGCTATGCAGGCTTGAAGGAGGGGTTGAACTCCGGCAACCACTTTCTTCAGTAGTGCTATAAAATCTTTTCTCTGCTGAAAAAAGCGTTAACATTCGTTATCGCTTTTTTCAATCTCCTTGGTGTCTTCCTCCTGCGTCGGTGCCTATAGATCTTTATCTCTTACAGGCGATTGCGTTAACCTGTACCTCGGTTCAGGGGACGAGCCGGTTAAACCGGGAATCCATATGCAGTCAGATATTATCGCCATTGCTATTGCCTATATCCTGGGGCTGGCCGCGCGTGCCGTTGGCTTACCGCCGCTGGTGGGTTATCTGCTGGCCGGGTTTGGACTGTATGCCAGCGGCGGCCAGTTGACTCCCACCCTGAAAGAATTTTCTGAAATAGGCGTCACCCTGTTGCTCTTCAGTATCGGCCTCAAGTTGCGGCTCAGGAGTCTGCTGATGCCCCAGATCTGGGCAGTGGCTTCACTGCATATGCTGATCTCGGTGGTGCTAATGACGGTTTTCATGCTCAGCATAGGTTTTGCGGGCATATCACTATTCAGTCATCTCGATCTGCGGGTGCTGGCGCTGCTGGCCTTTGCTCTAAGTTTTTCCAGTACGGTGTTCGCGGTTAAAATACTGGAAGAAAAGGGCGAAATGAATTCGCTCTATGGCCGCATTTCCATCGGTATTCTAATTGTTCAGGACATCGCTGCAGTTATTTTCCTGGTATTTTCCACGGGCAAGATACCGTCTGTCTGGGCGCTGAGTTTAGTGGCGCTTATTCCTCTGCGGCACCTGTTGTACCGACTGCTGGAACGATCCGGGCATGGCGAGTTGCTGATTCTGTTTGGCTTAAGCCTGGCCCTGGGCGGCGCACAGTTGTTTGAATTATTCAGCATCAAGGGTGATCTGGGCGCTCTGATTCTGGGGGTAATGCTTGCCAGCCACGCCCGCGCACCCGAACTGGCGCGGCAGTTACTGGGTTTCAAGGATTTATTTCTGGTCGGTTTTTTTCTTTCTATTGGCCTGTCCGGGCCGCTTAGCTGGAATGCCGTGGCCATCAGTCTGTTGCTGTTGCTGCTGGTGCCATTTAAAACGTTGCTGTTTTTTGGCCTCTTTAGCGGATTTCGATTACGTGCGCGAACCTCGTTACTGGCCACGCTGAGCCTGGCCAACTATAGCGAATTTGGTTTAATCGTGGTTGCCATCAGTGTCAGCAACGGCTGGCTCGGCAGCGAGTGGCTAATCATTATTGCGCTTGCGCTGTCTCTGTCGTTTATTGTCGCGGCGCCGTTAAATAGTGCAAGTTCCCGCCTCTATCCATCTCTGCGCAGGCTGTTGTCACGTTTTGAAACTGCCCAGCGTATTAGCGAAGAAGAGGATATTAATCCGGGCGACACCGGGGTGATAATTTTTGGCATGGGGCGTGTTGGCAGCGGTACCTATGATGCTATGCGCAAGCACATGGGGGAACAGGTACTGGGGGTAGATATTGATGAGGTTATTGTCAAAAAGCTGAAGGCCAGTGGTCGGCGCGTGATCCGTGGCAGTGCGACCGATCCGGATTTCTGGGATCGTATTTGCCTGGATTTCGATCGTGTCAGTCTGATCCTTCTGGCCATGCCCAATGTCCGGGAAATTCTGCGTGCAGTGCGGCAGTTAAAAAATGCCGGTTATACCGGCAAGGTCGCCGCCGTTGCCAAGTATGCTGATGAAATTGAAGCGCTACAAAAAGCGGGGGTGCATGCCGCGTTTAATCTTTATGCCGAAGCCGGCGCCGGGTTTGCTGAACATGTCTGTCATGAATTGCTGTCAGAATCCGGATAGCTCGTAAGTTAATTCCTTTAGTCTGTTTTATGCCCTGGCTGCAAAATATTTTTTACAAATCAAATGATCCAGCGATAGTTTGCCGGGGCCGTACAAGGTGAGCATCAATAGGGCCATCCCCCAGAGCATGTGCTGACTGAGTCCCAAGGGGCTGATGTCGGGATAGGATGTGGCGGCAACAATATTGAATATGAATAGCGCCAGAGCGGAATAACGACCGCCGAGGCCGATAACGAGCAGGATGGGCAATACCAGTTCGGCTGCGGTGCCCATATAAGCTGCCACAGTGGGGGAGAGCAGCGGCACCTTGTACTCATATTCAAACAGCATAATCGTGCTGTCGAAACTCTGGATTTTGCTGAGTCCCGATTTGAAAAAAGCATTGGCGACCCAGAGTTTCAGTGCCAGTTCAATCAGCGGGGTTGCTGCAGACAGAGCGCGGCCATACAGGGAGTCGAGAGTAAAGAGTTTCTGTGCCAGTGGAGACTTTATTATGCTATCAAAATTGGTCATGGGAATTCCTTGATTTATACATCCTGAAACAGGCAAGAACCGTTCTGGCAGAACATAAGGCAGCAGGGGGGCTAAAAAATAGTCTGTCCCGCTGCCTTATCCAGTAAATGACAGCGTGTGTTTATTTGCCCTTGGTTTTGCCGCCGGCAATTTTCTTGCAGGTGCCTTTGGGTACATAAACCCACTCCGAATCACTCCTGTCCTTAGAGGCCTGTCCGGCACAGGCATGGGCGCTGCTACCGCAGTCATTCATACCGGCCTTGACGATGCCGTAACATTTTTCCATGCCGGGTTTGCCGGCGAAGGCTGCAGTTGCGCCTGTCATAAGAGCAAGAGCAAGCATGCTACTTAGCAGGGTTTTTATGTTTTTCATGGTGTTCTCCATTAGGGGTTAACTGTTTGTTTGCTGTCCACACGTTATTGAATGGCGGACTTTGCAGATGTAACTAGACTTGATCCTGCTTGTCAATCTTTCATGTCTCAAAAAAATATTTATTCAGCGTTAAACCAGGGCAAATTTACATCCGATATTTTATAGGGTTATATGATGTTATTTTTTATGTGCCGGTATAGAGCAGACGTGAGGATGTTATTTTTATAAAAAAGGCCGGTATAACATTATCGCCTTTATTGGCGGGTGTTGTTCATTAATACAGCCGAGTGTATCTGTTAGGCCCCGCTGAACTCGATGCACTGGTTGCCGAGTTATCCTGTGATAAGAGTCAGAGTGATCCGGCGCTGTTGCGGATGCAGTCGATGTTCCCACAGGTATAAGCTTTGCCATGTGCCCAGTGCGGGACGGCCATCGGTGATCGGGATGCTAATACCGGCCTGGGTGAGAACGCTGCGGATATGGGCAGGCATATCGTCGTCACCTTCGTTGATATGGGTAAACATGGGATCGCCATCGGGAACCAGTTTGTTCATAAAGGTTTCCAGATCGTGTCGGACATCCGGATCGGCATTTTCACACAGAATTAGTGAGGCGCTGGTGTGCTGCACAAAACAGTGACAAAGTCCGTGCTTGATTCCTGATTCCTGTACACACTGAGCCAGATCAGCGCTAAGGTCATAGGTACCGCGCCCGCGAGTTTGAATATTAAGTATTTTCTGCATGCTCTTGTGGTTATTTTTTTATTACTGTCGATTGCTCGGCTTGACGCACTAATTTTCATCTTCTATATCCATAGAAGGAGTCTGTTAACGGCTCAACCTTTTCCCTGGAGGGATATATGAATATGGTGCAAGTTTATATTTCGGAAACATTGAATGCCAACCGCCTGCGGGATGTAAAAGACATGATGCTGAATATGCCGCATGTACACAATGTTGAATTCAACGATAAGCTTCCGCATGACATGCTAGTCGAGTTTGACGCCAACCACAACGTGCCGATTTCGATAGTTGAAAAATTCGAAAATGAAGGCCTTCACATGGATATTATTTCAGCCTGATCCGATCGGGTTTCATGTACTGCAGGTTCCTTATCCTGTATTCAACTGTGAGGCGACAGGAGTTCGATGATTTCTGCTGACTTGGCTATGCTGTCCTGGTAGCCAAGTTTAATCAAAGCCTGGCAATAGCCTTTTTCAAACAGCAGATAACTGGCCAGACCGGAGCTGTTGCGGCTGTAGGCACCAATGCTTTTCAATAGAAAACGCAGACTGGTCGGCAGTTCATGCAGGTGTTCCTGTGCCAGTTCGCCCAGATTACGGCTGGGTGAGATGACCAGTACATCTACCTTGCGCAGCTCAATGCCGTGCTGGACACGTTGTTCCTGCGGAATAATTTCTATGGTTTTATTAATCCGTTGCAGGCGCTCAATATCGGCTGAGAGACTGTCAAGGAAGATACTGTCCAGGGCGTGACCGGCAACCTGGGCGATACTGGGCTGCTGCTGGTAGCGGTGACGGGGCAGGCCCGGCAGGATTTCCTGGCGATTGCCAATAATCAGGATTTTATCGGCACCCAGATGCAGAGCTGGACTAATAGGCGCGATTTGACGCATGGAACCGTCACCAAAAAATTCCCGGTTAAGGCGTACCGGGGCGAAAATAAAGGGAATAGCCGAGGAGGCCATCAGGTGGGTAACGGTGATTTTGGTGCGTGCGCCAATGCGGCGTGAACGCACCCAGGGTTGTAGCGAGGCATCGGCATGAAAAAAAGAGACCGACTGCTGGCTGCTGTAACCCGAGGCCGTGATGGAGAGGGCATGCAGGTAACCCTGGTCGATAGAATACTGGATGTCCTGGCTATGGATATATTGTTTTAACAGTTTTTCCAATGGACTTCGGTCAAGCAGCGAAAGGGAACCCCGGCGTTTATTCAGGCCCGCAGAAAGCATCGCCAGAAACCAGTTGGCGCTGGTTTTCAACAAGCTCCAGCTATCTGTTTTAAAAACATGCCGGGCATGAAAATTTGACCAGATCGTGTGAATACGCTGGACTGATTTATTAAAGTTATAGGCATGAGTCGCTAACGCAGCCGCGTTGATAGCCCCCGCTGAGGTGCCGCAGATAATGTCAAAAGGATTACGGGCGTCATCAGGCAGCATTTCCGCAATGGCTTTGAGCACGCCCACCTGATAAGCTGCGCGCGCGCCGCCGCCGGAGAGAATGATGCTGGTTTTCGGTTTTTGTTTACTCATGTGACCTAAAGCATGGATTCCCCGAATTTAGGCCAAGTATAGTGCAGAAACAGTCGTATTTTTCAGGTTGTCTGTTTGTTTCTTTAGACATAGTGCAATATAGTTGAAGCGTTACACTATAATAGTCTGAGTCTCAGCTTTATGGTCGATAGTCTATAATCGGGAGTTATTTTTTGTCTGACAGCATTGCCGCGATTGATCTGGGTTCCAACAGCTTTCACCTGCTGGTTGCCCGGCCCATGAATCAGGGCATACAGGTCATCGATCAGGACAAAGAAATGGTGCGCCTGGCGGCGGGGCTGCAGGCAGACAGAACGATTGACAGCGAAACAAAAGAACGGGCGCTGGAATGTCTGTCGCGCTTCGGTCAGCGCATACGCCACATCAGCCCGGCTGCCATTCGCATCGTTGGCACCAATACCCTGCGTGCCGCACGCAAAAGCAAAAAATTTATCAAACAGGCGCAACTACTGTTAGGCCATGAGATTGAAATCATCTCCGGCATTGAAGAAGCACGTCTTATCTATCTGGGTGTGGCGCATAGTATTGCCAGTGACAAAGGCCGGCGTATGGTGGTGGATATCGGTGGCGGCAGTACCGAGATCATCGTGGGCGAGCGTTTTGATCCCCTGCGTATGGAAAGCCTGTATATGGGCTGCGTAAGTATGACCCGGCGTTATTTTGCCGATGGAAAGGTCAGTACCAGGCAGGTTGCCCGGGCGCGGCTTGCCGCTCTGCAGGAACTGGAACCGCATATCAAGCTGTTTCGAAAATTGGGCTGGACTCATAGCATTGGCGCATCCGGTACCGTACGGGCAGTCGAATCAGTGGCGCGAGCCAATGGCTGGGCCAACGGTGATATTACCGCCGAGGCCCTGACAAATATTATTCAGAGCTATATCAAAGCAGGCAGCCTGGAGGCAATCGGGCTTGCCGGACTGAAAGCAGAGCGCTCACCGGTTTTTCTCGGCGGGGCGATTATTCTCGCTGCGGTTATTGAAGTTTTTGATATCCAGTCGATGATGGTTTCCAGTGGTGCCTTGCGGGAAGGTCTACTCTATGATCTGATTGGTCGCAGTCAGGAAGAGAGTACCCGTCAGCAGGCGGTCGCTGATTTGCTTATGCGTTGCCGACTGGACAAGGCGCATGCCGGTCGGGTTGAAAAAACCGCCACTGCATTGTGGACCCAGGTGGCGGCAGATAATTCCCTGGACGACAGTGATAGCCAAAAAATGCTGGGTTGGGCGGCCCGCTTGCACGAATTGGGATTAAGCATCGCCCATAGCCAGCATCACAAACATGCGGGATATTTTCTTCGCCATGCTGATCTCTCTGGTTTTTCCTGGCAGGAACAGCAAGTGCTGGCGGCTATTGTACAGGCTCACCGGCGTAGTTTTCCGCAAGATCTGTTTGATCGCCTGCCACGAGTCTGGCGGCAAAAGGCTGTGCAACTGGCCCTGCTCCTGCGCCTGGCAGTGATTCTTCATCGCAGTCGCAGCACCGCGAGCGTGTCCGTACCGGAGTGTCAGTTGACAGAAAAAACCATCAGCCTGAGCTTTTCAAACAAGTGGTTGCAACAGCACCCCCTGAGCCTGGCCGACTTTGAAGAAGAAGCCCGACGACTGGGCAAGCGGGATATCGAGTTTAGCTTTAAATCAAAGGATCGCTGATTAAGATCTTTGGCGGTAATTTTCCGCTGTTTGCAGTATTTTCAATGCTCGGCCAGTTCACTCAGTAATTGCTGCTGGGCGGAAAATGCATCTTCATCTTTTGCCTGCAGGCGGGTGTAGCTACCATCGGTATTCAGTACCCAGGCCTGGGTGTTGTCGCGCAGATAGTAATCCAGGTGGCGGATGATTTCGTCGCTGAGTTTTTTGCTGGCGATAGGGAAAGCCAGTTCAACCCGTTGAAAGAAATTGCGTTCCATCCAGTCGGCGCTGGCGCAGTAAATTTCCGGTTTGTCGTTGTTCTGAAAATACATTACCCGGGTGTGTTCCAGAAAGCGGCCGACGATGGAGCGGACGTGAATATTTTTTGAGATGCCCTTGATGCCGGGACGAATACGGCAAATACCGCGAATGATGAGATCGATTTTCACACCGGCCATAGATGCCTTATACAATGCACGCACTACCTTGGGTTCGATCAGGGCGTTCATTTTGACAATGATGCGTGCCGGCAAGCCTTTTTTTGCATGTTCTTCTTCACGCTGGATTTTTTCCAGCACCGCCTGATGCATGGTGAATGGTGAAAGCAGCAGTTTGTTAAGTCGGGAGACCTTGCACAGCCCGGTAAGTTGCATGAAAGCCTTATGTACGTCTTCACCCACTGCTTTGTCGGCAGTAAACAGGCCGTAGTCGGTATAAATGCGCGCATTGCGCGGATGGTAGTTACCCGTACTGAGATGCGCATATTGTTTCAGGCCCGTTTCTTCGCGCCGTATGACCAGGGCCATTTTGACATGGGTTTTATAGCCAACCACACCGTATACCACATGCGCGCCGGCTTCCTGCAGGCGGTTGGCGAGGGTGATGTTGTCGGCTTCGTCAAAACGGGCGCGAATTTCAATTACCACGGTTACTTCTTTGCTGTTACGCGCAGCCTGCACCAGCGCATCGACGACGACCGATTTAGGGCCGGTGCGGTAAAGTGTTTGCTTGATGGCCAGCACCTGGGGATCGGTGGAGGCCTGACGCAGAAAGTCGATGAAAGGCAGAAAGGATTCGAAGGGGTGAAACAGCAGAATATCCTGCTTGCTGATCGCGCTGAAGATATCCGGATTGTTGCGTAGTTTGGCCGGCAGGCCCGGCGTGAAGGGCTGAAAGCGCAAATTGGACTTGTCCGGTAGATCGCATATCTGCAACAGGCGGTTGAGGTTGACCGGGCCATCGACGCGGTAGAGATCATCGTCTTTGAGACGGAAGGTTTTCAGCAGAAAGTAGATCATGTCGTCAGGACAGTCATCGGCGACTTCCAGGCGTACCACATCGCTGTAACGGCGAGACAGGAGTTCACCTTCCAGCGCATGCAGCAAATCGTCAACTTCTTCGGTATCGACAAACAGATCGCTGTTACGCGTGATCCGGAACTGGTAGGTGCCGGTGATTTTCATGCCATGAAACAAATCGCTGACATACTCATGGATGATGGAGGAGAGAAAGACGTAGTCGTTTTCACCGTTGCCGGCTTCGCTGGGTGGAAGCTGAATCAGGCGTGGCAGGGAGCGGGGTGCCTGGACCACGGCCATGCCGCTATCACGACCGAAAGCGTCCTTGCCCTGCAATGAAATAATGAAGGACAGGGATTTATTGATAATACGCGGGAAGGGGTGTGCGGGATCCAGTCCCATAGGGGTAAGCATGGGTAACAGGCTTTCCTCAAAATAGCGGTGCAGCCATTTTTCCTGGGCGCTGCTCCACTCGCTGCGACGGATAAAACGGATATTTTCCTTTTCCAGCAGCGGGAAAAGCTCATGGTTGAGCACCCGGTACTGTTTTTCTACAAGTTCAAGGGTTTTTTCTCGGATGGCCTTAAGGCTTTCAGCAGCGGATATCTTGTCCGGTGTATTGTGACTGCCGGGTACGTCAACCTTCTCTTTTAGTCCGGCTACGCGTATTTCGAAAAATTCATCCAGATTGGTACTGGAAATACATAAATAGCGCAGGCGTTCGAGCAGCGGTAACTGTTCATCTGTGGAGCGTTCCAGCACGCGTCGGTTGAACTCAAGCAGGCTGAGTTCACGGTTAATATAGAGTTCAGGTTGATGTAAGTCGATTTCTTCCACGTAGTCTATCCTTAATTGAGACTAAAAATATGATGGTGATCCAGGTGAGGCTAGTATTCCAGTTTTGTTATGGGTATTAAAGGTTCAGAGTGCAAGGGCATTGTGGCCATACAGGTACAAAAATTAAGGCCGCTGTTCCTGTATCGGTTTGTGCCGGGGATAAGTTTAAGCGTAAAAGAGAGTAAAATCAGATAAAACTATGTTGTGCGGGAAACGTGTGTTCTCGTATGCGATTAGAACCCTGGTTCAGGAGGCTGCTGTGTGTACGATACCCAGGCGGCGCAGGTATAGCGTTAGTTCCTCCTGGGTTTTTGATAAACTGTTGTAGGGGCCGAAGACCCCGTATTCACGGGTAAGGAAATACCACTCGTTATTCAGGTTATAAATGCGTTTTTTCCGTGCCGGAATATGGCCCTGTTCACCGTAGCGATTTGGTTTTGATGGTTCGATGGTATGTTTGTTCATGTTAGCAAACGGTCGCTTTAATTTTAATTATAGGAGCTGATCGTGTATTTTTCGATAAGGCTGTCGAGAAATATTTGTGCGTTGCTGCGATTCTCGAACGGACCTTTCAGTCCCTCGCGGGTGCGTAGATACCAGCCCTGGCGAGAGATATGAATGAAACGCTGTTCGTTGCGTCGGGTATTCAGTTTTGTCATTTGCATGGTTCTGTGCCGATAGTTGATGACTATGTGATAACAGGTGGTTCAGGCCCCCTGTCCCTGGTCCTTTTTATGCGCGACGAAAGATAGTCCCTGTTTTCGTGCTGAAAAATCCTTTTCAGCATGCGGGTTCTTCCCTGAAATTTGCGGCCTCCCCTGTCAGTAAGAACCTGAACCACGCTTATAGATTAGGGTTTGGCGAGTGGATTGTCTGTCAGCCAGGGATTAAAGTTTTGTAGGATATTTCCTACATTTCTCTGTCTGGACGCGCTTTTTAACTGTCGGCCTTTATTTAATGTATAGTATTCTGATGCGCGGGGAACGCTGCCGCTCAAAGCATAAGCGTTTGATTACACGGCAGGAAAAAGGAGGCCGTTTTGGCGGATTCAAATGCAAACAGCGTGATTCTCAAAGTTGACGGGCCGATGGTC
>VAPL011231276.1_pt1 | contig 12224 bp, 13 predicted proteins | sample 3395061 | NCBI WGS metagenome assembly VAPL01 (sample SAMN08290444, study PRJNA428436) | hydrothermal vent metagenome | isolation source: Deep-sea hydrothermal vent chimney 2 | place: Pacific Ocean: Juan De Fuca Ridge | depth 2182 m m
GCAGATCTCCTTCACCACCAATATCGGGTTTGCCAATCCGGGCTGGTTTACCCACGACACGTTCACTCAGCGAGACAACATCCGGATCGTTGAAATCCAGTCAGTCATCATTGACTAGGAGCACTCCTGAGAGCTGCTTGTCCACGCTTTGGATGATGGGTGCTAAAATGGTGACTGGTCCGGTCGGGGAAATGCCGCCGCCCTCCCCTGCCGGGCCGTCATATCACCAGGCGATTGTGATCATCGATGAAGCCGGGACACCAGCGGTCATCAGGTAGCCGCCCAGTGCGTTCCTCGCCCAGGGTGAAAGCAATGTTGGCTACGGCTAGGCCTGGGTCATCTGGAGGCGCTGGCCAGATCCACAGCACAGCAGCCAGGGCGAGCAACACCATCCAGAGGAACAGCATGGCGAATCTGGCGATCTCGCTGAGGCGGCTACGGAGGCGGGCAGGAATCGAAATAGGGGTAGGTGTTTCCATACCTCCGATCTTGGTAACAGTTCCGCACCCGAAACCCGAAACCATCTGGCACCCAGGTTTTTGGGGTGGTTGTCAGAGGGTGATGGCAAGATGGATCTATGACAAGAATCGTGCCCACAGGATTGACTGATCGTTTGATAGCGCACAGAAAAGGTTCATCTATTGAGGTGGCTGGGATGACAATCCTTAGCCAAGCCATGGATGGACAGCTCGTGGTCATGTTGCTAGATGCCATCACCGATGACACTGTTCGGGGTGTGGCTGGGGTGGACTGGGAACATGCCCGGAAAATCTCGCTCAGTTGGTCTGGTGGTGAACGCCGGGTGCTGCTGTTGGTGATGAGTTTGACCGGAGCTGGCGAGTTAATCGACCTAGACGATGTGCTCGGCGGGTTGGACAAAGAGAACAAAGCAGTGGTGGCAGCTGCTTTGCAGGATTGTTTGACCTAGCTCACCGCTTTCTCTGAGTCGGACTATCAGAACGGGCGGAATTGGCCTGTTTCCCCACGCTTTGTGGCCACTCCTGCAGGGCGGTAAGTAAGCGAGGGCGATCGACAGTATTTGAGGCGTCATGCCTGCTGTGGGAGTCGTGGATAACGTTCAATATGCCGCACACCGAAGATTTCTTGAGGTTTTTTGTGACAGAATCGGTCTGAGTGGCAAGTACATGGTGAAAGCATCGAACCGGTCGCTGACTGGACCGGTGCTTCTGGTCTTGTTGGGTGATCCTGTGGACATGAACCCGTCGATCATTCAGCTGGTGTGTACTGAGGGTTGGCGGATTTGTTTGGTAGGGCGGCTCCAGCTTTTTGGGGTACAGGCCGATCCTCAATATGAAAGAAGCTTGAGCACCAAGGCGGTTCCCGATGCCCAGTGTCACCAAAGCAACAGGCGATGACTTGATTGGCTGTTGTGCCAGTCGGATTATCGACATGGCCACCGAGATCAGGCGGACCCACGCGATGGGTGTTCCCCACGGTGAACACGATGAGCCCTGGACCCGGGAGTTCCACCAGGTCGTGGCCAGCATCTATTTGCAAACCATCCCAGCAAGGTACGCCAAAGGGGTGGCTGAGTCGTTCAAACAATGCACCACACTGATGGCCAGCACCAACTATCCGGCAGATCAGGCTGGGGATTGGTTGATCGTGCAGGCCTATGCCGGATCGGTGACTGAAGCAATTTGTGGCCACCTCCACCTCACGATCGAGGAACTGGAGGCGGCTTCTGGGCGTCGGTTGGAGCCAACTGTGCCAGGGATATTCCCGTACGCTGAGATAGCTCCCCTGGTATCCCCGGCTGGGGTTGCCCGGCTGCTCCAAGCCAGCCATGTCGTGCAAACAGCATGCAACGGAATCCAGTCAGTGGCTCGCCCGTCTGAGGCAGAGGTTGAGCTACTTCGCATGCTCGCAGCCGGAAAATCAGTAATCGAGATTGCAGGCCGCGTGGGTTATTCCGAGCGTTCGCTTCATCGGCGACTCAAACAGCTTTGGAAAGATTTAGAGGTCAGTGGCTTCAAGGAGGCCCTCGTTCTTGGAGGCCAAGAAGGCTGGCTGTGAAAGTCCGAAGCGAGAAAGTTGGCAGACCACTGCCACACAAATCGTCTAGGTTCGGGTTAGCCGCTGCTGAGTGCGGAGAGCAATCACTCGATCTCATTTGTTCACCGAAGGTACCCCTATCTAACCGATCAACAGGAGCAATGGAATGAAGAACAAGAAAAAGATGGCCTTTCTTCTGGTTTGGATTGCGTTTGTCATGTCGGTATTTGCCTCTCTGTCTCCTGCATCCAGCTACACGTTCAGTGGGTGCAAGTATTCGGGATCCTCGCCAGCGATTTCGTATAGGTACTTTAGTGTCTCATCAACTTTTCAGACTGCGTTCGATCAAGGACAGTATGCCTGGGATGTAACACCGGTTCCTGGCTATTTCTACCCCACATCCAGTTCTGACCCGATGATAAATGTTTATGATGCTTCTTCTTATTCTGGTACATGGTGGGCCTTAAGCAGCTGGGGATGCTCGGGTGGAACGTATACGTCCAACGAAACAACAGTGAAAATGGACGCTGCGGAAATGAGCTCTCTAAGCGCCTACCAAAAGAAGCTGGTACTTATCCATGAACTAGGCCATGTATATGGTCTTTGGCACTCTGGATCTGGTTGCAGTTCGTCGCGAGTCATGAGTCAAGGAACCACCAAGTTCTCGTGCTCAGGAACGGCCCCGTGGTCAAACGACCAGGCGGGCGTAATAGCCCGATACTAGGAGAAGAACAGATGATTAAAAGACGGTTTGTCAACGGTGTTGCCTTCATCGCTCTTACGGTCGTTGCAGCAGTCCTGGGAGGGGCTGCCAGGCGAGCACCTGTTCAACGACAACAGGTGGTGTTCGACTATCCGGCCCAGTTCAGCGTAGCTGGGTTAGCGGAGACTGCAGATTTGGTTGTCGTCGGCACTGTCGGCGATACGGTCGCCAAAGAACTTGATTTCGGCGGAGACGGGCCCAGGAATCCTGATGATCCAACCGAGGGTGTCCCGATAGCTTTCGTCGAGGTGAGCGTCGACCGGGTTCTCCAGGGGAAGGCTGGTGATCTTTTGACGGTGGCAACTCTCGATACCGGATTGATTGTTGCTGAGAGGGACGCAGGGTTGCGAGAAGGTGCCAAAGTCCTCCTCTTTTTGAGGGCCGAAACTCCAAAAAGTGCTCCAGGAATTACGGTTGTTGACAGCCACTATTCGATCGTTAATGTGACACAAGGTATCTTTGATGTACAAGATGAAAGAGTCATCCCTCGCAATCCTGAGATAGTGTCACTCAGCGTTCTAGCGTCTGACTCAAAATTGGAACCAGGTGACCCGGTGCTTGAGATCGAAGGCTCAACGCGTGAGTTCAGTCTGGACGAAATCATCGGCGAACTAGACGACTGAGTGTACCGACGGTCTCTAGTCCGATTCTGCATAATGAATGCCGGGAGAGTTGCGCCGTTCTTAGTAATTGTGCTTCTTGTGTCGTCGTGTACGGGTGGAGCAGATGAAGAAGGACAGTCTGGTGACATCACCTTGGCCCAGGCATCACCAAACCCGTCTGCGAAATGGGCGGGTCTTGGCGTGGGCGACTACACGATGACCTACTCATCGGTTTGCGGAGAAAACGGCTGGGTCACAGACGGCCCGGTTACCGTTCGCGTCATCGGCGGTTTGCCTGAGGTTGTTGATGGGAACGCTCCGCTAGAAGTTGCAACCGTAGACCTGCTATTTGCCGTCTTGAATGAGGCTCAAGAAGGGCAAGCTGAGGTTGTTGAGTACGAACTCGGTCCTATGGGAGTGCCAACAAGAATCAAGATTGACTGGGACCTCAACGCCGTCGATGATGAGTTCTGCGTTGATATTAAGGCATTCCAAGCTACGCCTGCGGGTTGATCCCGGTTTTCTTGGCCAAGCGGCGACGAACCCACCAGCCCAAAGACGACTCAGCTAGAGCGGCTTGTTTGAACGATGTTTCGGCCCGGTCATCAGCATCGGCGATCATGGCCTGGGTTTCGGGGCATGAGGAACATCTGAGCGGTAAGTCCCGCTAAGGAGCAAACGATCGTCGATCTCCAGATTGGGAGAAGTGACTCGATCCCTCTCGACAGTGCGGAAGCGGTGAATCAGAAACGATCGTTTGTTTTACACCGCCGTTGGTGAGCCATTGTCCCAGGTCGCTCATGTAACGCATGCCGTGTCCGCTTCTTTGCAACGCTCACCCCCGATTGCCTCACAACCAGTAGCCGGTTGACCTTTGGCCCCTTCGATCATCGGTGCTGGCCAGATCGGGCAAAGTCTTGTCGGGACTTTCCGGCCACATGTTCCTCGACCCCCTATGACGGTCGTGACATGACACACATGTGTCATGTCACGCTGAGGGTTGCATTGGGCCTGTTTTATTACTCGTCGTAAGGGTGGGTGATGGAATCCTTCTCAACAGGTTAGCCAATCGTCTGTGCCTGTCTGTGTTCTGTGCATGCACAGAACACAGACAGGTCTGTGTCACACTGTTTGGAATGATTATCGTGATGGCAGCTATCAAAGGCGGCGTCGGCAAAACCACTGTTGCTGTCGGACTCGCAGAAATCCTCAGCCAAGCATCTGGCCAACCCGCTCTCCTGTTGGACCTAGACCCTCAAGGGTCCGCAACCAGATGGGCAGAATCAGCAGAACTCACATCAGAGGTCAAACCCCTGATAGCCCGCTCCTCCGGTCAGCTCCCTCGCCTGATCCGCGAAGCCGTGAAGGGCTACGAGTGGGTGATTGTCGACACACCACCAGGCGACATCGGCATCGTAGATGCAGCCATTGGTGAAGCAGACATCGTGATGATCCCATTCAAACCAACCACCATGGACCTACCACAAGCTGTTGAAACCTGGCACATGAGCGAAGGAGTGCCCTCAGTAGCGGTACTCACCCAAGTACAGCCAAACACAGTCCAGGCCCCAGCAGCAGCGAGACAAGTCCTGGCCGATGCCGGAATCGCGGTCCTTGATACCGAAATCAGACAATGGCAGGCCATCGCCCAAATGGCCGGGGCATCATGGCCACCAAACGAACGAGTTCGAGAACTATTTGAGGCCCTTGGAAGTGAACTCCTAGCAAAGGCAGAACAGTGAGCAAGAAAACTCTGGCCGATCAAATGGCAGCAGCCACCAAAACCAAGCCCAAACCCGTCAAGAAACAAGCGGCTCCCGAGCGTGTTAAGCGACCGGTTGATTCAGAACGGGGCAGAGGGGGACATCTCGTCACATCCAGGCGTTCCTTTCCCAAACGCATCACTCTTGACTTGTCCGAAGCCCAAAATGATTACCTGCGTGAGCAGGGCATTGATCTGGGCGGCTCCAAAGCCGAAGTCCTTCGAGCCCTCATAGGAGAACTCGGCACTGATCAGAAGCTACGAGACAGAGTGACTGGCCGCATCCGTCAAGACAGAAGAGATCAAATTCTAGTCTGACTTCCGTGCATGCACAGAAACACACAGAACACAGACGTACACAGAAGGGTCTGTGTTAGGAAAACTTGAAGACCCGAGGTCGAAGAGCACTCGGGGATCTGTCAAGGCCTATGCCACCAAGGGTCGATCGTAGATCCTGAGAATTACGTCGTTGTAATAGCATCCGCGCCTTCGAACGAAAACCGCGCGATGTTTTACGTATGACTCGTCCGCCGATTGCCCGAGTAACTCCCGACGAAGACGTAGTCTTCATCGGCTTTAAAGTTGTGGAAAGCATGGCCGAGTCTTTAGCCGAGATGGCCTCAGCGACCAACATCAACCGGTCTGCACTCATCCGTGATGCCATTAGCGAGTATCTCGCTGCTCACCAGGGGGTGGCTGCTTAGATCCTTTTCGCGGCTCCTTTGAGCCCCCGAAAAATGAAAAGACCGCCCTCGCCGGACGGCCTCACCAAGTACATAAGAACACTTGTGATGGTAGTGGCGGGGGAGGGTATTGGCAAGCACCTCTTCCAAGAGGTCTAGTTTGGTGATGTCTTAATGTGGGTGAAACACCCGTCCGGTCGCAAGTAGTTAGCCACACCAACCCCAATAGGTATACGGGTTGTAGCGTGTGGGGGGGCCATTGACTCTGGCCTGAAAATCGCCGTTAGAGGGTTTGTAGGAACGTGCCCACAACGCCATACGCATAGCGGTGGAGGTTGTGAAGCTGTTGTCGAGGCGGAACCTAAGGTGAGTCTGAGAGCAACGTTGCCCGGCACGTAAATGGAAAGTAGGGAGGTCATCGCCACCCCAGAATGCTTAGTAGCCCCGTGGTTGGGGCAAACAGCGCAACCTTGTGCATCATTAGCGACCGGGTTGCTGGAGTGAGAGTGGGAATACTTTGGTAATCCCTGCCCCTCGGGGGCACTTTTCCTTTCATCCCACACTGGTTTCAATCATCCCACTGCGCCCCGCTGGGGCGTCACCACGGACCGTGCAGCATCAGTCTCGGGAGCAACCCGGCTGCGGAGCAGTCGGGGCGGTAGGCCAACCCGCAGGGGCGGCAGCCACACCACAAACCTCGGGTCCTCTCAACAAGCCCCGTCCACCTAGCTTGGGGCCAGGCTCTGGAGAACCCCAGCCACCAGCTCAAAGCGGCAAGCTGCTGCTCACGATCCCTGTTCACTCTCGTTTCTGAGAAACGATGAAGGGAGCCGGCTCCGCCGGCCGCAGACAATGCGGAGCGGTCGGCCACCAGATTTTGGGGTGAGGGTCCAATCCAGCAGCAACCCACTCCGTGGGGGACTGAGGCGAACTGGATTGGATTGACGGCGCAACACCCGCAAAGGAATGATGTCCCTCAAACCGGACCTTAACCCACACTTTTTCGGTGGCCGAGATCTCGGCCACGTTTCTTTACAAGCCCCGTCCACCACGGCCGCGGCCGCGTCTCTTTGTTTCAGCCCGCACAGTTTCTGGATCAAGACCCTTGGACAGCATCACCACATCCTGAGCATCCCGGAATGCTTTCTTAGCCACGGAATGTTGGGGCCTCAACACGTCCAGATTGCGACTCAGAGTCTTCATTGTCTCGCCACGCACTTGGATTGCTTCCACCAACTCGGCTTTGGTGACCACCCGGTCAGGGATCTGTTTGCGGTACTTCACTCGTGAGCGTTTCGTCGCCTGATATTCCTTCAGCGTGGCAGTCGTCTTAGTCAACTTGTTGGTGTCGAACTCTTGTCGAACATGATGCTGGCGGTACTCATCCAGTGTGTTGTCCACCGCGGCCTTGGCCAGATGCATCGCCATCTCAGCCGTCCGGCGTGCATTGGTTGCTTCCTCGATCGACAACGCAACCGGGGGAGCGGTCGGGGCTGGTTGTGGTGCCACGACTCGTTTAGCTGGCTTCGCCTTCGGTGGAGTGTTGGATGCTGGGGCCGGTGTAGATGCTGGGGTTGGGGGAGTAGACGGGGTCACCGGCGGTTTGGTTTTGGCTATCGGAACCGGCACCGGTTCCGATTTTGGTGGGGCCTTCGCAGTGGCCTTAGCTACTGGCGTTGCTGGTTTGGTGGTGGCGACTGGCTTCTTGGCTTTCGGTGCTGCCGGAGCCGCCGCCTTCGGCTGGGTCTTAGCTGCCACTGGTTCCGGCTGGGCTTTGGTGATGAGTTGTTGCTCAGCCTCAAGATGGGTGACAGCCGGGGCATCAATCCAGTTCGTATCCAACGCCACTGCCAGAGTCTTGATCGGGTCGGGATGGTCAGTGAACACCAGATTGGTTTCACGCCCTCTCGTCATCCCCACATACAGGCCCCGCCGATCCAAAGGATGCTCAACCGGATGCACCGTGATCGCATGATCCAACGTGGCGCCTTGGCGGCCATGAGTCGTGGCCGCATATCCCAGCTCGAGGTTCTTATGCGCCCAAGCCTGCGACACTCGAGCGGCCCCGTCCCCATTGACCAGGGCGACGCCGTCAGCATTGATCCGAGTGATCGTCCAGGCTTCGCGATTCATGACACCCAAACGGCGGTCATTGACTCTGGTGACCACAGTGTCACCAACAAAAACTACGCCGCCTCCCTTGCCTGGGATGCTCGTGAATCCAAGCTCCCCAGCTTCTCGCCGGAGTTGCTGGCACCGGAAATTCAGTTCAGCGACCGTCTCGTTGTGGGCTGCCATCAACGCCGTGGAACCCTGGCGGCGATGCTGGTCCCAAGCCGCAACGGCAGCATCTATCGGGTCTTCAGCGGTCCGCAGCCGGTCATGCTCGGCATATTCAGTGAGGACTGTGGTGTCGCCTTTTCGGAGTCGTAGTGAGGCGTCTTGTTCCCACCCGGAACTGAATCGGTGCACCGTGTCCAAAGTGGTGACCAGTTCGGGGCGGGATCGGATCAAATGATCAAGCATTCCACCACGACCAACTGCTGAGAGCTGACGAGGGTCGCCGACTAGGGCGATCCGCCAGTCATGTTCGATAGTTAACTCAATGAGTTCAGCGAGGTGTGGGGTGGATGCCATTCCGGCTTCGTCAATAATCAGGGTGGTACCGGCTGCTAGGTCCCAATACGAACGTGGGCCACCGGGTTGGTGGTATTCCTGAATGAGTTTGTGGATCGTGTCAGTGTCAATGGCTGCGTCTTGTGACAGGACTTTCGCGGCTTGAGCGGAGGGGGCGACACCGAAGACGTGTCGGCCTTGTTTTGTGAGCTCACGTGCCCCGAGTTTGAGGGAGCTAGTTTTTCCGGCACCGGCTGGGCCTTCAATAATGATGAGTGGTTCGGTTCCGGCGAGGCGTTGAGCTGCTTCGTGTTGAGGCAACGTCAACACGAACCCCCCGGTCTTGGATGGGTCAGGGATGTGGCAGGGACGGCCGGTCGTAGCTCGGTCAGCGAAATCCAGGATCTCATATTCCTGATTCAGGATCCTTTGGGTGGTGTAGCGCCGTAAATGAGGGGTCGGATCTTTCACCAGGTCGATGCAGTGGTCTTTCACCAGTGCTCCGGCTTGGTCCCAGGACCACGCGACGACTTCGGCCGCAGTCAAATCGACTCCGGAGGGCAGAGCCCGAGCGAGTTCCCGAGCGAGTTCCCCGACTCGCCACGACGACCGACCTACCGACACTTCTTCCAAAGCAGTGGTGATGATGGCGTTGTGGTCAATCGAGTCGAAGCGGATTGGCGGGGCTTGACCCATGACTTCGGCAATCAGTTCGGCTGGGTCATGGCCAGCATCTAGGGCTTGGCTGGCCCACAACTCGTGAAAGGAGGTGACAGCAGAACGTTCTAGGACCAGGGTGGCGGCTTGTTTGTCGGGGCGGGTGGCTAGGACGGCTTCGCGTTCCAGGAGGTGTTTCTCCCGAGTGGTTGGGGCACGGCCCATGCCTTCTTCGAAGCGTTCTAAGCGGGCCTCGAACTCGGTATCAATTACTTGGGTTCGGGTGGAGAACATGTCAGCCAGGTGTGGGGGGAATCCTTGGATTGGTGCCGCGGCCCACTGGGTTCGCACACCCCAGCGGATGCCGAGGTTGCGGGTGAGTTCTGATTCCATGGCCCGATGGAATTGGGCGGAGAGGGCTTGTTGATCCCATTTCAATTCCCGGGCGTCGAGGGCACGCCATTTCCCGTCGGCGCATTGAACTTTGGAGAAGGTCACGGCGTGGCAGTGCAGGGCGGGGTCACCGGCTCGGGAGGTGTGTTCAACCACTTTGGCGATCGCCAGGCCACTAGTTTTGATTGGGCTGATGACGCCGCCAATACCAGTGCGAGACAACGCCCGGCCTTCGACCCCATTCAGGACAGCATCCACAGCGTCGGTGAACGCGGTTTCAATTGTGGCCCGAGTCTTGGGGTCAGCCAGGGCCCACAAAACTGATACGTCCTTTGGAGCCGAAAAAGTGACGTCGAAAGCCCTCGCTGATTTGTCCCCGAATTTCTGGCCGAGACGCAAACCATCGGGGCTGCCGCCGTCGAGGAGGGCAGCGAAATCCTTTGATGCTACGTCACCGTCTAGACCCAGAACAGTGGCGCCTTGGCCATGCCATTGCGCGGCGCCAGCACCGTAATAAGACACCAGACCTGGCACCGCTGGTTCATGACCGAGTTGGCCACGCTCCACCAGAATCCCGCCGCCACCGCCACGGCCCAAGTAGTAGCTAGTGATGCCACCGGACTCGCCAACCGCAGCCGTCAACGTCTCCACCCGAACCGTCACAGCGACACGATTCCCGCCATGATCCCAGCATCATTTCCAGCAGCAAATCGAGCACCAAAACCAGGCCCCAACCCAGCCTGAAAAGACCCATCGATCGAGCCAACGGAAACCCCAGCGATCGACGTATCCACAGTCACGCCAGACCCCAGCGAACCGCCAACGCCAGCCATCCTAGATTCCTGCATCACGAGCGATCCCACACCTAGCACCCTAACACCGCTCGAACAACGAAGTTCACACAGTCGAGTGCAAGTCTATGACTGGCACGAATATGTCCCCCTGTTTTGTGGGGTACAAGTGGGGTACAAACTCGTCTATGTCAGTGGATGGAGCTAGGTTGATGGGAGTCGTAAGGCGGACCTCGGCACCCGGTACCGCCTGCACACCTGGCCCGAGATGGGACGACAGGAAGCCCTCAAATCTTGAAGCGGACAAGCACCCCAAATCTGGGGGCTTGATTGATGAACGAGGAGGCCTCACTCATATGCGTTATTGGACCTATAGGCCAAGTGATCGACCTAGTGACTCTGGCGGGTTCGGGGGGCTAGGAATGAGGTGGAGGAAGGCGGGTTGTGTGGCGAAATGGATTCCAGGTATCGGGCTGATGATGCTCTTGGCGTCTTCTTGTACTGGCGGGAGTGAGCCAGCAGCGCCGGTGAATACGGTTCATTCGCTTCCTCCGACTACTGCTTTTAAGGCGGGCACTACAGCTGCGACGACGGTGACTGTGCCGGAGACAACGACCACCACCATTGACCTCATTGATGAAGAGGCGTTGGTGTATTCGGTGGGTGATCCACTGTCGGTGGAAGCCGAGTTGGAGTCGGCTTATTACCGATCTTGGGATGCATTCTCAGTGGCGTTGGCTGATCCGTCTATGGAGCCGCCAGAGCTTGAACTCGCCCAAGCCGGTGACACCTTGGAGGCCACCCGAGCCGCAGCCAAAGAACTGCGAGACACTGGCCAGTTTTCGTTGGCTGGTCCTCAGACTCAGTTCATTGTGCAGGGCATCACGGTGGTGGATGAAACCCACGGCCTCGTCGATGCTTGCACCATTGATGATGGTGAGTTCTACAACCTCGATGATCCCGACACCATTGCCGCTAGTGGCCTGTTCACCATCCAGCTGTCCATGCAGTTGGAGAAACTCGACGGTCGTTGGAAAGCCGTCAGGATTACTTCGGACGACATTGTGGAAGGAATCGGCGGATGCGCATCATTCGAAATCTCCTCCTAGCCCTCGGAGGTGTGGCAGTAATCGGATTGCTGGCGATGTCTCCTGCTTTGGCTCAAGACACCCCAGCCACCACCCAGCCTGCCAGCCCTCCTACAACCGCCACTCCCCTGCCGAGCGTTAACCCCTGCCGGACCTGCTCAGACATCGAGGGTGGTGTGACTGAGGACGGTCACGGAGTATTCGCGGTTGTTGGTCGTGGTGGCACAGTCCTGACCAGCGGAGGTTCTGGCGGTGCTAGCTGCACGTATTGGCCACTCGATGGCGGCTCCCCCGTGGATGACACCGGCGAAGCTGGCGGCACCAACATTGACGGAGTGGCCCACGTCCTCATTGGCTGGGACTGCGATGGTGACGGCCTACTTGATGGCCAAGCCCTCGTGCCCCTCGTCACTCCTGTCGACGTAGCCCGCCAAGCATTCCAACGAGTCGAGGAACTCCTACCACCCCAAGACGTGGTGATGATGCTGGACTACGGCGTCTCCCAATCCTGGACACCCCTCGGCGTCGGAACCGGAGAAAACTATTTCAGCTTCGAGCCAATGAGCTGGGAACCAGTCTCAGCCACCGCCACCGTCGGAGGCATCACCGCTACCACCACAGCAACGCCACTGCGGGTGGAGTGGGACACCGGCAACTTGAATGGTTCCACCGGAAACGGCGACCTCCGCTACTGGACTTGTGACGGACCAGGCGACACCAACTACTACGACAACCCTGAAGACACCTCGTGCAAAGCCTGGTACATGACCTCCTCAGCCGGGCAAGTCGATTTGAACGGAGCGCTCGATCGGGTGTCGCTCACCGCGACGGTGTATTGGCAGATCTCCTTCAC
>VAPL010417867.1_pt1 | contig 12221 bp, 7 predicted proteins | sample 3395061 | NCBI WGS metagenome assembly VAPL01 (sample SAMN08290444, study PRJNA428436) | hydrothermal vent metagenome | isolation source: Deep-sea hydrothermal vent chimney 2 | place: Pacific Ocean: Juan De Fuca Ridge | depth 2182 m m
CTTCGTACAGTCCGGCAGTGTTGTGCTGACTGATGGTTGGCCTAGCTATGCTCAGCTCACCAAGAAAGGTTATGCGCATAAGATCATTAGTTCCACAGCCGCCCTGGCGAAAATGATGACGACCTATTACCTCACGTACATCTACTCATTTCTTTTTTGAAACGTTGGTTGCTGGGAACCTATCAAGGTGCAGTGCAGCCGAGTCACTTGGAATACTATCTCGATGAATACACATTTCTTTTCAACAGGAGAACATCAGCTTCGCGAGGCAAACTATTCTTTAGACTCATGCAGCAAGCTGTAGCAGTCGACCCAATGCCAAGACGAAAACTGAAAGCGGGGTGACACAAGATATTGTGGCCACTGGAGTTAAGCGGATACCCAGGTAGTTTATTATTATCTGGACGCAAGTAAAAAACATGGTCTATTATGAAGAAATAGTATTCTATACAAACAAAAAGAGGTATACGTGCTATGCAATCACTACGTTTTAATCTTGTTTTAATCTTAAACAATAACTTGATGGCCTATGCGTATAAATTGATAGCCGTGTTGCTTGCCTACAGCGCGGTGTGCTGGTCTGAAGTGACGCTGGATGGTTCTATGGGTTCTGCTGGTACGCTTGCAGGACCGGATTTTCAAATTACCGAAAATCTGGGACACCGGACTGAAGGCAATCTATTCCATAGTTTCGGAAGTTTTAATCTAGCGCGCGGTGAAAGTGCCACATTCAGTGGCTCGTCCAGCATCAACAATGTTATCAGTCGGGTGACGGGCGGGACACCTTCCAGTATTGACGGCGCCCTACACTCAAGCATCCCCAATGCCAACCTGTATTTTCTCAATCCTGCCGGGGTCTTTTTTGGTTCGAATGCATCTCTGGATGTACAAGGTTCGTTTCATGTCAGCACAGCTGACTATCTGGGTTTTAAAGATGGCACTCAGTTGTCTACCTCGTCAGCAGATAACGGCGCTATTTTATCAGCATCAGCCCCTGAAGCTTTTGGCTTTTTAGGTGATAATCCCGCTGTAATCGAATTATCAAAAGCCACTTTGGAAGTTCCTGTTGGCAACAGTTTTTCACTCATCGCCGGGGATATTCTCATCGAAGGCGGTACGCTGGTTGCGCGAGCTGGTCGAATTGACATTGCCAGCGTTGGCTCCGCAGGCGAAGTCATTCGTATGGATAACAGCTTACAGATAACTGCGTTAAACGAACTTGGACGCATCACTATGAACAACGCGCTTGTTGCTACAAATGGTGATGCAGGAGGCGCGATTTTTATTCGTGGTGGCGAGCTTACCTTGGATAATTCAGTGGTTATATCCGAAACTCTGGCAGACAATTCTGGCAAGGCGATTGATATTGCTGTTAATGATAATTTGGTTCTTATTAATGGAGGGTTGGTACAAACACAAACAAAAAGCGCTGGTAATGCTGGTGATCTATTGATTACAGCTCGGCACATTACTGTAAACGACGATGACTCAAAGTTTGCTACAGGATTATTGTCTATATCCTCATCCACTGGTAATGGAGGCGACATTAAGATTAAAGTAGAGTCGCTTGAAGTCATGAATAGTGCGAGGATTTCTACTCAAGCCTTTAGCAGTGGAAGTAGTGGAGATTTATCAATAGAAACTGAACGTGTATTGCTCACTGGCAAAGATACTGTTTTAGGGTCAACCGCGTCTACAGACTCGAGTGGCAACGCTGGCAATTTGACCATTCATACAAACGCTCTTGAAATGCGTGACAATGCTGTGATTACTGTGGTGAGTAATAACGCTAGCCTCTATATTGAAGCTAAAGATGTCACGCTTGAGGGTGATGGAAAAAATCTTGTGACGACCAGTATTAGTGGCGGTAGTTTTGGCGTTACTGCTTCTGAATCCGGTAATACAAGCAAAGCCTCTTCTTCAAACCAGATAACCCTGATTGCAGAGAATATTGAAATACGGGATGGCGCGCAAATTAGTGGCGCTAAAGGCTGGGATATGCAGATTGAAGCTGACAATATTTTGCTGGATGGCGGTGTCACAAGAAGTGTGACTGGCTTCACTTCTTTTTCAAACAATGATGCTGGCAACATCTCGGTAATCACGGCTAATTTGGAAGTACTTGATGGGGGTACGATTAGTACGGCATCCGTTGCCCCTGGAAACGCCGGGGATATTCATGTTGAAGCCGATAATATCTTGTTGGCTGGCCAAAGCACAACTGCGGGCATTACAGGATTACACTCAGAGTCTTTGGGAGATCAAAATGCGTTAGTGCGAGGTGGAGATGCGGGTAATATCACTGTTGTTACATCCAATCTGGAAATTCATGATGGGGCATCAATTAGTGGAAAATCTGTTCTTGCAGGAAACAGTGGAAATATTAACATCGAAGCCGCCAATATTTTACTGGTCGGTCAAGCCATAGAGGGTCTTGATCTTACCGGAATAAATTCAGAGTCTTTATTAGGAAAAGATGCTGGCGACATTTCGATTGTTGCAGACAATCTGGAGATTCGTAATGGAGCAAACATTAAATCAAATACCCTGGAGGGTGGAAAAGGCGGGGATATTAATATTGAAGCGGGTCGTGTTGTCTTATCGGGAGTTGAGGGTTTTGATATTATCGGAATAAATTCACAGTCTTTATTAGGAAAAGATGCTGGCAACATTTCGATTGTTGCAGACAATCTGGAGATTCGTAATGGAGCAAACATTAAATCAAATACCCTGGGGGGTGGAAAAGGCGGGAATATTAATATTGAAGCGGGTCGTGTTGTCTTATCGGGAGTTGAGTCAAGCAGTGATTTCACGAGAGTCCTGTCCACCAGCTCCATAGATCTAGATACGGACAAAGCTGGCGATGCCGGTAATATCCGGATAACAGTGGATAACAGCCTACATCTGGATGGCGTGATAGTAAGTCTGAATACAAATACCGCCGATGGCGGTGATATTATTGTTTCAGCAGGTCAGCTTGTTCAATTACATGACAGCTTCATTGCAACCTCGGTTGCTAACGGCAAGGGCAACGGCGGGAATATTGTTATCGGTCAATCGCCTGCTAGTTCAAACTTGGTACGCAGGCTCAGGTTAATTACCCTGGATAACAGTATTATTTTCGCCGGAGCTGCTCAAGGCAGGGGCGGTAATATTAATATTAGTTCGGATTTTTCATTTGGAAACGCCAACAGTCTGATAAACGCATCGTCAAAGACAGGAATAGACGGTGCAATCAACATCAATTCACCTGAATCCAATATTAGCGGAAGCATTGCCGTATTGCCAGAATCTTTTTTAAATGCCTCTGAGCATTTAAGTCAACGCTGTAGTACACGTTCACCCAGTCTCAGCAGCTTCGTTATTAAAGACCGCGATAGTATTCCACGGGGACCAGATGATGATGCAGTTGCAACCGGATTTGACAGTGAAGTATTACAAGGTTTCTCAAGCCAACAGTTAGCAGTTGCTCATGCTGATCTGTTCCATCAAGGTGTGGGCTCTATTAATACGGAACTGGATGCTCGCTCAGGCTGCCAATAATAAGCAATTGTTTGTATAAAGCTCCTCATGGTTCAATGTTGTGATGAGCTGTTCATCTCTCATGAATTTCTAACTATTTAAAACCAAACGAAATAATGCTTATATCATTGCTAAGACTAACGATTGCCTGGCGCTTGAATAGTCAATCTGCAACGAAACGACATCATAACGTAATCATGCTTTGGCTGGTATTGTCCTGCTCTCCAGTGATTATATTCGCACAAACACCAATTTCAACAGGCAATGGTCTTGCAAAGCCAGACACACCTCAGTTTTCCACTTTACCATTCTTACCGCCTGACGCAATCAGCAAACAACCTCAAAGACTGCCTGATCAACAGCTTGACTCCCCGCAACAACAGCCTGAAATGGTATTGCCTCCACTTGAAAGATTATCACCAGGTAAGACTCCGCTGGCAAAAGCATTAAAAGTTAAGGTTAAGAAAATCCTACTAAGCGGCAATACCGCATTTTCAGATCAGCAATTATCAACAATAACCGCACCGTATGAGCATCGAATCATTACCTCGGAAGATTTACATTCACTGCGTTTCAAGCTGACTCGCTATTACATTGATCAGGGTTATATCAACTCTGGCGCAGTTATGCCGAATCAACAGATCAAAGATGGCATCTTGCATATCAATATTATCGAAGGCCAGCTTGTCGCTATTAATGTATCCGGCAACGACTGGTTGCGAAGTAGCTATATCAAACGCCGGATTGAGCGTGATCAGGGGCCACCATTAAATTTCAACTATCTGCAACAACGCTTGCAGTTGTTGCAGCAAGATCCACTGATTGAGCGCATTAATGCCAAAATACAACCGGGGCTAAAACCAGCTGAAAGTGTGCTTAACATGCGAATTAAAGAAGCGCGTCCCTATCAAATGGGTTTGCAAGTAGCTAACGACCGTTCACCGAGTATTGGTGGATTCAGCGGCAACATATGGCTTGTGCATCGGAATCTGACTGGTTTTGGTGATGCGCTGACATTTGGTTATGGGCGCACCGAAGGACTGAATGATTATAGTGGTTCTTACAGCCTGCCTTTAAATGCTTACGATACGCGGCTAAAGCTGTATTATCAGAACAGTAACTCCGATGTTATCGAAAATCCCTTCGCTTCGGTGAACATCCGCAGCCGCTCTGAAACAATTGGCGCAGCGTTGAGCCAGCCGATTTTTCAAACGCCGGAACAAACGCTGTCATTGGCGCTGAATTTTGAATATCGGCGTAGTAAAACATTTCTTGATGGTAACGCGTTTTCATTTTCTGATGGTGTTCCCTTTGAAGGCAAGCACGCAGGTGAAAGTACCGTATCTGTCGTGCGATTTTCTCAAGACTTGCTAAATCGTAGTCTTAATCAGGTTATCGCGGCTCGATCTGTTTTCAGCGTGGGCATTGACGCGTTTGATGCCACACTTAACAAGTCGGCGGCGGCAGACGGACAATTTTTCACTTGGCTAGGCCAATTTCAGTGGGTTCGTCGCTTACCTCTGTGGAATAGTCAGCTGGTTTTTAGAGGTGATGTACAACTTGCCAGCCGGCCATTATTACCGCTGGAAAAGTTCTCAGTAGGCGGACAACACAGTGTACGTGGCTATCGGGAAAATCAACTGGTTCGAGACAATGGTTTGGCTACGTCTCTGGAATGGCGTATTCCAGTGTTTCGCATTCCTATTCCGGGATTAAGCAAAAGTGCAGATGATGGTATGGTTCAACTTGCTGTGTTTGGCGATTTTGGCTGGTCAAAGAACGACCATAAGCCATCACCAAACCCACGTACTATATCGAGTGCAGGATTAGGAATACGCTGGAATCCTTCCCCAAAACTGCATTCGGAATTATATTGGGGAAAAGCGTTTCGAAACATCAACCAACAATCAGAACACGATCTTCAGGACTCAGGAATCCATTTTCTGGTTAGTTATCAAGTCTTTTAAACTGCACAGGATTGAAGGAGGGGCATCGCGATTTGTCAGCTGTATTGGAGCGTTTCCCCCTCGCTCCAATACAGCGGGAACCCAGCCCTATTTCCACTGCCCTTTCATGTCAGAAATAGTTCCTTTTTCAATTAATTTAACAGCTTTGCCAGATCCGTGTGGCGTTGACCAAGAAAAGCCTCCAGGTTGATGCCATGTTTTAATGTCCACTACACATCTGCTCCCAGCTCTCTTGCTCTGATAGCCATGGATTCATAGGCGCTGTCTGCAGCGCCATACCAAACTTTTCCTTCTATTAGTGCAATCATTTCGTAGTTTGTATTAAGTGGCAACGATTGTTTTGTCAGGAAAACTTTGTCGTTATGCGCTGAATACTGTTTGCTAGTTGTCATGTTGGTATCCATTGTGTTTTTCACAATAACAGGACTATGCGCGGAGCATCCGGTGATGCACGATTAAAACGGTTATCACTACACCACCTTGTTTAACTCGATTGATTATTCTGAATTTTGTCATCATTGAATACCTCTTATAAAAATTTATGGGCTGTTTCCATTTGCTCCGATATGTCGTCAATGAACGGCAGCGTATGATGCGCATAGTTTTTCATAACGTTTTGATATTGGTCGATTGAAAATCGAAGTGCAAACACGGCACCTCTTACTTTTTCAACGACGGTTTATAAAACGTTGCACTTCAATGTTGAATCTAAGCGTTTATTAAATTATCCATTTTTATTTGTTAAAATATTCGTCTTCAGTATTTCGTCAAACCACCTGAGAAAATAAATAAAGATACAAGCGCTGCATCGATAACGACTGTTATCGGTGTTGCTAGTATTTTTCCTGCTAGTAACAGTGCTGACGGCTCATCCTTTACAACAAGATTATATGGAACTGCTAATTGAGCGCTCGGATTAATTTTTTTATTTGAAATATGACGATACCCTGTTATTTTGCCTTCCAGGTAAGGTTGGTTTGGTGTGCTGAGAGAATCTTGTGCCTTGGACGGTTTTGATTCTACTATCGCTGAAGAATTATATTGTTTAGAATGATTCAGTGGATTATCTTCTCCTGTTAGGTTGTTTATTTGATCAGTTTCAAATAAAGCAGCCGAATTTTGTGAATACTCAAGGATGCTTCCAATCTCATTTTTATCTGAATTTTGAATACTTTCATCTGATAAATAATCAGTTTGTTCTGTTAATTCACTTTGCCTGGAATAATCCAGTGCATAATACTGCCCTGTTAACGTGTTGTTATCATCAATTTCGAATGTATGAAACAAGGGATTTGCATAGTGACTTTTATTTGATGTTAATATACTTTTAATTGTATCTTCTGCAGGAAGTGTATAGTTGTATTTTTCCCCATAGATGACTATTTTTTCTTCGCTATCTGATAACACATACCCTTTGATCGTGTCTGTATATGTTGGCTTTTCCCACAGGTTTTTTGTAGCGCAGGAAATTAGGTTAAAACAGTAGATCAAGACAAGGATAATTTTCATTTTTTCTCCTCATTAAATGGATTTCTTGTGTCTAAATAAGAAAAATTTGTCAGATTTTCAGGTGCTGCCTTTTTTCATCAGTTCAGTATAAATTTCACGATATTTACTTGGGCTAACAATCTTGTTTGTAAAAACAAGATTGTTTATTTGTTACGTAGCAATTTATCCAGATTTAAAATTTTCGTTGTAACAGACCGATCTAATTGATAAGTAGGTTGATTGTATTCCTGTATTTTTGGAAAATTTATACGATTATCATCTACCTTTATAGAAAGGTTCTCAATGATGTTTTGCTCTTGACGCCATGTTTGCTGTCGTTCTCTTTTGCGTTCATTTTTGAGGGCTCTTTGATTTTGAATCCATGCGTTGAATGTATTGAGATCATAGTCAGTGTTGTTTGCATTGAGGTCATTGTAAGTATTGTTATTTTTTCTAAAAGCATAATTACTATGATCTTTCATGCTTTCAGGAACACACTCAAACACTCCGTTTGCCCAGCCATTTTGATGCAAAAAATTATTTGTCGAGAGACTGTTTTTCTTGGCATCTGACTGTAAATACGTTGATAATGCATTTACTTTTAACACCTTATATGCTCGGTTATCTAGTGGTTTTGATGTATTGTTGCGAACCCCTAATTTATCTAGTGCATTTGATATTATTTTATTTTGTTCTGACTGTATATTATTTGCTCTTGCCATGCTACTTGTTTGATAACCTTTCTTTTCTTTTAGATCGCAGCCTTGGCTGTAACCTTCCGCGTATGATTCAGGATAACCTTGGCTAATTAGTTTTGTTTTTGCTTTATTAGTACAGCCAGCCAGTATTATTAATAAAAGTACTATTAATGTCGTCAGTAATTTATTCATTTTATCACCTGCTATACCGAGAAAATTATGAAGAATGTATAAACATCGTAATATGAAATAACCTGAGTATGCTGATTTGTCTTTTTGGTTTTGATTAAGCAATCTCAACTGTTGCATTTAAATATCTTAGTCGCAAACTCAGGTTTTTAGGGCACAATGATTTGATTTTGTTGAATGCGATTTATTCTGACAAATTCGAGATGGATGCAGCAAAAATCTGCCAAGCACCAGACAACGGCGACGGCAAGTTGATGTTTGTTGAAAGAACACCGCTGGTTTGTCCAGAGAACGAGGTGGTTACAGATCCCGCTAGCGTTGCAGCAGAACGTTCATAGGAACAGGCAGGGCACGTTCCAGCAAATGAATCCATCGTTGTTGTTGCCGTTGTAGCAGCACCTGAACCAAGCGCCCAGACTGGATTGCCTGTTTGGTTATAAAAATACAGTACTTTTACCTGGGTTGCTCCTTGATTAACCTGGGTCAAACCATATCCAGGCTGACCAGGGTCAAACCATGTGCCTGCGTTAACAGAGCTGCCTTGATCAAATACAAAGTATTCTATATCCGTAGATCCGTTCCCGGTATCCAGTGTCCAGCTGAGTGTCGCATGGCTTGTATCTTGAAAATTGATTTGTGCATTGCCGACCCGTTTTGAATTTGCGCTATTGCCATTCCAGCTAAATTCAAGCAGATCTGCATTCCATGCACTGCCGTTCAGCGGTGCACTGGCAAGATACCAGATTGGACGACCATCGAGTCTGTAGGTGTACCAGACCATGTACAAGTCGTTGTTGCTGTTGATACCAATATCAAACCCACTACCTGGTTGCGAAGGAATCCACCATAATCCTTCTTTGGCAACTGTTGTATTCGGTTGCTGGGGTGATACGGTATAGACGTAAGCTGCCCCGGCATCGGGTTCTGAAATATCGTTTTGTTCTCCATTTACCCCGGTTGCATTGCTATCCTCACTCCTTGCTCCGATCACAACAGTATTGCCTGAGATAGCGACAGCCCTACCAAAATTGTCAAATTCTGTGGCATTGGAAGCTCTGAGAAGGTTTTGCTGGCTCCATATGTTGCCCTGGCGAGTGAAAATATAGGCCAAACCAAAGTTGGTGGTAAAATCATTGCTGTCTTCAGTCCTGCCTCCAATGACAATAGTGTTATCTGCAATTGCAACTGATCCTCCAATGCTGTTTTTGATCTGGAAGGGTAAAGTTATATATGCTTGGTGGCTCCAAGTATTTCCATTGCGGTTGTACACGTAGGCTCCTCTGCCAGTAGCAGATCCAACAACAACTGAATTACCTGAAACAGCGACAGATTTACCAAAGAGAGCGTCAAAATTCTCAGGAGTATTGGAGGCTTTAAGATAGGCTTTCTGGCTCCAAATATTGCCATCGCGGTTAAAGATATATGCGGCTCCTGCATTTTTATTTGAATTATCATCTTGATCACCATTGACTCCGGTAGCATTACTATCCTCATGAAATGCACCAATCACAATGGTATTACCAGAAATGGCCACAGAATCACCAAACCTGTCGCGTTCATCAGCGTTGCTTGCTTGCAGACAAGCTTCCAGGTTCCAGTTATTTCCCGACCGAGTGAATACATAAGCTGCACCGGAATTAGTCGTAAGAGCGCTGTTTCCATCACCATTAACACCAGCGCAGCTACCATCCCGAGACGCGCCCATCACTACTGTATCACCAGAAATAGCGACCACGTATTCAGCTATAACTTGTTCGTCTGGCGATGTTAAATGGGCTTGCTGTTTCCAGTGATTATCTGTGCGCGTAAAAATATAAGCGCCAGAATCAGAAGCGATGATGATTGAATTCCCAGATGCAGCAACGGATTCACCAAAATAATCATCATCTGCCACGGAGGGCTTTAAATGGGCTTGTTGTTTCCACTCATTTCCAGCACGTTTGAAAACATATGCCGCTCCGGATTCACGACCTTTACTATCTTCATGAGGTGCGCCAATCACAATTGTGCCTCCAGATATTGCGACAGAATAACCAAAATTATCACCACTGTCGGTATTAGATGCTTTTAGGTAAGCTTGTTGTTGAAAGCTGGGATCAATTGTGAGTGGGTAACGTGCTGTGTGATCATCTATTAACAGACTCAAGTGTTGTTTTGCCAGTTGCATTTTGGCAGGTATCTGCCGTCCTGTGGCATCCCATACTTTGAGTTTTCTATAGGTGATTGTGGTGTTATCAGACGAGCGGCTGAAATGAATGTTATTGCCTTTCTGGGACGCGTTAAGGTTACTGGCTAATTTCAGCTTCAAGGTAAGAAAATGTTTACTGGTGCTTCCTTCCGGGCGCTTGCTCAATAAAAACCATTGTTCCAGATTGGTTTCGCTGTTTATCCAGCGCTCTATGAGTGAGTCATTCCAGTGATAGTCAATTGTGTTCTTTTCACTATTGATCGTCTGTGGTCGGTGCAGAGCCTTCGGGTCGTTATAGCCGATGGCGATAAGCTTCATACCCAGATGGTAGGCAGGTACGTCATGATCACGTGGACTGAGTGTGGTTGTACCATCCGCTGCGTAGCTAATCTGCCAGCCATGTGCTGGATTGGATGATTGATAACCTCCATTGTTCTTCGGGAAGGCTTTGTATTTGCCTGCTCTAACCTGCGCCCATATACTGTTCCAGTCATGAGTAGATAAACCCTCAGGGATTTTGCCGGATTTGTTTATTTGATTGATGTTAGTTGATACAGGCAGTGTTGCATGCGCAATAACAGTGTTACAGAATAGACTGATTAGTATGAAAAACTGAACGATTGTTACTTTATGTGACATTATTTTCTCCTAATAATTGAGCGCCAAGCAGGTGTTATGTCAGGTCTTGAAATCCGATCATTGATTTTGAATCTGCATGATTGGATAACCAGACACCTTCTCGCGAGATTTAATTCAAAGTACGTGAGCATAATACAATGGATCACTACCATTCATACTGGAAACTCTGGTAGATAGATACCATCAATATTGATAGTATTATATAAGCAATATAATTACCTTATACGCTGGGTCAGTAAAGTTATCCACTTAATCACTACTTAATTATTTATTACTAACCTCAGTTGATTTCATCGGGACGGTTATGAGTGCCGGGTATTCAAAAAAGGCATTCGTTGCCGCATCAATCAGACAGGTTATTGTGCAGTAGTCTAATAATATATTAAAAAAAATATTACTTTGCTGAAAGTCTGAATTAACAAGTGCCTCTCCATTTTGTGCCTCGTTTTTACAAGCAACATTCATTGTATTGCCATCCCGATGAATTTCAGAAATTTCATCGGGATTAACTGACCAGCTGCCTTCTTCGTTATTTAATGTACAGCGGGTCGATTCATAGAATTGATTGTTTGTTGTTGCAACTGTAACCTTTTGGTGTGTTCCATTAGTCATGGTTGCACAAGCGCTTAGAAAGATAATGATGCTATAACTTATAATTCTGACAATCATTTATTTATCCTCACAATCTGTGTTAATAGTGTGTTAATATTTTCACTAATTTAACGTAATAACAGTGGTGCACATCGTATATTAATAATAAGTATCGGCGTTGACTGGAGATAAGTTCAATATTAACAATCCATAAGTTAGCCTTGGGTTGATAGTGCTTCTACCATATCTTGGTCAGTAAAAATAATTTCGAAACGCTGTTTATATATTTTCTGCATTGTATTCTGAAGCATTCCACTGCCCGTTATATAATTTACTCCTTTAAAATCTTTTGATAATACTTTATCTACAAACTCATCAAGAATAATAAATTTTGCGTCATATACTGCGCTGTTAACGAACGAGTGAAAGTCATACTTCCACTCTTTCAATACCAACAGTATACTTTTGTGATTGTATTCCAACGCTAAGTTCAGATGACCAAAAAGTGGCCTTTGTTTTGTGCAATAATTAAGCGTAGTGGAAAGCGCAAAACAAAGGACGCTTTTTGAGTCAGCCGGAATGTTTCGTTATGCATTATTTAATAACCGAGATTTCTTTTGGACTTAATTTTAATTCTGATAATTTTTCAAAGAGTCTCTCTATATTTTTCTTACCTGAACCCTCATTAGCTAATCTAAGCCTTTTAACACCAACAAAAGCATCTCCAAAAGTAGCAGTGTGGGGGGCAATAATTATTTCATCCAAGACAACATAACCTCTTGTTGTATCTGTAAGAATATATTTTACATGTGTGGTAACTGTCATATTGAACCCTATAAAAGGTTGTTCTATTTTTAGCATTTTTACTTGCAATTGATATTTTCCATTATTCGAATAAAGACCTTGCTCAGATAAACTTTTTTTGATGGCATTGGAAAA
>VAPL010086273.1_pt1 | contig 12217 bp, 11 predicted proteins | sample 3395061 | NCBI WGS metagenome assembly VAPL01 (sample SAMN08290444, study PRJNA428436) | hydrothermal vent metagenome | isolation source: Deep-sea hydrothermal vent chimney 2 | place: Pacific Ocean: Juan De Fuca Ridge | depth 2182 m m
AAAGGAAGTTATGAAAGTTCGAGCTGCTATTGCATACGAAACCGGGAAAGATTTAGAAATTGATGAGATTGATTTACAGGGGCCTAAGGCGGGTGAAATTCTTGTAAGAATCGTTGCCACAGGTGTTTGCCACACTGACGCTTTCACATTGTCGGGAGCAGACCCTGAAGCTTTATTCCCTGCGATTCTTGGCCATGAAGGAGCTGGAATTGTGGAGGAAACAGGAACAGGAGTAACCAGTGTTGTTCCTGGTGATCACGTTATTCCTCTATACACCCCTGAATGCGGAGTATGCAGCTTTTGTACTTCTGGAAAAACTAACCTTTGTCAAGCTATTCGAGTGACACAAGGGCAAGGTTTAATGCCAGACGGCACCTCTCGATTTTCTAAAAATGGTAAACTAATTCATCACTATATGGGGACATCTACCTTTGCTGAATACACCGTGCTTCCCGAAATTGCTATTGCCAAAATTAATAAATCGGCTCCTTTAGAAAAGGTTTGTTTGCTCGGTTGCGGTATAACGACGGGCATAGGTGCCGTTTTAAATACCGCGAAAGTTCAAGCCGGGGACTCAGTTGCCATTTTTGGATTAGGCGGTATCGGGCTCAGTGTCGTTCAAGGTGCCGTTATGGCTAATGCGGGTAGAATTGTCGTCGTGGACATCAATGAAAATAAATTTGAAATAGCCAAGCAACTGGGGGCGACCGATTTTATAAATCCTGAAAAATATGACAATTCTGTTCAAGAAGTGATCGTTGATCTCACCGATGGTGGGGTTGATTACTCATTTGAGTGTATCGGCAATGTAAACGTTATGCGATCAGCACTGGAATGTTGTCATAAGGGATGGGGGGAGTCGATCATCATCGGTGTAGCAGGTGCGGGCCAAGAAATTTCAACACGTCCATTTCAATTAGTCACAGGCCGAGTGTGGCGTGGAACTGCTTTTGGCGGTGTTAAAGGTCGTACGGAATTGCCTGGCTATGTTGACAAATATATGGATGGAAAACTGGAAATAGATAAATTTATTACTTACACTTTACCGTTAGAAAAAATTAATGAAGCATTTCACTTGATGCATGAAGGTAATGCGATTCGTTCAGTTATTACGTTTTAGGAAATAACATGTCAAAACAACTGATGCTACATCAATTTGAACTAGGAAGTTGGGATAACTTTATATATTTTATTGGTGGCGTGAACTCTGGAGAAGTTTTTGTAGTTGACCCAGGGTGGCATGCCTATAAAATAATCGAAGAAGCGAAAAAAATCAATGTAAAAATTACAGGGGTATTATGTACGCATTCACACCCGGATCATGTCAATGAAGTAGAAACACTACTACAAACTCATGATGTCCCAGTTTATATGCTGGATAAAGAAATAGACTTTACGACCTGGCGTTGTGAAAACCTTAAAAGAGTCTCTGCTGGTGATGTAGTTGATGCTGGTGGAGTAGAGGTAAAAATGGTGCACACGCCTGGGCATACACCAGGTTCAGTTTGTTTTCATGCGCAAAATCAACTTATCACAGGTGATACACTTTTTGTAAATGGTTGTGGTCGTTGCGACTTTGTTGGTGGAGCCCCTGAAACAATGTATGCCACACTATGGAATCTCGTCAATACCATGCCTGGAAATACTTTATTTTATCCTGGTCATAATTATGGCCCTAAAAATACAGCCACTATAGGTAGCCAAACTTTAGAAAATCCATTTTTAAAATTTGACACTGTCGCCGGCTTTGTGAAACATCGAATGGAAGGAAAAACACCAAATACACCCTTAGCCCAGATTTAACGCCGGCCAGCTAAATTTGTCAAATGAGGTATAATAGCGTCCTGTTTGAAACCTTATAAAACACATATAATACTGAAGAATCAATAACATATGAATGATAAAGCACTGCGATCACGCGTTAAACTCTTTGGTAATTTGCTAGGGAATGTGCTCCGAGAGCAAGAAGGCGGACGCGTTTTTTCTGCGGTTGAAACGCTAAGAAAAGGCTATATACGTTTACATAAAGAAAATGATCCGCGCAAGCAAGCGCAACTTAACCGTTTTATCAAAAAAATGGATCCCGAATTAGCAACTCATGTGGTGCGTGCATTCAGCACTTATTTTAGCCTGGTTAATATTGCGGAAGAAGCGTTTAAACATCAACAACGCCGCCGCGAAGTTCGCACAAATGGCCCATTGTGGATCGGCTCATTCGACTCTACTATCCGTGATTTTCAGTCCGAAGGAATAACCTTGAGTGAACTACAATTACTCTTGGGTGAGATAAAATATATCCCGGTTATTACAGCACACCCTACCGAATCTAAACGGCGCACGATCATGGAAACATTGCGCCGTATTTTTGTAAAAAGTGAGCAGCTGGATGATCCTCGGCTTTCCCGACAGGAACGGGATAAAGTGACTCAATCTATCCAGGATCAGATTCAGCTACTCTGGAAAACCGATGAAGTTCGTGTTCATAAACCTCAAGTTCATGACGAAATACGCAATGGCATTTTTTATTTTCAAGAGAGTCTCTTTCAAGCGGTTCCACGAACCTATCGTTTCATGGAAGAGGCAATAAACAGAACTTATCTCAAAAACACAGAAAATAAACAAGCCATCCATGTACCCAGTTTTCTTCGTTTTGGTTCCTGGATAGGGGGAGATCGAGACGGCAATCCTAACGTCAAGCCCGAAACAACAAAATTTGCACTCAGATTACAATCACGAGCCGTCACACTTGAATACATCCGCAAAATTTCCAGCCTGCATCAGGTTTTGACCCATTCCGTATTATTATGTAAACCATCTCGAGACCTTTTGGAAAGCATCGATAGCGATAAACTCTATGGTCAAGCTGTTTTTGGGGAAAATCCTAACCGCTTCATAAACGAACCGTATCGACGAAAACTTTTTGTAATGCGCTACCGTTTAGAGCAAAACCTAATCGCATTGAAACGCCGCCTGCGTAATCGAGCTCTTGATTCAGTTAATCATGGCTACACCTCTGAAGATGAATTTTTGTTTGAGTTGCGCATCATCCGGAACTCTCTAGTGAGTCATGGTGATGCCAATATTGCCAATGATGAACTACAAGATTTAATTCGATTGGTTGAAACCTTTGGTTTTTATTTGCTTGCACTGGATATTCGACAAGAATCAGATCGTCATACTGATGCAGTTTCAGAAATCATACAGCATGCCAGCCTCTTAAATGGCCAACATTACGAGGATCTTGACGAACAATCAAAAACAAAAATACTCTGCGATTTGATCTCAGCCGATAAGCCATTACGCTTGGAGCATCAACAACTTTCAGAACCCACTCAGGAAACACTGCAAGTTTTTCATGTGATGAAAGAAATGCAAAATGAAGTGAGTCCCAAGGCTTTTGGCAACTATGTTATCTCGATGACGCATACCACTAACCACATCCTCGAAGTCATGTGTTTAGCTCGCCAGGCCGGTTTGCTGGCAAAAAAAAGAAAAGGCTGGAGCTGCCATATCCGTGTTACCCCCTTGTTCGAAACCATAGAAGATTTACATCATATTGACACAGTAATGACGACACTATTAGACAACGAAACGTATCTGTCACTATTAAAAGAAACAGATAACCAGCAAGAAGTAATGCTGGGATATTCTGATTCTTGCAAGGATGGGGGTATTTTTGCCTCGGCCTGTTCATTACTTGACGCGCAGCAAAAAATAACAAAAATATGTAAAAGCCGACAAGTCTCTTGCCGTCTTTTCCATGGCCGCGGCGGAACGGTAGGCCGAGGAGGGGGGCCTACCAATGAAGCCATCATGGCACAACCACGTGGCACCGTTTCAGGACAAATAAAATTCACCGAACAAGGAGAGGTGCTGTCCTATAAATATAGTAACAGCGAAACGGCAGCCTATGAACTGACCATGGGCGTCACAGGGTTAATGAAAGCGAGTATTAATATCGTTAGACCCAACGAACAGATACAAACGATGCATAGCAAAACGTTCCGCGAGCTTGCCGCAATTGGAGAGAAGCGCTATCGAGAACTCACCTCTGAAACCGCCGGGTTCTTAGACTATTTTTATGAATCCACGCCTGTATCGGAAATTGGCCTGTTGAATATTGGTTCTCGCCCATCACATCGCAAAACCAAGGATCGCTCCAAAGAGTCTATTCGCGCGATCCCCTGGGTGTTTGGTTGGGCACAGTCGCGTCACACTTTACCCGCCTGGTTCGGAATCGGTAGCGCCTTGCAAGAATGGCATCAGAATTCTGCAGAAAAAATCGCTTCATTATGTATTATGTATAAAAAATGCGATGCTTTTCGCGTATTACTTGACAACACTCAAATGGCTCTAGCCAAAGGCAATCTAACCATTGCCCGTGAATATTCCAGGTTAAACGAAAACAAGGAATTGAGCGAAGAACTGTTTAATATCATTGCTCAAGAATATCAGCGCACCACTCAAGAAATTTTGTCAATTAGTGGTAATGAAAAACTAATGAGTGATAATCCGGTTCTGGCCTTGTCAATTGAACGTCGGGATCCTTACCTCGACCCTCTCAACTACATCCAGATCGCGCTATTAGAGCGAACACGTAACACCCATATACGAGAGGAAGAACGTGCTCGCTGGCGGGATCCGTTACTGCGCTCGATTAACGCCATCGCCGCAGGTATGAGAAATACAGGGTAGCTGCACATTTTCTGCCATGGGTAGTAAGTAACCCTGCACTGAATCGCCAACCTATAATTATCTATTTCTTCAGAATTTTCTTCGCATAAATCAAGGCACAGCGAAACGAGCATAGTAAGGTAGGTAGCTAAAGTTATAACGCGGAGTCACGCGAAAAAGACTAACAAATGTAAAAGAATTATGGCGGGGTATAACAAAAAAAGCGAATCATCAAGACCCGCTTTTATTTACCACTAAATTATTTAGCTACGATGCTTGAGGCTGAGTCGGCGGTGGCTCGTCGCTTACCTTTTCCTCGGTCTCTGAGGTTACCACGGTTGCAGTCGGCCACGACTGAAATGGGAAAGGCTTTTCTTCCGAGTTAAACGTTTGAAAACGTACGATTTGTGTAACATATTGAGCTAAACTATCGCCAAATGTCGTAATACGATCATTGGGTTGTTTAGTTGCTAGCTTATAGATTAATTGTATCAGCGCAGCACCCGCAATAACAAATTCGGCTAAACGAGTAATAACGGCAAATAAAACCATATATAAACCACGCAATAAAATTTGAGTGGTTGAATCTCCTTCAGGTGCTGTCGCTGCGAGTGTTTCTTTTACTTGTTCGACTATCTTTTCCCCTTGCTCACTCATTGAATTCCCTCCGAATATTTTAAGACAATACAATCGAGCCCCATCCAGCTATGGTATTAGCTATTTGAATCTCGGTGTTAATTCCAACCTAAACTAGACAAAAATTACAAAGAAGCACATCAATATTTTAATTATTCTTCTTGCAAATGGGCAATTATCTTAGTCTTTTCCGTGCAGTTTCGGCTACTCTAGCCTACACTATGTATTTTAAATTGGTCAATAACTAATCTTAACTTCCTGTCTCTATATGACATCACAATTATAAAATCATCATTAATTTTCTAAGCTATCGGCACACGTTGTCAAGCAACTTGGGCAGGAATTGACTTTTTAATATGGGTAATATGATTTTGCTCATCTAAGTAGACAAGAATAGGACTGAAACCCGCTATTTCCTTAGAGGTTAAATTCACATAACTACAAATAATAATGCGGTCGCCCGGGTTTGCCTTATGCGCAGCCGCACCATTAACAGATATAATTTTTGAATCTGCTTCGGCACGAATAGCATAGGTCGTAAGCCGTTCACCATTGGTTAAATTATATATTTGAATTTGCTGATATTCCTGAATACCCGCCGCTTCCAGCAATGAACTATCAATCGCGCATGACCCTTCGTACTCCAGTACAGAATGGGTCACACGCCCACGGTGCAACTTAGAATTCAACATTGTATACTGCATTTAACAGTCCAAAACTCCACAATTATCTTTGATAGTTATTATAGCAGGTCAAAGCAAGTTTAAAAATACTTCAAGTTCAGTGTGTTAGCATAGCAAAAAAGGAACACTTATAACAGTTTGACACTTTTGAAAAAAATAGGTTTAATTGATTTTTTTATTGCGGGTTAAATGTTTTTTCTCAACCTCGGTTTATCACATTCACCCAACTTATCAAGAGAGAATCATGCGCTGGAGAACCGGAAAACGTAGCAGTAACGTCGAAGACAGACGCGGCTACAGAATAAAAAGCATGCGTCGAGGCACAAAGCTCGGAGGTGGCGCTACAATTATTATTCTTTTGATCGGCCTGTTTCTCGGCGCTGATCCGCAGACATTACTTAATACACTAGGTGGTATAAATGAATCGGGAATATCGACCTCCTCTTCAACATCAGTAACAGACGAGGCTGGTATTGGCCCAAACGATGAAACAGCCCACTTTGTCTCTGTCATCCTGGCCGATACAGAAGAAACCTGGCGAAAAATTTTCACTCAGAGCAATAATCACTATCAGGAACCTAAATTGGTTCTTTTCACTGACCAAGTACAATCAGCTTGTGGTATTTCTTCCGCTGCTTCTGGCCCCTTTTATTGTCCAGGAGACAATCAAGTCTATATTGACCTCAGCTTCTTTCATCAACTACAGCAAATGGGTGCCCCCGGCGATTTTGCACAAGCTTATGTTATCGGCCATGAAATTGGTCACCATGTACAAAATTTAACGGGTATTTCTCGAAAAGTACGCGGTATGCAAGCGCGAACTGACCAAGCTGGAGCCAATGCATTATCGGTAAAATTAGAACTCCAAGCTGACTGCTATGCCGGTGTTTGGGCGTACCACAGCAATAAAGAACGAAATATGCTGGAAGAAGGCGATGTCGAGGAAGGTTTACGAGCTGCTGCGGCGATCGGTGATGATGCGTTGATGCGAGGCGCAGGACGTAACGTCAGACCCGAATCCTTCACTCATGGCTCATCAAAACAACGTATTAAATGGCTCCGAACTGGTCTGGAAAGTGGATCACCCGATGATTGCAATACGTTTGCCAACAACCGTTAATTCAACGTCACTACTCAGCTTACCCCTGAAATTCGCCGTTTCAAAATGATCATTTACACTTGTAAACTCACAGTTTTTGCCTTGAACTGACGAATTTCAGAGGCAAACTGAGCAGTGACTAGTAATTTCGACTACTCGCTAAGTAGTTACAATTCAACTGAATATTATCTATTAAACGTGCTTTTCCTAAATGAGCGGCTGCAAGAATCACACAAGGACTGTCTATGGTTAAATCCGTTGTCAAATCACTGGCATTACGAATGCTGACATAATCAGGAACAAATCCATATTGCTTTAACTTAAACTCAGCCTGCTGCTCTAGTTCAAGACGAGTCGCGCTGCGTTGCAAGTAACGTTCTTTCACTTCTAATAAGGTTTGATATAATTTAGGGGCAAGTCGACGCTCACGCGCACTGAGATACTGGTTTCGTGAACTCATAGCTAAACCATCGGGCTCCCTAACTGTTGCGACCCCTTCAAGAACGATGGGAAAAGCCAAGTCTGCCACCATCGCACGCAATATAACAAGTTGCTGGAAGTCTTTCTCACCAAACACAGCTATATCGGGTTTGACTATATTAAACAATTTAGCCACGACGGTGGTAACACCTACAAAATGGCCAGGTCGATCGATGCCACATAAAATATCGGAGATGCCAGGGACTTCAACCCGTGCAGAAATGTCAATGGAACGACCATAAATATCCGTCACCTTAGGTGTAAAAACCACCTCCGCCAAACCCTCTAAAAGAGCACAATCTTGCTGTAAAGTTCGGGGATAATCGGCAAAATCATCCTCCTCACCAAACTGTAAAGGATTAACAAATAGACTCACGACCACCATCGTACCTAATTCTCTGGCACGCGTCAGCAAAGCAAGATGTCCCTGATGTAAATTACCCATAGTCGGAACAAAAACAACAGCCTCGCCACGAGCACGCCAGGGTGCCAAAGCATCTTGCAAAGCCTGTACTGTTTGAACTTGTTGCATGAGTGAGGTAACTCTAACTAAAGATATGTTCAACAGCAGGAAAACGACCTTCTTTAACAGCCTTCACATAAGCTCGCACCGCGCCCTTTATCGAATCATTTTCTGGCATGAAGTTTTTCGCAAAACGGGGGGACTGACCAGGGGTAATGCCTAACATATCGTATAAAACCAATACTTGGCCATCGCACTGCTTACCGGCACCAATACCAATAACAGGAACGTCCACTGACTCCGTGACCTTAGCCGCAAGCTGAGCGGGAACACATTCCAGCAAAATGGCATCGGCTCCAGCATTTTCCAGTAATATAGCATCAGCTAATATTTGTGCCGCACTTTCATCATCTCGCCCTTGAACCCGATACCCCCCCAGCTTATGTACAAACTGTGGCCTTAAACCAAGGTGTGCACAACTTGCGATACCATGACTGGATAACGCACGAATGACCTGCTGTTGACTCGCCGAGCCTTCTAACTTGACCATCTGAGCACCACCTTCCCGCATTAATCGTGCGGCAGTCTGCACAGCTTGTTCCGTTGTGGCATAACTCAAAAATGGCATATCAACCATCAATAAAGCATCATGACATCCTTTGGCCACCGCTTGGCTATGATAGACCATGTCATCAACCGTAACAGAAATCGTGCTGGTGCTGCCTTGTACCACCATACCCAAAGAATCACCCACCAAAATCACATCCACACCCGTCTCATTTAACAGGCTTGCAAAGCTGGCATCATAGGCCGTTAAACAGGCTATTTTTTCCCCTGCTGTTTTCATAGTTTGTAATTTTTTAATTGTCATCATGCTACTCTACACCTGCACTAAAGGTTGACCTTCACAATGTGCCAAACAATCGGCTAACACACCCATACCGGGAATAACAAACTCCGACCCTACCAGCTCTTGAAGTGGAAATAAAACAAAATTTCTCTTTGACATACCGACATGAGGAATGGTTAAACATTCATTTTTTATTTGTAAATCAGCATAAAGCAAGATATCCAAATCTAAAGTCCTAGGCCCCCATCGCAATTCATTTCGTTCCCGCTCATGTTCAAGCTCTATGGCCTGTACTTCATCTAATAGATTCATGGGCGATATACAGGTATTCAACTCAGCTACCGCATTCAGATAATCAGGCTGATCCTGTGGCCCCATCGGTTTACTACGGTAAAAATGAGAACAACTGACAACCTGACAGCCTGGCAAGGTATTTAATGCGAACAACGCTGAGCGTAAAATATCCGCAGACGATCCCAAATTACTACCTAAAGCTATAAATACTTGAGACATAACACAAACTTTTTACGGAAAAGACGGATTATTTGAATGTTTTTTCTTCGTTTTTTTCCGCCTTCCAGAGTTCCTGCTGATACGAGTCAGTGTACTTTGTTCATCCTCATTAAGCTCTTGAAAATTTGTCCACCACTCTGCCAGCTCATGAAGGCCGTCTTCACCCGCTTGATGACGTAATAATAGAAAATCATAAGCGGCACGGAACCGTTTATGCTGAAGCAAACGGATGGCCCGCTGGCCACTATTGCGTAATAACCGTGGCTGCATCATCCATATTTCTTTCATTGGCAAGCTAAAACGTTTGGGTATCGACACCGCTATAGTCTGCGCTGTCAACGTTTTAGCTGCAGCTTCGTTCATCGCGTCGACCTCTGTGTGCTGCTCACGGTTCCATCCTGCTAAATGCTGTTGCCTGGCAGGCCACAATAATGCGGCAAACAAAAATGCAGGGGTAATATGCTTGCCTTCTCGAACTCGAATATCGGTATTACGCAACGCATGCGTGACAAAACCGCGATAAAAATCACTATCAGAACGATCCAGAATTTTATCCGTTTCAGGAAACAGGTAAGCTAAAAGCCCATAACGACGCAAATTTTCAAAAGTAGATAAGGCTTGTCCATTCATGAAGAGTTTTAGCACTTCTTCATATAATCGAGCCGGCGGGATATCAGCTAACAATTTTGCCATATCGTAAAGGGGTGATTCCGTTTCTGGTGCCAGATGAAAATCTAATTTCGCAACAAAACGCACCGCTCTGAGCATTCGCACGGGATCTTCGCGATAACGTTGCACCGGATCACCAATCAAGCGCAATACCCCCTGACTTAAATCGCTCAAGCCATCACAATAATCGATAACAGAAAAATCACGGATATTGTAATACAAAGCATTGACGGTAAAGTCTCTTCTCTCTGCATCTTCCTCCATCGAGCCATAAACATTATCTCTAAGTATGCGCCCGTTTTCTTTTTCCAAAGTATGACCCGCAGACGCATCACTGCCACCAGGAGATGCCCTGAACGTAGCCACTTCAATAACTTCCCTGCCAAAACGGACATGCGCCAAACGAAATCGACGACCAACCAAACGGGCATTACGAAACAAGGCATCAACTTCATCAGGATGTGCATTCGTTGCTATATCGAAATCCTTGGGTTCACAGCCCAATAATAAATCGCGCACCCCCCCACCAACGAGATAGGCATCAAATCCCGCATCCTTTAAGCGATACAGCACTTTCAGGGCGTTACTATTGATATTACTTCTTGAGATCTTGTGATCTTTCCGAGGAATAATTTGTACGTTAATAGACCCAAACCTTATATAAATAACAATCCATACTTTATTTTACACATGTTTGGGCAGAGCGTCTCTTTTTGTGATTTTATGCACAAATCAGCAATAAAAACCTTTAAAATACTTAGGAAAACAAGATCATCATCCGCTACTCTCTAAGTCATTCCAACGCAAACAGACCCGAATTAACTCAGGATTAATAACCTACAGGTATAACCCTAATGAGCATACTCTCTTCCGCAATGAACACTGGGTTCGCAGGCATACAAAATGGCATGGCCAATGCACAGCAAGCGGCCAGCAAAATAAATAATGCCACACAATTTAAATCTGACCCAGCCACAACCATTACAGAGGCAGTAATAGAATTAAAACAAGCAGAAACCCAGGTAAAAGCTTCCGCCCTGGTAATAACAACCGCTAATAAGATGGTTAACTCGTTATTTGATGATTTTGCTTAAATATACCCATGGCGTTATGTTGTAGGTATTAGCGCTTAGGCGAATCTGTGAGCTGCTGCAGCATACCCTCGATACGATCCAGACGCTGATCCATTTCCCCTGCATGCTCTTTGAGCCAATGTACTTCTCCCGCTTCACCTTCGCCATGCTCACGGTTGTACTTTTCATGTTCGGTCTGCATCACGTCCAGAACAATACCAATCATCATGTTAAGAAAAACAAATGCGGTAAGAAATATAAAAGTTAAATAGTAGATCCAACTGAATCGATATACCGTCATCGTTTCATACATTACATCGGTCCAGTCTTCGAAAGTAGCGACCCGAAATAATGTCAACATGGCGATACTGATATCACCCCATAAAACCTGGTTGATACTCTCAAAAAGAAAGCTACCTACGGCCGCGTAGATGTAGAAAATAATAAACATGAGCAAGACCACGTAACCCATTCGGGGAATAGCAATAATCAAGGCGTTCATTAATATTCTTAACTCTGGAATCATAGAAACCAAACGCAACACACGAAAAATTCGTAACAACCGCGCCAAAAGTACCATTTCGCTTTCATCCACGGGAATTAAACTGACCGTTACAATAACAAAATCAAAAATATTCCAGCCACTGCGAAAAAAATCTTTTAAACGCTCTTCTGCAGCCATGCGAATTAATATCTCAATTAAGAAAAAAACCGTCACGGCTATATCAAGAATACGTAACGCATTAATCCAATATGGCGCAATATCATACGTACTAGCTCCAATCATCATTGCGGATAAAATAATGATAGCAATCACGACCATTTCAAACATTTTATTGGAACGTATCGTAATAAAACGCGCTTTCCAGTCGGACGGAATGAAACTCATAAAAATGGACCTCAAGAAAAAATGGGGGACAAACTGTTTTAGCTTATAGAATAAATGAGAATGTCGTAGCTTGTTTTATTAAAAATATGGGTAACTACTCAACTAACGAGGCTGTAGAAAAACCCTCATCGAAAAATTTGTTGTAATTTTAATCAAAAAAACGCGTTCCTACGCGAATTCCAGGTCTG
>VAPL010306253.1_pt1 | contig 12217 bp, 10 predicted proteins | sample 3395061 | NCBI WGS metagenome assembly VAPL01 (sample SAMN08290444, study PRJNA428436) | hydrothermal vent metagenome | isolation source: Deep-sea hydrothermal vent chimney 2 | place: Pacific Ocean: Juan De Fuca Ridge | depth 2182 m m
CAATGGAACCTCCAACGACCCGTACTTCCGGGCATCTTCCATCGCCGCCTTGGACGCCGTGTACACCGCGTTGCTCTTCGGCGCGCAGGCCAGGTACACAACGGCATGAGCGATAGCCAGCTCGCCCTCAGGGCTGCCAAGGCGTTCCTGAACCTCCCAGGCATTGAGCGTCATCTGCAGGCTGCGGGGGTCCGCATTGCCAATATCCTCTGACGCGACTCGAATGAGTCTGCGTGCGATGTACAACGGATCGCAACCGCCATCCAGCATACGCATCAGCCAATACAGGGCCGCATCCGGGGAGCTACCGCGTATGGATTTGTGCAAGGCCGATATCTGGTCGTAAAAATACTCACCCTGCTTGTCAAATCGACGGCGGCCGCCGGAGGCCACCTCCTTGACAATGTCTTCGCTGATATCCCCGTCATCCGCAAGATCAGCGGCCAGTTCCAGAAGATTCAACGCGCGCCGGGCGTCGCCGTCGGCAGCCATGGCAATAACGTTGATCGATGCATCCGTGATGTCAAAACGGCCGTTCAAGCCGCGCGTCTCATCCTGCAACGCGCGTTCGAGGATACGTTTCAGGTCTTCCACCTCAAGCATTTTGAGAACGTAAACACGGGCGCGAGACAATAGCGCGTTGTTCAGCTCGAAAGATGGGTTCTCTGTCGTGGCACCAATGAAGGTCAGGACGCCGTTCTCAACGAACGGCAGGAAGGCATCCTGCTGAGACTTGTTGAAACGATGCACTTCGTCCAGGAACAATACCGTGCCACGGTTCTGCATCTGTCGATGCTGTTGCGCTTGTGCAACCGCCGCTCGAATATCCTTGACGCCCGCCATCACAGCCGACAGCGAAATAAAGTGCGCGGCGGTGGTCGTCGCGATCATTCGCGCAAGCGTCGTCTTGCCGCTACCCGGCGGCCCCCAAAACACCATCGAGTGCGCCCGCCCTTGCTGCACTGCTCGCTGCAACGGCTTGCCGTCGGCGAGCAGATGTTCCTGGCCAAAAAAATCGTCCAGGCTCGCCGGCCGCATCCGATCTGCCAGCGGACTTTCAGCCGTGTTTTCAGTCGAGAACAGGTCAGTCAATATCCCCGCCCGTGCTCGCCAACCGATTTTCGATGCGCAGACACCAACCGCCAACGCCCGCGACGGCTATCAACAAGCCGACGACTATGCCCGCTGCATCGGCCCCGACGTCCACCCAATCGGCCGTGCGGTAACTCACGATTCGCTGGCAGGCCTCAATTGCAAGACCAAATGCCAGCAGCGCGATGCCAACCCGCCAGTACGACTCTTTTGGGTATAAACCAGTGAACCACAGTGACAACACCAGGAAAGTCACACCGTGTAGCCATTTATCGACACTATCGAACATGTACATGACCGTCGCCCGGTCATCCCAGAACCAGATGGCCGGCATCAGAGCCGCAATCAGAACAAATAGCAGGATAAGCAGGCTGGCAACCTGCCAGCGCCTGGCATAACGAAGCGGCAGCATCAGGGAATGCTGGCCTCGGACGTTCGCGGGACGCCGACAAGGTCTACGCCCTCCGGAACGACAAAACTAAACCGCTCGGAGGCAATCGGTTCATTGATTTTGACGTCATGCAGGGCGACGAAAGTCGTCTGCTCAAGATTATCGAAAAAAACCATGCTACGCAGTTCGCCACCGATAAAACCAAGCTCAACGTGATTGAAACCGCTTTGTTTGTCCTTGGGTTCCAACCGCACCCACGTTGTGACCTGCTCAATCGTCGTACCTCCGAAGTCAAACTGCTGCAACGCGTTATCGGACCCGCCCAGCAACAACGCGGGCGTGTTGGCGAGTGCCTCAGCCTGCGGCTTCACGGTCACTTGCTCGAGATCGAGATCGTAACTCCAGATATTGACGCCGTCGGCGACCAGCCATTGCTCGTAGGGTTCCGTATAAGACCAGCGAAAACGGGTGGGTCGTTCGATCTCCAAAGTGCCGCTGGTTCGATCGATAACCGCGCCATCGGCATCAATCAGTGACTGCTCGAAACGCGCTTCGAGAGTAATCACGTTGTTGATAAAGTCGTTGACCAACTGTTCGCCGAGATCGTCGATGCTGGTTTGTCCCCAAGAGCCACTCGCAGCGAGCACCAGGACCAAAAAAAGAATATTATTTTTACTCATCTCTTGCCGCCGCCGGAACCAGTATTTCCCGCGCACCGTTCGATTGCAACGGGCCAACCAGCCCGGCCGCCTCCATGGACTCGACCATTCTCGCCGCCCGGTTATATCCTATTTTCAAACGACGCTGTACGCCCGATATCGAGGCCTTTCGAGTTTCCATTACGACCTGTACCGCCTGATCGTACAGCGCATCCTGTTCTGCATCGCCACCGTCACCCGGTGTGTCGATACCGATCAAGCCCGGGCTGGAACCGGAAGGACCTTCCACGATTTGATCAATGTATCGCGGTGCACCGCTTTGTTTCAAATGTTTGACCACGGCATGAACCTCGTTGTCCGACACAAACGCACCGTGTACACGAACCGGCAACGACGTGCCTGGAGGAAGGTACAACATGTCGCCGTGTCCGAGCAGATTCTCCGCGCCCATCTGATCGAGGATCGTACGAGAATCCACTTTAGCAGAGACCTGAAAAGCGATACGCGTCGGTACATTCGCCTTGATCAAACCGGTAATAACATCGACGGACGGCCTTTGCGTAGCGAGAATCATATGGATACCCGAGGCGCGCGCTTTCTGCGCCAGCCGGGCAATCAGTTCTTCTACCTTCTTGCCAACAATCATCATCATGTCGGCGAGTTCGTCGATAATAACCACAATAAAGGGCAACGGCGTCAACAACGGGTGTTCGATCGGCTTGTCTTCGTCAAACAGATCAGGCGGTTTAAAGATCGGATCTTTGATCGGCTCGCCGGCCGCAACAGCATCGCGAACTTTGCGGTTGTAACCGCCGATATTTCGTACCCCGAGGGCCGACATCAGGCGATAACGCCGATCCATCTCCGCCACACACCAGCGTAAAGAGTTTGCGGCCTCTTTCATATCCGTCACCACCGGCGCCAGCAGATGCGGGATGCCCTCGTACACCGACAATTCCAGCATTTTCGGGTCGATCATGATCAGTCGTACGTGCTCTGGCTGCGTCTTGTAGAGAATACTGAGCACCATCGCGTTGATACCCACCGACTTACCGGAGCCCGTGGTGCCCGCAATTAGCAAATGTGGCATGCGGGCAAGATCCGCAACCACTGACTGCCCGCCAATATCCTTACCCAATGCCAATGTGACGGGCGAGGAGAGGTCGTCGTAGGCGCGCGACTTCAATATTTCTCCCAGCGTAACGAGCTGGCGATTTTCGTTGGGTATTTCCAGCCCGACAAAAGACTTTCCCGGTATTACCTCGACAATACGCACACTAACGACCGACAGCGAACGCGCCAGATCTTTCGAAAGATTCGCAATCTGACTGACCTTGACGCCGGGCGCCGGGTCCAGCTCGAAGCGCGTAATGACCGGCCCGGGCGAGACAGATTTCACCTCAACTTCGATTCCGAAGTCCTTTAGCTTGAGTTCCACGAGGTGCGAAATCGCCTCCAGCGACTCCTTGGAATAGCCGGGTTTTTGCTGCGGTGGATCATCCAATAGCGACAACGGCGGCAGTTCGCCTGCTGCAGGCGGCTCGAACAGCGGAACCTGGCGTTCCTTCTCGGCACGTTCACTGGGTTCCAGCGCCGTCATCACCGGTTCTATCCGGGGTTTGGTACGATTCGCCTTGAGTTTCTTCTCAACCTTGACGATATCCTGTCGGGCGGCAGCACTGCGACGGCCCTCGGCTTTGTCGCGCCACTCTCCGATCTTGAAACGCGCGCGCTCAAAACCGATCAACGACCAACGGCCGATGCGGTCCATGACTGCAATCCAGGAAATACCCAGAAACAGCGACAGCGATGCAACCCAAAGGAAAAACAACAGTGTGCTGGCACCCAGCAACTTCAAAAACGACGCAAGCCACAACCCGACGACCTGGCCGATGATGCCGCCGGCGGTTTCGTTAAAGCCCAGCGGCGAGAAATGCAAAGTCGCCAAGGCACAGCTCGTTAATAATGTTGCGACGAAGCCTGCAAAGCGGAGGCTGAAATCCAGCTTCGTCAATTCGATTTGGGTTTTCTGCTCCCGATACAGCATCCAGCCGAGGAAGAAAACCATGACCGTGAACAAATACGCTGGTCGGCCAAAGAAATTGAACAATAAATCGGCCAACAACGCGCCAAATCGCCCGACACCGTTGTTAACCTCGCCACCGCTCGTGGCCTGACTAAATCCCGGGTCGGTCGCATCGTAGGTGAACAACGCGAACCAAAGCAGCAACGCAATTGCCCCGAACAGGTATAGTGCGCCTTCGCGCAGCGCCCTGTGCACCTGCGAGGACAAGCGCGATTCGGCTTGACTGGCTTTGGAAACTCTTGCCATGAAGATTCTGTTTTCCCTACAGTTGTTACGGATAAATTATACATGAGTGACCTGAAACATTGCCGGGTTCTGATCCTTGGCTCAGGGCCAGCCGGATACTCGGCGGCTGTCTACGCGGCACGCGCCAATCTCAAGCCCGTTATGATTACTGGCATGGAACCCGGCGGTCAATTGACAACCACGACCGACGTCGATAACTGGCCCGGCGATGTGGAAGGACTGCAGGGGCCAGAATTGATGGACCGCATGCTGCGCCATGCGCAGCGCTTCAATACCGAGGTGATCAACGACCATATCCACACAGCCGATCTGTCGCGGCGCCCCTTCAAGCTCGTCGGCGACTACGCCACGTACACCTGTGATGCGCTGATCATCTCGACCGGCGCGACCGCGATGTACCTGGGCCTGCCGTCTGAAGAGGCGTTCAAGGGACGCGGCGTGTCTGCGTGTGCAACCTGCGACGGTTTTTTTTATCGCGGCAAACCGGTCGCGGTCATTGGTGGCGGCAACACGGCAGTTGCGGAGGCGCTGTACCTGAGCAATCTCGCCTCGAAGGTCACTTTAGTGCATCGCCGCGACAAATTGCGCGCCGAAAAAATCCTGCAAGACCAGCTGTTCGAAAAAGAGCGCGACGGAAACGTCGAGATTCGGTGGGACAGTGTACTCGACGAGGTGCTGGGCGACGACTCCGGTGTCACGGGCATGCGAATCCGCAGTACCAAGGACGCGGCGGAAACGACCGATATAGACGTTGACGGCGTGTTTATTGCTATCGGCCATAAACCCAACACTGAGCTTTTCGACGGCCAGCTCGACATGAAAAATAACTACATTGTCGTCAAGTCCGGCATCAACGGCGATGCAACGGCGACCAGTGTGGGAGGTGTGTTTGCCGCGGGCGACGTCGCCGATCAGATCTATCGACAAGCGATTACGTCGGCCGGAGCGGGCTGCATGGCCGCCCTGGACGCTGAAAAATTTGTGGACACGCTCGCAGACCAGGAAATTGCGGCGAACGACAAGGCCTCGTAAGTTTGTGGCACGGTGATGCGAGTAACCGTCCACGACACCATTACGGATATCAACCGTAACGACTGGAACGCCCTGGCCGCTGATGGCTGTCCTTTTCTTCGCCACGAGTTCCTGTGCGCCGCGGAGGTATCCGGCAGTGTCTCACCGGAGTCCGGCTGGTCACCCCGCCACCTGACAATAAGCGACGGAAACCGGCTGCGTGCCGCGATGCCGTTGTACGAGAAAGCGCATTCCTGGGGAGAGTTCGTCTTCGACTGGGCGTGGGCGAATGCCTACGATCAGGCTGGACTCAACTACTACCCGAAACTGGTATCGGCAGCACCGTTCACGCCAGCGCCCGGCCGCCGGTTGCTGCTACTGGACCCGAACGACGTCGAGGCAGGCCAGGCCCTGCTGCGCGCCGGTATGACTTTGGCAGCGGATACGGACTGCTCGTCGCTGCACATATTGTTCCCATCCGCCGCAGAAATCCCTCTGTTGCAGGAAGCCGGGCTATTGCTTCGCAAAGATTGCCAGTTTCACTGGCATAACAACGGTTATCGCAACTTCGACGATTTCCTCGCGACTTTCACCGCGGTGAAACGCAAGAAAATCCGGCGCGAACGGCGACGAGTTCAGGAAAATGGTATCCGCTTTCGCCGCATTCGCGGCGCGGATATCGACGCCGACACCTGGTCTGTCGTGTATCGTTTGATCAGTAACACATTCTTGCTGCGCGGCGCGACGCCCTATTTCAACGAACGCTTTTTTCGCGATATCAGCGCGCAGCTCCCGGAGGCCCTGCTCGTTATTCTCGCTGAATTGGATTCTGTGCCCGTCGCCGCAGCCGTCTTTTTCGAGAGTGGGCAGAGCCTGTATGGCCGCTATTGGGGTAGCGACGGTCACTACGACTCGCTGCACTTCGAGACCTGCTACTACCAGGGCATCGACTACTGTATTGCCACAGGAAAAGAGGTTTTCGAGCCCGGCACTCAGGGCGAGCATAAGATTAGCCGGGGGTTTTTGCCGGTCTCCACGTGGTCGGCACATTGGCTGGCGCACCCGCAGTTTGCGAACGCGATCGAACACTATCTCGACGAAGAGGCCAAACACGTTGATCGCTACATCGACACCGTCGACTCGCACACGCCCTATAAGACAGTTACGGACCAATCGTGAGCAACCATCGCGTCACCTGGCTGAGCGCGGACGACCCGCCGGAGAGCTTCCCTCCGGTAAATGCTGCGTTGCGCGAACCCGACGGCTTGTTGGCGGCAGGCGGGGATCTGAACACAGACCGCTTGCTGTACGCCTACCGGCACGGAATTTTTCCGTGGTACGACCAGGGTCAGCCCTTGCTGTGGTGGTCACCGGACCCACGCTGCGTGTTCCTGCCGGGCGACTACCGTGTGTCGCAGCGACTGCGCCAGCAACTCCGGGCTTCGACGGCCGAGATTCGAGTGAATACCGTATTTGGCGATGTGATACGCGCCTGTGCCGGGCCGCGGCGATCTGAGCAAGGAACCTGGATTACGCCGGACATGCTCACGGCGTATCGACACCTGCATCAGCTGGGATGGGCCCATTCCATCGAAGTCTGGCAGTCTGACGAACTCTGCGGCGGGCTGTACGGGCTCGCGATCGGCAACGTATTCTTCGGAGAATCGATGTTCAGCGCACAATCGAATGCCTCGAAAATGGCCTTGTTATTCCTTGCTCATCTGTTGCGCATGGGCAAGTTCGAGATGCTGGATTGCCAGGTCAGTTCCAGTCATTTGATCAGTCTCGGGGCCAGAAACATCGCTCGTGACACGTTTGACAGCATGCTGAAATCCGCCTGTGACCCGGCAGTATCCTTCTCAGACTGGCCCGGCGAGCCTGTATTGTGCTCGCTTTTATTGGCGGAATGACGACCTGGCGCATTGCAATACCCACGCCGTTTCTGCACAATTCGCCAGCCCTTTAGCAGTAGAGAGAAATAAGTCCCTTGGCGAAAGAAGAAGCCATTCAGATGGAGGGCGTCGTTACCGAGACGCTACCCAACACGACCTTTCGGGTTGAACTCGAAAACGGTCACGTTGTTACCGCGCATATTTCCGGAAAAATGCGCAAAAATTACATCCGTATCCTGACGGGCGACAAGGTCACCGTCGAGTTAACGCCGTACGACCTTAGCAAAGGTCGAATCGTCTATCGCGGCCGCTAGTACTCCGCCGCTACCTCCGGTTTTCCCCAGGCTTCGTACAGATGTACCGCGGCAGCTTTGGCGTCTTGCGTGGCATCGTGATCTGTACCCCATTGTGCGGTGACTGTTTCGATGCCCGATAAGATCAACGGCTCTGCTTCTGCGTAAGCGCCTGTTTCTGCGACACACCTGCCCAGGCGCCATTTTACCTCGCCCAGAAACCAATGATCCGGGATGCGAATCTGGAGAATAGCGAGTGCTTCACGGTAAACCGGCAGCGCAAGGTCGAAGCGACCCTGCAGCATGTAGGTGTTGCCCAGATAGGCATAGCTACGACCGAGGTTCGCGCTTTCCGGAGTGTGCAGCTCAAAAAGGCGAATCGCTTGCTTGTGTTTCGTTACCGCAGTGTCAAGATCTCCGCGGTCCGCCGCGGCCTTCCCGAGTCCATTGAAAAAATACGAGTCGTACGAATTGTCGGGACCGAACAATCGTTCGTTCATAGCCATTGTCCGTTCATAGACAACGATCGCTTCTTCGTTTCGCTTCAGCTTGTTCAGAGTCGCCCCCAACGCCAACAGGACACCCGGGTTTTCAGCATTGTCGCCCGGATGAAATTTTTCTCTTGTTGCCAACACGCTCTGCAACAGCGGGAGCGCCTCCTCGTACTGCTCACGGTGTATCAGCAAAGTTGCCCGATGTGCATTGACTGTTGCCACTTCCAGGCTGTCATCACCAAATTCGTCCCGGTAAATTGCCAGCGCGCTTCCGTATCCGGAACCAGCCCCGTCAAAATCGCCTTTCAGGTGCAGGATTCTCCCGACACGGATGTGACCAGCCGCCTCACCTAACCGATCTCCCAGCCTCTGGTTAAGTGCCAGTCCCTCCATGGCGTGCTGCTGAGATAAATCGTAGGCACCATCGAGATCTTCGGCTTCCGACAAGCGAAGCAAAACACTCGCGTACTCACGACTTTCGGTTCCGTTGAAGTCAGCGCGCAAGCGACGTTCGTTTTCAAGCGCCTGACGCCACTCCGACGGCAGCCCCATGACTTGGTAGACCTCACCGATCGTTGCCAGTAAGTCAGCGGACACTTGTGGCCGATCGGACAATTCGCTGCCAATCCGTTCGCTGCCCGCATCAAGTATTTCCCGCGCGGTCAGATCGGCGGCAGGTCGAGTCGGGTCAGCCGATTCGAAAATATTGATAAGAAAGTTTTTCGTCTCTTCTGCACGGTCTCGTTCCAGAGCAATGACGCGCGACTGGCGTTCAGATGTCACTGCGGCGTAGGCAGCGAGCATTGCGAACGCGATAAGTGCCAACACCGCCGATCCCGCGAACAACACCCCGAGGCGATTCCTGCCAACGAACTTCCTGGCGCGATACCAGGCCGAGGGCGCCTTGGCGGAGACAGGCAAACCCGCCATCTGGTTGCGTATGTCGTTCGCCAGGCTTTCTACCGACTGATAGCGCTCAGCGGGTAACTTGGCGAGCGCCTTGCCGACGATGACGTCGATGTCATCATCGACACCGGGGTTGAATTGACTGACCGGCGGCGGCACAGCCGTTGCGGCATGAATCTGCACCTCCGCCAGGGTAAGTCCTTCGAACGTGAGCGGCGTTCGCCCGGTCAACAACAAATACATTAAGACACCGATCGAATAGACATCCGTCGTAACATCGACGGCTTCACCACTGAGCATCTCGGGACTTGCGAATCCCGGTGTTACCGGCCGCTGCGACATTCTTGTCAAATGAGCATTCTCGGCAGTCGGCTCAAGAACTTTTGCGATACCGAAATCGAGCAGGCGTGCCCGCCCTCCCGTTTCAACCAGTACGTTACCCGGTTTCAAATCGCGATGGATGATCAGATTACGGTGTGCAAATTGCACGCCCCGAGCGACATCGAGAATCAGACCCAGGCGTCGCTTGATAGTCAGCTTGTGCTGCACACAATACTCGTCAATTGGTACACCATCGACATAGTCCATAACGAAGAAAGGTGTGCCATCTTCAGTAACGCCACCATCAAGCAGGCGCGCGATATTGTCATGCACAAGCCGCGCAAGAATTTGTCGCTCCGTGCGAAATTGTGCTCGAGCCTGGTCATTGTCCAGACCCATCGGCAGAATTTTCAGTGCCGCACGTTTTTCGAACTGACCGTCCGCCCGTTCGGCCAGATATACCGCGCCCATCCCCCCGCGTCCGATCAAGCGCTGCAGTCGCCATTGCCCGACGGTCTTGTTTTCGGGCAGCAGCGTTTCACCGTCGGCGAGCGCGGCCAACCCGACCTCCCCCGTCAGACGATTGAAATAAGACTCGGAATCGTTTGCCACAGCCAGCAGAGAGCTGACTTCGTCATGCAGTTTTTGATCACTGCCACAGGATCTATTTAGGAATTCGGCACGCGTATCAGAATCGAGCGTGTGCGCCTCGGCAAACAGTTCTTCGGCACGTCGTGATATCAGCATGCGTGGAAAACGGGCTAAAGCGCCCGGCCCTCGTTCATCTCCCGATAAACCCATGCACTTAGCAGTGTCCAGTCGCGTTTTACCGTGGCAGAAGATATGCCAAGCGCAGTGGCTGTTTCCTCAATTGTCATGCCACCGAAAACTCTGCACTCGAACAACCGGCAGTGCCGTTCGTTGTCCTGTTCCAGCCTTTCAAGCACGTTGTTGATTACCAGCAAGTCCTCGAACGTTTGTTCGTTGTCCCGCGCCAGACCTGACAACGTGACCCGTATCGCATTGCCACCGCGTTTTGCCGTCGCAAGACGTTCGGCGTAACTAATCAGGATATGCCGCATCGCCTTCGCTGCCGTAGCAAAAAAATGGCTGCGGTCCTGATAATTTGCCAAAGTCTTATTGGCGAGTTTGACGTAGGCCTCGTTGATCAACGACGTCGTATTGAGCGTATCGTTACCGCGCCAGCGCCGCCGCTGCGCCCGCGCGATCACACGCAGCTCCTGATAGACGGCAGTGAATAACGCGTCGCTCGCACCTCGGTCACCGGCGGCTGCGGACTGTAGCATTTGCGTTATGTCTTGTTCTTCTTGTTTCAAATGCGCACCCCAATCTCCTCGCAACCGACAGCCGCGTAGACGGGGCAACAAGGTAAGGTTCGCAGTATACAGGACCGGCCAGCATTCAAATGACTCCGCACGTTGAAGGCGTTGACAGCCTTTGCGTCAATAGCAACGCACGATAATGTATTGGCTAATAGCGACCGTCCAGAGCCGCTGTCAGGCTGCTGGCGTTCAAACGCATGTTGTGTCGAACCAGTTCGGGCTGGCGACCCTGCCGCAAAGCAAGCTCGAAATCTGTGCGCGCCGCTTCCAGGTCGCCGAGGATGGACCGCAGCACGCCGCGGTCCAGGTGCGCTTTGGCCAAACCGTCACGATTAGTATGACCGTACGGGTTGCGCGCCGTGGTAATTGGTGCCTTGGCGAGGTCTACGGCGTTATCACATGCCGAGACAGCTTTCTCCAAGGTATCTGTCCGTATGTAGGCAGCACACAATGTCAGGTAGGCGGACAGATCTTGCCCGATTCGAACAGACGCTTGCGCCGCAGCGATCGCGGCAGCGTATTCGCCACGCAACAGTTCATCGGACCCTGCTCCCCGCTCATCGACACTCAGGTGATACGGCGCACGCTTCAACTCTGCTGATGGCGCCGAGTGTGCATTCTCACCGGCAACGACCGGCGTGGAAAAAAGAACAATAAGACAACATATCCTGTAAATCATGGCTAACTCCTTTCGGGTGATTTGGAGCTAGCGTATTGACGTCACCGTGTGCGAGTCTCTTCGAAAGTGAAAGACACTGAGCACGTTCGAAACGATCAGCCACGAATTGGCGTGACCAGCGGTCTGGCCTGGAGTTTTTGTCGACGAAACTCGGTGGGCGTCATGCCCAGCGACTGTCGAAACGCCCGGTTAAACGGCGCCAGCGAGGCGAATCCGGCGTCAAGTGCGATGGTCAGGATGGGTATTCGAACTTCTTTTACATCCTGCAGACGATCGCAGGTTTCTTTGATGCGATAGCCGTTCAGGAAGGTGCTGAAGTTTTTGTATCCGAGACGTGTGTTAATCAGCGCACGAAGCTGATGTTCCGGTGTCTTCAATTCTTCGGCAAGCTGCCTTATTGTTAGCCCGGTACGGGCGTAGGCCCTGCTTTCCATCGCTTTTACCAGCAGCGTATGGGTCTCCTGCTGGGCCACCTCCAGTCTGGACTTGCTGCCGTCCGACGGCGGCGGATTGTCCGGCAGCAGGTCGCCCGGCCGTGTCACCAACGGAATGCTGATCAACAGAACGACGACTGCGATCAGACTGACATTCGTAATCGGTAGCCACGACGGTGCTTCCTGACCGAGGTACGCCAGTTCCATCACCAGAACAAACACCGTCGCCAGGGAAATGCACGCAACAAAGCACAATCGAAAGCGCCGCCGTGGTTCGGACAAGTCGTCCAGGCTGCCCCTGACGATTGAGTAAACTGCGTGAAAAACGACAACAAGAGACGTGACGATCGCCAACATCTCGAAAGGCAGC
>VAPL010336194.1_pt1 | contig 12217 bp, 8 predicted proteins | sample 3395061 | NCBI WGS metagenome assembly VAPL01 (sample SAMN08290444, study PRJNA428436) | hydrothermal vent metagenome | isolation source: Deep-sea hydrothermal vent chimney 2 | place: Pacific Ocean: Juan De Fuca Ridge | depth 2182 m m
GATAATTTGATAAAAAGTATTATGAATCAATAGACTTGACCCCTTGTACATAAGGCGCAGAAATTCATCGCTAGTATAGTGTTCATAGGAAGAAAAAAAAGGGTTTTCATTCTCGAATAATTGTGGTCTCATTAACAAAGTCTCTTTTTGGTGCGTGTCTTTTTCGAGAAGAAAACTTGTTTTTATACCATTCGAGGTTACTTTTTAATGAATTGCTTGATAACCAACTGATTTTTTCAAGTTAATTATATTGTGGCCTAGCCGTAATAATTCTGGAGTAACTGAAATGTCATTATTTTTAAGCAACAAAAAAACTGACAAAGAAGGATATAATGAATTTTATAGAAATAAAACCAGTCGTTTATTGCAGGAATGTGATAATCCAGATAACTATATAAGAATTTTTGAGAGAAGTGGCTTAAGCCCATTTTGTAATGGTGGTAATACTAAAGGGTATGTGCGAGGACTTGCTGTTCGCAAGCTTTTAGAGGCGTCACGCTCTACGGGCATACCAAGAAACGAAATAACTATTTTAGATGCAGGATGCGGTCTTGGTGAACTATCCGTATATTTAGCATGCGAAGGATTTAACGTTGTGGGGGTAGATATTTCCATTGAGGCCTGCCAATCCGCTACAGCGCTTTCAAAACAAGTCGGTGTGTCGAAGAACTGTTCATTTTTAACCGAAAGTTTGGAAGATTTATCTATGGCTGATTCAAGCATTGACTTTGTTGTTGGTCATGCCGCATTACATCATTTCATTAAATACGATGTACCAAAAGAATTTCACAGAATTATGAGAAAAGGAGCTAAGGGTTTTTTTGCTGATAGCTTTGGAGAGAATCCAGTCTACCATTTTTTTCATAACAAGGAGGAAATGGAAAGATTAGGTGACGTTATCCTTTCTAAGAAACTTATAAATAGTTATTTCCAGTGTTTTAAAGTGGAGCTAATTCCAACAGATTGGTTTGTTATGTTAGATAAGCTGTACTTAAAAGTTCTACCAAAGAAATTGGTAGACTATGCCCGACAGTTATCTAAAGTGCATTTTTGGCTTGATAGGAGAGTGCCCAGTTCGAATAGAATCTCGATTTTCTTATCAGGCACAGTAATGACAATAATCACGAAATAAATTTCAGCCTTCATTACACGACGGATTCCATTCAGTTATCTAAATCCAATCCCTGTTCAATTAACCAGGCTTGTTGGTGGTATTGATAAACCGTTTTTGAGCCGAGCCGGTTGGCGCTAATCTGGTGACTGTTCGCATAAAAATTAGCCGGAAACTCGAAAGAGGCTAATAATAGCGGAAGGGTTATCCATTGGCCAGGTACTGTCAGTTGCGTGGTTTGTTGTATTCTTTGTTTGGGGGATAAGCCATTGAGGGTGGCGATGGTCCAACCCCATTCGCCAAAGCTGGGAATATTCTGATGGTATTGTTCAACGTGCAGGAAGCCCGCTTGTTTTACCGTCTTGCCAATACTGATAAACGCTTGGCGTGCGTGATAGGGCGAGGTGGATTGAATCGCTATGCTGCCATCGCCGCTCAGCAAGTGTTTTAGTTTGCTGTAAAAAAGCGCTGAGTATAATTTGTTGAGATCGGGGTGGCTTGGATCGGGTAAATCGACCAAAATGATATCAAATAGCTGCTGATTATCGAGTAAGTGGTTCACTGTCACAAAGGCATCTCCGTAATGGAGTGTCACCCGTGGGTCTTTGAAGGCGTATTGATTGAGTGTCAGCAAGTCATGGTTGATGATTTTGCCATTTTTGTAAAACGGTTCACTGAAAAAATCGACAATGTGGTTATCGAGTTCAAGGACCGTGACGGTTTTGGGGTTCCATTTAAGAATGTCGCGCAATGCTAACCCGTCACCGCCGCCGATCAGTAACACATGTTGTTGGCGGGCGGCGGCGATGAAGGCTGGAAAGACAAGGAACTCGTGGTAAATAGGCTCGTCATCGCTGGAAAATTGGGTTCGACCATTGATGTAAAGTGTGTATATGGGAGGCTTGGCGGTGGCCATTTGACGTTGGGTGATGGTGAGGTGTTGATAGGGGGTATGCATGCTGTGGATGACTTTATCTTTATACAGTAGCTCTTCCAGGGTGGTTTCCCAAGGACTGCCATATTTAAAAACCAGCAAGATAAGCACGGCCATGGCTAATTGCGCGATAAATAACAAGGAGCGGTAACGAATCCGTTGTTGATACAGTAAATAGAAGGCGACACAAGCGAGCAAATTGACGCTGGCGGTTAAGGCAGCGGCGGTGGTGATGTCCATGGTTAACAGGAAGAGCACCCATAAGGCGGCGCCGATGCCCGCGCCGATATAATCCGCGCCATAGATGGTGCCGGTATTGTGTACCAGATGTTGGGCATGCAGGTGTTGCCGCACACGGGCAATCAGTGGAATTTCCATGCCAATTAAAAAACCGAGACTAAAGCCGATCAGGTACGGAACGATATGGGCAAATTTTTGTACGATTGCCACAAAACTACCACGCGGGGTTAATTCATCGGGTAAGCCATACCAGTGAGCGAGGAGGGTGGGCAGTAATTGGCTAAAAGCAAACATAGCGGAGATGATAAGCACCGAGAGAGTACCGCCGACCGCGATAAGAATTTCAATCCAGGCAAAGCCGGTAAATGGACAAGTGATTTTACGTGCCGCCAAGGAGCCCAGACCCATGGCGACAATCATAATGCCAATCATGGCGAATAAGGTGGTTTCCATGGCACCCAGTATGCGACCGGCATAATGGGAAAGCAGGTACTCATAAATGAGCCCGCAGCCGGCCAAGACGGCCATAATCGTAATCAGCGCCGCATCGGTAGCGAAATGGGGTTGTTTAATGGTCGATGAAAGAGTGCGGTAGAGATTAATCATTCAGCGAAATCATCGGAGGCGCATGCCTATTTTTTTTAGTGACTGGCAGACAAAACCACTAAACAATCAATCCGGCCAGTAATAAGCCAATGGCCATGTAAATCACGGCTTCAATGGTGGCGATGCCCATGTTCTGTTGTTGATCGACGGCTTCCACCACATTGATGCCCGCTAATATGATATGTCGAGCGGCAATGGCTAAGACAGAAAGTATAATCGTAATGACAATGGAAATGAGGCCCCACATGAGGGTGGCGAGAAAAATGTTTTGTTCATTATAGGGGACGAAACCCGAAGCGGCGGTGACGGCCAAGGCAACGCCGATTTTGTGTCCAAAATAACGGGTGGCCAAGGCGCGATTACCGGCGGCAAAGGCTTTTTGTAAACTTTCTCCAGAGTGGCGTTTGGCATAAACATAAGTTCGGTAGCGGGTGACAATCACCAGTACAATCTGCGAGAAGACAAAACCACTGATGACGGCAAATAAGCCAAACAAACTGTTGTCATCGACCCACACCATGATAGCCCGTACAATAATAGCGGTGGCCATCATGTTAGCGGCATCGACAATGGCTGCGGCGACGTTACCTTGCATAATTTGTTCATGAATGGCGATTTCAGGCAAGGATATTTTGTCGAGAAAGTGGCGGGTCAGTGCCATGAGTACCAGGCCAAATAATCCATAAGATAATACCAGCAGGGCTTCGTCGAGCAAGGTGATGCCAGGATCGCCAGAAATGGCACCGGTGAGCATGATGGCTAAGGCACTCATGCCGCCCGCAAAGGCAATCCCAAATGCTAGATTGTCGCGTTGGCTCAGCGCCTGGGTTGAGCTGACGTGGCTGATCAGTCCGGCCAATTTTCGAATACTGGCCAGCAGCCCGATAGCGATGATTAAATCAAGCAGAATAATACCCAATAAATCCGGATACCAATTAATCAGAGGGAGATCGGTCATTTATTTGTCCTAATAGGTTTTTGTGTCAGAGGCTGTTTTATTTTCCACCAAACGAACCTCGGGAAAAACTACTGCGTTGCCGAAAATTGCCGCCAAAGGATTTGGCATTTTTACTGCCTGTCGCCGATTTTGTTGGCTGACGGGATGATAGCTTTTTGCTATAGGTACTGCGGCGTTTTTGTTCGCTTAAACCACTGTAACTTTTTCGCTTGACGCCTAAGTCAATGTTCCGATTGGTGCGCTGGCTCATTGGGGCATTTTTATTTTTGGTCAATATATTTCCGTAACGTTTGCGACCGACATCGTTATAATAACTCCAACCCCGAGATCGATTCCATTGATCATAGTTATATCGTCTACCATCCACTAAATTGCTGAACAACGCATACATGCCGTACCATTCCCAAAACGAGGTGCCGTTGCTTTGGTTGACCCATTGACCATAGGACGGATTACCGATGAGTTGGCTGCCGGCTCCCAAATCTTGTGCGCCATTCGTGCGTAAACTGTCTTCTTTGCTGGGCATCGTGACCCGGGGTAGCGAGCCGTTGGACAGGTCGGCCAATACATTGACCACATCACTTAAGGCAAGATTGTAGGTGTCGGGTTGTGCGGCTTCGATAATCGATTCCGCTTCTTGTAATTGTGCCTGTGGATTGGCGAACATTTCAGGACTATTTTTCAGGTTGGTTAAGCGGTTTTGTAAATTCTTGAATAGGGCACCGTTGCTTGTCGCATCGGTCGCTAGGTTTGTCACGAGTGTCTTCACTTCGGGACGGGAGCTTGCCAAGATATCCGCATAACCTGTAATCAATGTGGCATTGGTCAGTTGGTTTTGGTCAATGGCTTGTTTCAGCTGATTGATTGTTTTTTCTGCGCCCTGGAGGCGTTCAGGCAGTGATTGCTCGGGATTTTTTGATTCGCTGCCGCAGCCCATAACAAGCATGACAATGAAACACAAGCACATCAGTGAAGGTCGAAAAATCAAGACTGGCTTCCTATTCAGTGTTTTCAGGTGGTGCGACATTGGCTAAATTTAAATTCGATAGCGAAGGCGGCATTGCTATACTTACATTAAATAGGTGGTTCTCGTGTGGATGAATATCGCCGCCGGTTTGTTATTGTATATTGTAGTTTAAATCGACCTTTTCCACCAGACCATAAAATTTCGCTTTGGTATTGATTACACAATAATTTTTTTCGGTCCTTGATGCCACAAAATAATAATGTTGGCTATCCGCGACTCGGTAAAATGAATGGTCGATTGGCCAATGAATCTAATTTCCTTGTTAATTTTATGATATTTAAAAACGCACCGACTCAATTATCCGTCCTTCGTCAATCCATTAATGCGGCTTACCTTGCCGACGAAACGGAGCATATTGAAATGTTGTTGCCATCGGCCGCGTTGCCGCCAGAGGTGCAATATAAAATCACCGAGCATACCCGTCGTTTAGTGGAGGCGGTACGCGCCGCCGGTAAAAAACAAGGGGGTATTGATGCTTTTATCCGTGAGTATGATTTATCTTCAGAGGAAGGGGTGGTGCTGATGTGCTTGGCGGAAGCCTTGCTGCGCATTCCGGATAACGAAACCGCCGATTTGCTGATTCGGGATAAGCTATCATTTGCTCAATGGGATCAGCATTTAGGACAGAGTCATTCGTTGTTTGTTAATGCATCTACCTGGGGGTTGATGTTGACAGGCAGTCTTGTACAAGTGAAGTCAGCGACCATTAATGATGCTCGATCATTTTTAATGCGCTCCATTACACGCATGGGGGAGCCGGTGGTGCGCGGTGCGTTGCGGCGTGCCATGAGGATTTTAGGGCATCAATTTGTCTTAGGGGCAACCATTGAGGAAGCCTTAGCAAGAAGCCGAACGGATTATTGTCACCATTATCGTTTTTCCTACGATATGCTGGGTGAAACGGCGATTACCGCTAAAGAGGCGGATCGTTACTTTAAATCGTATCGTTATGCCATTGACGCATTGCCCCAACTTACCTTAAAGAAGCAAAGTGTATTTAGTGCGCCGTCGATTTCAGTGAAATTGTCAGCCTTGCATCCACGTTATGAATTTTCCCAGCATGATCGTGTATTAAGCGAATTAATACCACGCCTTCGAGAACTGGCCATTGCGGCTAAACAAATGGGCGTGGCGTTGACCATTGATGCGGAGGAATCTGAGCGACTTGATTTGTCATTAGATATATTTGAAGCGGTGTTATTTGATCCCGAGTTGGTGGGTTGGTCTGGCTTAGGTATCGCCGTACAAGCCTATCAAAAGCGTTCGATTCATGTGATTAGCTGGTTAGTTGCTTTGGCAAAAAAGAGAAACAGTAAAATTCCGATCCGCTTAGTCAAAGGGGCCTATTGGGATACGGAAATCAAACGGGCTCAGGAACAAGGCTATCGCGAATATCCGGTGTTTACCCGCAAAGTGAATACGGATGTTTCCTATTTAGCCTGTGTGCGTCACATATTGGAGGCGACCGATGCGTTTTATCCTCAATTTGCGACGCATAATGCAAGAACGTTGGCCACGATTTATGCGATGGCTGGTGAGCATCCGGGCTATGAGTTTCAGCGTTTACATGGCATGGGGGATAACTTATATAATGAAATTCTTGCTGATGAGCAAATGAACATTCCTTGCCGAATCTATGCGCCAGTCGGTTGTTATGAAGATTTGTTACCTTATTTAGTGCGCCGGTTATTGGAAAATGGCGCTAACACGTCTTTTGTGAATAGCATTGAAGATGAGAATATACCCGTCGAGGTGCTGGTGGCTGACCCAGTACTTCGAGTGGCAAGTTTGGCAGACAAGCCGCATCCGAGTATCGTCTTGCCCAAAGACTTGTATGCGATCGGGCGAGAGAATTCGTCAGGGTTTAATTTTTGTGATGTCGATGCGTTGACGCATTTAGCTGAGCAGATGGCGCTAGCCACACAGCAACCCTGGCGGGCATTGCCCATCGTTAATGGAGAAAAAATGACTGGCGATGAAATTGAATTATTTTCACCGGCAAACCATCATCACCCAGTCGGCAAAGTGGTGTATGCCTCGGTAGAACAAACGCAACAGGCACTGGCGGAGGCGAAAGCGGCGGCTTGGGTCTGGAATACACGGGATATTGATGAGCGTATCGGCATTATCAATCGGGCCAGCGATTTGATGAATGAACACCGCGCCGAACTCGCGGCGATGATTGTCAGTGAGGGCGGGCGCACCGTGGTTGATGCCATGTCAGAGATTCGGGAGGCGATTGATTTTTGCCGGTATTATGCCTCTCGTGCGAAAAGTGAGTTTGGCTCTCCGATGGATTTACCGGGACCGACGGGTGAACATAATGTGTTATCGTTAGGTGGGCGCGGGGTGTTTATTTGCATTAGTCCGTGGAATTTTCCGCTAGCGATTTTTGTGGGACAAGTGGTGGCTGCCTTAGCGGCGGGTAACTCCGTACTGGCTAAGCCGGCCAGCCAAACACCGTTAGTTGCCATGCGGGCGGTGGAGTTGTTGCATGAAGCGGGCGTGCCAGGCGCGGTGCTGCATTTTATTCCAGTATCAGGTAAGGTGTTATATGAACATGTGTTAGCCGATCAACGAGTCGCGGGGGTAGCATTTACCGGGTCGCTTGAGATAGCGAGGGATATCAACGTGAAGTTGGCACGGCGTGAGGGGGCGATTGTGCCATTCATTGCAGAAACCGGTGGTTTGAATGTGATGATTGTGGATAGCTCGGCCCACCCTGAACAAGCCGTCAGTGATATTGTGCAATCGGCCTTTAATAGTGCCGGGCAACGTTGCTCAGCGTTGCGTGTGTTGTTTTTACAAGAAGATATTGTTCCACGCATGATGCAGTTGTTGTCCGGGGCGATGGAAGAATTGTGTATTGGTGACCCGAGTTTACTTAGCACAGATATCGGTCCGGTGATTAATATGGCGGCGATGGCTCAGTTGAACAAACACGCTGAGTACTTGGACCAGGTGGGACAATTAATTTATCAAATTGAGCTACCTGATGGACTCGCCTCCGATCATTTTTTTGCCCCTAGAATGTATGAAATTCCAGAATTTACGTTATTAAATAAAGAGGTTTTTGGACCCATACTTCATATTGTACGCTTTAAAGCAAAAAAATTGGATGAAGTGATTGAGACGGTTAACCAGTCGGGTTATGGTTTGACACTGGGGATACATAGCCGTATTGAAGCGACTATTAAACATATCTGTGTGCGTGCGAAAGTGGGTAATATCTATGTGAATCGCAATATGATTGGTGCCGTGGTTGGTGTGCAGCCCTTTGGCGGTCAAGGTTTATCGGGCACGGGTCCTAAAGCGGGCGGCCCCTTCTATCTACATCGATTTGCCTCGGAACAAACCTTAAGCAATAACATTTCTGCCATTGGCGGTAATACCCAATTGTTGGCGATGGAAGATGGCGAGTTCTTATTGTGACCCCCTTATGCTTAGCCATTGACCAAGGCGGGCATGCGAGTCGTGCCATCGTATTTGACAATACTGGGCAGCCCGTGGCACAAGCCTTTCGTGAGATTGAGACCTATCATCCGGCGATCCATCGTGTGGAACATGAGGCTGAGGCCTTGTTGGAATCGGTGGTGGATGTTGTCTCTGAGGTGATGTCGCAGTTGGGTAGTGAGGCCGCCAGTATTCAGTCGGCGGGGTTGGCGACGCAGCGTTCCAGTGTGGTTTGTTGGCATCGCTCAGGAAAGCCATTAACACCGGTGATCAGTTGGCAGGATCGACGGGCAACGCAATACCTCGCACCGTTAGCACCGGTAATGCAAGCCGTGCGTGATCGCACCGGGTTGTTTGCTAACTCTCATTACGGGGCCAGCAAAATAAAATGGTGTCTTGAGCATGTGGCTGAGGTTCAGCAAGCCTATCAACAAAAGCATTTGCTGGTCGGTCCGCTCGCCAGTTTTTTATTGTACCGCTTGTTAGCAAATAAACCCTTTGTGACTGACCCTTCCAATGGGGGGCGCACTTTGTTGCTGAACAAAGTGCGCTTGGATTGGGATCTTTTTTTGTGCAATTTAATGGCGATTGATCCGCAAATATTACCGCGTTGTGTTGCGACGAATTATCCGTTTGGGATGCTAAAATTCAATGGTTATGCCATTCCCTTAACGCTATGTACAGGTGATCAAGCGGCGGCGATTTTTGCTCAAGGATGGCCTTCTTCAGAAGCGATTTATATCAATGCAGGCACCGGGGCGTTTGTGCAGCGGGTATTGCCGGATGAATTTGCAGTCAACCCTAACATGCTAACCAGCGTCGTATATTGTTCTGAGACCCGTCGAATCGAGGTGATCGAAGGGACGGTTAATGGGGCGGGGAAAGCGTTTGATTGGTTGCAAGCGACGTTAGCGATCACGGATTTTGATCGTGCGCTTAGGCAAGCCGTTGAGCTAAGCCATGAGACGGTAATTCCTATTTTTCTGAATGGTATTTCTGGTGTAGGTTCTCCTTATTGGCTGAGTCATATGGATTCTCGTTTTGTCGGTGAGCAAACAGGTGGGCCACAAAAGCTAGTGGCCGTATTGGAGAGTATTGTTTTTCTGTTGACCAAAAACCTAAATTTGATGAGCCGTCAAGACCATAGGCTCGTGATTTATGTCACCGGTGGCTTATCGAATATTGATCTATTATGTCAAAAATTGTCAGATCTCATTGGGTTCTCGGTGTACTGTCCTAAAATTTATGAAGCGACTGCGCAAGGTTTAGCATTTTTATTGGCGAACCAGGGGGGCGCATGGAAACAGTATGGCTCATTTCGCAAAAAATTTACTCCGAATGAGAATATAAATTTGCAAAAACGCTTTTTGCAATGGGATAACCTTATGAAAAGCATCAAGTAATTGTTACAATAGGTGGTTTGCTGGTTATTTTACCTGAAATCAGAAGGAAAAACATATACTTATTAATGGGTTATATGTAAAATCGCGACTGGTATTTTGATGCAGAAATCCATGAAATATGGGGGGCAATGTGATAAGGTAAGCATTATGGCTATCGTTTATATCGCTGAGGGGGATACCTGATAAATATTAGGTAGTAAGCGGTCGACTCGGTTTTTATCGTTGGTGGAAAATAATAAGCTTACATAGAAAAAAGAAAATTACTCCCTAAAAAAACAAAATATTTCTCAACATATGTGCGATCAATTCTATTGTTTTCCAGTGTATTTCTGATGAAAATATTGATATGAATGAGAAAATGGGTGGTTATGGAATTATGAGGAAGGGTTATGTGTAAACTTCAGTCTAAAAATACTTTTTTGCGGATTAGCGGATTTTGTATTGTTGTTTTTTTCATGTTGGGCCAGGGTAGTGTGACGGCAGCAAGCTTTGCTGATAACTTCGATAATGGCATTTATGCTGATACGGATGATACCCCGGCATTTTGGCGGATTAGTCGTGGCTCTACCATTTCAAGGTATATTTTGGAGGTGAGTGAAAATATTGATGACGCACAAAATGGTAGATTATCAATCGTCACTAACCAAATACAGGCTTCTGGTATTATCACGCCGACGACGCCTGACTTTAATTTTTTTAATACGCCGGTGTTGATCGATTTAAAAGGCATTAGCATTGAAGCCGAGCAGTTTCTCTCATCTTCTTTATTGCATGTGGGATTATATTCCAGAAATGATCGCACGATAATCGCAAATCACATGAGATTAGCCATGATTGGTGATCGGGCTTTTATTTTTACCGTCAAGTCAAAAGATGGCACAACTTTCCCGATTAGTCTTAAATATGATTCTCCAGAAGTGCCAGAACGAGTCACATTGTATCTTGATAGTGTCGAGTACCGGATTACGTTTTATTTTGCGGGTGGCGGGTTATTTTTCGCGGGCGAGCATGGGATGACATTGGAGGGTTGGGCAAATGGTACGGGTGATGCGGCATTGTTTATCGGTGCCTCTTCCACTTTCTCATCACTGACAACGGTTGGTATTGATTCCATTGAGGTGTCTGATCAAAATACTTTATTGTGTATCTAGTTAAGCGTTAGCAATACAGCACATGATTTCCCATAAAATCATGTGCTGGTATATCGTCGGCGGATGATAGGGGGGGGGTAGAATAAATCGTTCGATCATTTGATGTAGTATGTTTTTATGTCTCTTATGACCCACTTTAAGATAATGAAGTTGGTTATACCAATAACAATAAAAAATTAATGCGCAGGTGTTTTGGCGGTTGAGCTAAAAGCCTAGCGATTGTCGTGGGGATGTAGTATGCGAAGTAAATTTGGTGTTTTTTTGTTGATGGGAAGTTTGTCTTTCTCGCTATTTTCACCGTCTTATGCGTTGGATGTCAATGAGTATCGCAACATTGCGAAAGATACCATTCGCCAAATGAATATGGGCATTGCGGGTGATATTGAAGTCGTCATTGCTATGCAAGAGAAGCTCATGATTCTTGGCATTGAGGCGGGCGTTGAGTTTCTCCAGCATGATTCAGACAATGCTCGTCCTTTGCAGTTAGTGATTGTGAATGCTGAGAATATGAAGACGTTGTCGTTGGCGCGGATGGAAGTGTTATGGGTTCAGCGTAAATTCCTTAAAGACAAAGGCATTGATCCAGAAGATCTGGATAATTTTAGTGTGATGGCAATACTTATGGATTCGGTGATTCACCCTGCGACGGCTTATACTGCCTTAGAAGAATATAAAAATACCGGTAATCCTGAATTGTTAACTCGGGTGAAAATAGAATTGCTGGAAGCGCTCAACAAAATTGGGCAATTGTAGTTCATTTCTGATCAGGTGGGTGAAATTAAGTCGCTTGATTCTTGTTGGTATTCTACCAAAGACGGTGTATCAAATGCCGTTTTTTCCTGTTTTTTTGCCGGTATGCATTGACAAAATGCATGATGGCGTTTTCTATTGAGCCCTTTTACTTCTGACGTGCTCATTGGGTGGAAAATTGGTCGCCTTCTGTTTGTGTTCATTTTTGCTGCAAAATCGATTGAAAAGCAAGTGAATGATAGATATCTATGTCTTAAATGTTGACCAACATACTCAGTTCCCGTCATTATACTTGGTGAGCTCGGTGGACCGGCAAGAATAAATGTGAATTATTTTCTTTTTTTTAGGTACCCCGTGTTTTATGTGAAGTGAGTAAGGAATGAAAATTAGAGGGGTGAGGTATTTGGTGTATGGTTTAAAGTTGTGCAATTTTGAGTGGATTGTTTGTCCGATGAAATACATTGTGTTGATGCTGGTTTTTGCCATGCTGGGTGGGTGTGATGGGAATAGCGAATTAATGAAGGCTGTGCAAGCGGGTAAGCAAGATCAGGCGGCTGAAATATTGCGTTCGGGGGTGGATATTA
>VAPL010174101.1_pt1 | contig 12212 bp, 13 predicted proteins | sample 3395061 | NCBI WGS metagenome assembly VAPL01 (sample SAMN08290444, study PRJNA428436) | hydrothermal vent metagenome | isolation source: Deep-sea hydrothermal vent chimney 2 | place: Pacific Ocean: Juan De Fuca Ridge | depth 2182 m m
GAAGAAGAAGCCTTACAAAGCATACTTAATGGCGAGATAGTTAAAGGCGATGTTATTGTTATTCGCTACGAAGGTCCTAAAGGTGGGCCAGGTATGAGAGAAATGCTTTCTCCAACGTCAGCAGTAATGGGTAAAGGTTTGGGGCAAGATGTGGCTCTTATTACTGACGGTCGCTTTTCGGGTGGAACTCATGGCTTTGTAGTAGGACATATTACTCCCGAAGCGTATGAGGGTGGTGCTTTAGCAATTGTTGAAAATGGTGACAAAATCACTATTGATGCAGAAACTAAAGAATTAACATTACATGTAGAAGATTCTGTCATTGCCCAACGCCTGGAAAAGTGGCAACAACCTAAGCCTAAATATACCCGTGGTGTACTGGCTAAATATGCAAAATTAGTAAGCTCTGCGTCAAAAGGTGCAGTCACTGATAATTAAATTTTATGGTTGTAGGGGCAATCCCTTGTGGTTGCCCTTTTTATGTACCTAAACCTAGGCAACCACAAGGGATTGCCCCTACAAAATACAGGAAGTCATTATTATACTGCTACCTGATTACCCATAAGTCTCAGCTAAATTCAGAAGGAATACGGCTTTTTCTCTTAATCCTCTCTCGCTGGAGAAGGCTAAAAGCAAGATTTTTGTAGATTAAGTATTGGCTGAGACTTATACGTAACCAGGTATTTCTTTATATTGCTTTTTGTTGAAATAATTTTGAACGACTACTTAACTTTGTCCAGCATTTACGCTGAATACCCACCTCTCTACCTATAATGCCAATCACAACTACCCACTTTGTAAACTGGTTTAGAGATTCATCTCCCTATATCCACGCTCACCGAAACAAAACTTTTGTTATTTTCTTTAATGGTGAAACGGTTATAGATAATTGTGACAACCTGATTCACGATTTCTCTCTACTTAAAAGTTTAGGCATTCGTTTAGTATTAGTTCATGGTATTCGCCCACAAATTGACCAACGTCTTAAACTGCAAAATATTACCTCAGCCTTTTATAAAGATTTAAGAATTACTGATGTTCCAGCACTACAGTGCGTTAAAGAAGCTGCCGGCTTAGTACGTGTTGAAATTGAAGCTCTACTCTCTATGGGGCTGGCTAACTCTCCAATGGAGGGTGCTAAAATAAAAGTTGCCTCGGGTAATTTTATTACCGCCAGACCCCTAGGTATTATTGATGGCATAGATTATCAACATACAGGACAAGTTCGGCGTATTGAGCATGCTGCCATTCACCAACATTTAGACCAAGAAAATGTGGTATTAATTTCCCCTGTTGGCTATTCACCCTGTGGGGAAGTATTTAACCTTGCAGCTGAACAGGTTGCAACGGAGGTGGCTATCGCTTTAAAAGCCGAAAAATTAATTTTATTATCTGAACATAGCTGTATTAAAGAGCAAAAATTAATTAAACAAATGACCACAACCGAGGCAAAATCATTACTTCAGCAGGAATTAAGTCATACCCTGTACAATTCATTACAAGCCGCAATTCAAAGCTGCCAACAAGGTGTTAAAAGAGCACATTTAATCAACAGAAACATCGATGGTGCTTTGTTATTAGAACTCTTTACTCGAGATGGTGCTGGCACACTGATTAGCGCCACTCCTTTCGAGTCTATTCGTACCGCAACGTTAAGTGATATAGCAGGCATATTAGAACTAATAAAACCTCTGGAACAACAGGAATTTCTGGTGAAACGTTCTAGAGAAAAGTTAGAAATGGAAATCAATGACTATACTGTTATTGAACGAGATGGATTGATAATTGGCTGTTCTGCTTTTCATTTAATGGATGATAAAAAATCAGCCGAAATTGCATGCTTGGCCGTTCACCCCTCTTACCAAAACTCTTCTAAAGGTAATAACTTATTAAACCATTTAACAGAAAAAGCCAAAAAGAAAAAGCTAAATATGTTATTTGTTTTATCCACTCAAACCATGCAATGGTTTATTGAACGTGGGTTTATAGCGGTGGATATTGACAAACTACCTGAGCAACGCAAAGAGTTTTATAATTACAAAAGAAATGCCAAAGTTTTGTATAAAAAAATTTAATATGCCTTCTCCTTTAACTATTATACAAATAACTGACTTGCACATTTTAGCCGAGCCTAGTAAAACTATGGCTGGTGTAAATACAGAAAAAACATTTCAACAGATAGTTGAGCATATCCACAAAATATACCCATCAATCGATTTGCTTCTTGTAACCGGCGACCTCACTCAAGATGCTTGTCTGTCAAGCTATCAGAGGATTTTTAAAACATTTAAAAAATACCCAACTCGAACAATTTGTCTACCTGGCAACCATGATAATTTTAATTTAATGCAGCAAGTTATTGCTAATAAACAAATAAATTGTGACAAGCGAATACAATTTAAAAACTGGCAAATTATTAGCTTAAACAGTAAAAAACCTGGAGCTACTGGAGGTTTTATAGACCCATTAGAACTCAGTTTTTTAGCAAATACGCTAGAGAATAACCCCTCCTTACATACTTTAATTGCAATGCACCACCACCCCGTCCCGACGAATAGCTTATGGATGGATACCATGACCATTGAAAACAGCCATAAACTCTTTGCTATTATTAACCGCTATCCACAAGTGAAAGCTTTATGCTATGGGCATATTCATCAAGAAACAGAAATGATTAAAGATAACAGGTTAATTTTAGGAACACCATCAACCTGCTTTCAATTTAAACCACTGAGTATTGATTATGCGATAGATAATAACAAACCTGGCTATAGAGTCCTTACTCTTTATGCTAATGGCTCAGTTGAATCCAGTGTTTTTCGGGTATAAAGCTAATTTTAAAAATAATAGCCTATTTCCAAGCGTATATGATCATCATCCCGAATAGCATAACTGCTAGCATCGGTAATAGGTGCCCCACTAAATAGCCGCACTTCCAGGTCAAGCTTAAAACTATCCCCCAATCGCCTACTTGCTTCAATATTATAAAATTTAGAGTTGTTTGTTCGATCAAACAACACACCTGCTAATATTTCAGTACTTTGTACATCATTAAAACCGAAACGTAGTGCTGTTAAAAAATCATCCTGAAAAGGTGCTGAAATATTATTTCCACCTCGAGTATCGTACATATACTCAACGACAAACCCTAAGTCTAAGCCTGTACTATAAAGATCAAATAAAGTATATTCAAACCCTGTTGTTGCGGCATAAAATGTCTTTCCCTGCCCTGCTCGTATAATGCCCTCATGTTTAAAAATCCAGTCTTCATAAGTTAATTGCAAATCAAGACCTGTTTGATTAATCAACTCATAAAACGGAATTAACGATACTTGCCCCAATGCAGAAACCCTAGGTTTAAAAACAGGTTCTCGTGTTGTGCCGTAAAAATGAGAAAGGCCAATATCCCAGTTACCAACAACCCGTGACCATCGTATCGCATAGGCTACCTGCTTTTTAAAACCATGTGCATCAAATTCAGCATCACCAACACTCACTTCAGGAAAGCTTCTTAACCGCCCTTCTGATCCCGCATAAGTACGTTCTCTAAAACCGGGTAAAATAAATAAATCCAGCGTCCCCCAGTCTCTGATTAATGCTAAATTAATCATCGGTTGGCCTAGTTTATCTTCAGTGTCGGTATTTTCAACCAAGTCGGTTTGATTGATAATATCCACTAAGTGCAAGCCTTCAGCTACCCCCCAGAAAACTTTACGGAAACCAACGCGCAACTCCCAATCTCTCTCTGACAATAACCAGGTTAGTTCTCTAATATCAAAATGCGTTCGGCGGTTATCATATTGCGAATACCTGTAAAATGGAGAAAATGTAAAACTTTGCTTCCCCTCATCCCACTCACGGTATAGCTCTGGGTTGATAAAGCCAGAGATATAATTATTGTGCTGCCGAAAATCCAGCTTATCATAAAAAAAGCCTAACTCTTCTAGCCCAATACTTCCTGAAAGTTCCCAATCAGAAAAAATACTTTTTTCATTTTTATCTGCTAAATTAAATTCCGTTATTTCTGCAGTAACAGGGGGTCTTACCTCTGCCCCTAAAGCTGATGTTTCAGATAAAGCAGGTTTAAAGTCAGTATTAACTGCTAACTTTAGTGATAACTGTTTCTCCGTTTCAGATTCAGTTTCAGATTCAATTACAACAATACGCCCTTTGGGTACAACTCCTTTTTTAAAGTCAAACACTACCCTTAAGTTATTTTTACCTTTTCTAGCAGACCTTATAGCATCCAGATAAGAAGACTGTTCTAATAATAACGGAGCTTTGTGAGATAAAACTGTATGAGAAAAATCAACTACCAGGCGACGAGGCTTTGTCAAAAAAAAGCTTGTATATTCTGCTTTAGCCGATAGTAAAAACTTAAGTTCTAATTGCTTATCTGTATTTTCAGCATAATTAACAGATAACAACCTGGATTCTTGCGCATATAAAGGAAAAGTCCAAAAAAGCCCATACAAAAAAATAACTCTTAAAATATTCATATCAATTCTGTTTTTACAACCATTTATTTATACCTTAACGCATACCATAAGCTACCCATCCATTCATGAATAACCATTGTACTCATTTCAAGTGCAGTAACAGAAGGTAAAAAAGAAAATATATCTATTTTAAGGGCAGGGAGTAAGGCCGTTGGAGCTGGAATAACACTTAAACCGACCCGTTCAAATTGCTTTACGGCTCTATTTATATGCATTGCATGAGTAACCAAAACAATTCTGTTAATCTGCTGTTTTGCTAAAATTTGCTGAGTATATTGCGCATTTTCAGCTGTATTTCGACTCTGAGACTCTAACCATTGCACCGGCACCTTAAATTCATTAGCTAGTATAGCAGCCATTAAATCAGCTTCAGTGCAGCCTCCCTCTTCAAATACACTCCCTCCACTTACCAAGATGGGTAGCTTTATTTTATTTGCCAAATAAGCGGTATAACGTAAACGTGTAAGGGTTCTAGTATTAACCACCATAGCAGCCGCATACTCAGGAGCATAAGAGTTAGCACCACCACCCAAAACCACTATAGCTTGAGGCTTAAACCTTTTCAATTCGGCATAATCCAGTGCTTTATATTGGTAAGGTATTTTAGCTAACCATAAAGCAACCAGCGGAAGTGATAATAAAAACAAACAAAGTAGTGGTGTAACAAGAAAAAAACCGCCCTTACCTTTATTTTTTAATACATAAAAACAAGCGAAAAAAGCACATATTAATAAACTTGAGATGGGTAAAAAAAGTGTTTTTACGATATAAATAAACCAAATATCCATTGTATTAGCTATCTAGCGCCCTTACCCCATAATATTATTTCAATAGTATGAATAATAATTGTCAGGTCAAGAAATAAACTATAATTTTTGACATAATACAAATCATATTGTAATTTTTGAATGGCATCATATTCATTTGCACCATAGGGGTAACATAGTTGAGCCCATCCTGTTATGCCAGGTTTTACTCGATGCCTTTTACGATAATAAGGTATATTCTTATCAAACTGATCAACAAACTTTGGTCTTTCTGGGCGCGGCCCTACAAAACTCATATCCCCTCTAAACACATTCCAAATTTGAGGTAATTCATCCAGTCTCACTTTTCTTATAAACCCACCAATTTTTGTTACTCGACTATCATTTTCTTGTGCCCACTGAGCACCATTTAACTCTGCATCTGTGCGCATACTTCTAAATTTAATGACATCAAAGTCCTTATCAAAAGCACCAACACGCGTTTGCCTATATAAAATAGGCCCTTTAAAACCACTTTCAATATAAATAGCACAAGCAACAATTAACATAAAAGGCCAGCTTACTAATAGTAAAGTTGCACTTGCTAAAATATCAACCAATCTTTTTGAATAATTTCTAAACCCACTACTGGAAAAACCATCAGAAAACACAAACCAGCTAGGGTATATATTATTTAAATCTATCATTGATTTTTCTCTTTCATAAAAAGATAACAAATCAACAACCTCAATTCCCTCAACTTTACAATCAAGCAAATCATCCATTGGAAACTTACAACGCCTATCATCCAGCGCCATAACAATCTCATCAATATCTAAATTATTAGCGACAGACAAAATACTTTCATAATCTGAAACAACTTGATAGCCCTTTACTTTAACAGGGGCATTATTTAAATTTAGGCAAGCAACAACCTGGAACCCTCGATGAATATATTCATGGTTACTACTTACCAAGCTACTTGCATTATCCCCTACACCAATAACAAGAATTTTCTTTCTCAACTTAGAATGTTTTGCATATCCATAAAAGATATAACGACAAAACAACATCCCTAACAGGGCCATTGAAAAAGAATAAACCAAGACACTTCGCGCCATAGTAAACTCAGGAAATGAATAATAAATAACTAACAGCACCAGTAATGCAGAAGTAAAACTAACACCTATTCTAGAAAGTAAGTGAAAATCATCCCAACTTAAACTCCGCCTATAAAGCCCTAAGCCAACATTTGAAATCAAAATAACAACAGCAAAAATAGCACTTGAAAGTAGAATATACTCATCTGAATACCACGAATTAGTATAAAAAAACCGTAACTCAGCTCCCCAGTACATGGAAAAATATAACACTATAAATTCTGTAAAAAACAACCATACATATGCACTTGATAAATAATGTCTAAATATCCTAATCATATTTGCTTCACTTTAAATTACTTTTCTCTAATAAATTCTTTAAATACTTAATTGGAATTGCATAAGTAATGCCACTAGGTTTTGATAAAATAGTTTCTTTAGTTTCTTTTACAAAAACTTTATTGACTATTCCAATTATTTTACCTGTATCTGCGTTATAAACAGGGCTCCCACTATTTCCTGGGTATGCAGTTGCATCAAGCTGATACACATCGTAAGGGTCTCGTAAACGCCTCATCATTTTTGCATTTAATCTTCTAGCATTTAACACTGGGAGGATAACTGGGCTAATTGCAGAAACAATTCCACGATGCGTTACTGGATGTACACCAAGAACCATACCGATAGGATAGCCTGTAAAAGCAATTTCCTGACCTTCTCTCACTAAAGAGTCAGACAATACCATAACCGGTAATTTTCCAGATAAAAGCCGTAAAATTGCAATATCATGTTCTTTATCAACAACAACGGTTCTAGTCTGTATCATTCGGATACGTTCATCTTGTCGAAAAAAAACAGCAACTGTTTCGATACTTTTGACATCTATATTCTCTGGTAACACATGGGCATTAGTCACTACTAACCGCCCGTCACCCACAACAAACCCCGTCCCCAAAAAAATGCCTCTAGGCGAGCGTTTAGGCATATAAGTGCCAACAGCTACAATTGATTTTTTAGTAATCTCAATTATATCAGCTAAAGAAGCGGCAAATGTAGTTGCGGAAATGCTTAATAGTACAAAGAAAATAATTAACTTCATAATTAATAGTCTAGTAGAAAAGTAAGCAAGCTACAATTACATATTGTTAAATATCTTACTTTGTTACACTTACAAATATAATATTAAAGAATTTTTAAAATAAAATGTTAGATCTTTTATACCCGGTTACTTACTTCGCTTTATTATTGGAATTCTCGGTAGTGGGTCGAGATACTGACCCTTTAATTGATAAATTATCCCGACTAACTCAGTCGCTTGTAGAGCGGACTTTAGTCCTCAATAGCTCAAGAATACTGGTTTAATGGCGGACTAAAGTCCGCCCTACAATTTATATCCTGTCAATTTTGAAACAAGTACAATCCTTTCTTTAACACTAAAGATTGATAAATCAAACTTTAATCACATTTTCAAGCAATCCCCTCCCCTTCTGCTCTATAAAAGAGTATTATCGAAACAAGTCTTAAAGAAGGGGTCATATTATGATAACCAACCCATCATCCAGTGCTCTAAATTTAATTAGTAGCGCACAAAATAAAGCAGCCGGTGCAGCTCAAACTATTGCCAAATTACCTATAGCTGAAAGTAAAGAGGGCAATAGTAATTTTGCAACTAATGATATTATTAAACCTTTATTAAGTTTAAAAGAAGCGGAAATAGAAACTTCAGCTGCTGTTGAAATTTTAAAAACTCAGGATGAAATGTTAGGTTCTCTTTTTGATGCTATTTCGTAGTCACTGTCACCTGATGTCCAAGATTTCTTAATTGCTCAGCAAATAAATTTATTAGCTGATCATCTACTTTTTTTAACTGTTTAGCTTCTGGCTGTAAAGAAGCTCTAGCAAGGCTGTACAACATAATCTTGTTGATTTTGACTTTATTATTTTTTAATAACTCAATATAAGCCTGGCGTTCTCGCTCTGCATCTTTTACTGATACAAAATCCACCATACAAGTTTGTATGCTAGTCTCACATAAACGACTCGCAATTTTTAAGTTTTCTATGGTTTTAGCCGTTGAATGCTTACTATCATTAATTTTTTTCCGCCCTTCATCGGTTGCACTATCCAATTTAAACCAGACTTGTCCTTTATATTTATTGAATATTTTTAAGCCAGCCTGTACATCGGCTTGATGCATTAAACTGCCATTAGTAATCAACACAAATTGACTATTAGGCAAAACTTTCATTTCTGTAGCAATTTGAGCAATCAATTCAATTGCTCGGTCAAACCCCTTTAGGCTGGTAGGTTCACCATTACCTGAAATAGCAATATCCTTAATAACTTGATGTTGTTCTGGCACTTGATATTGCTGGTAAAAGTTACCCTCTAACACTTGCTTTAAAAAAAATCGTAATTCTTGTTCTAGTAATTGAAAATCCATTTCAGGTGCTGTACCTCGCACTAAGTCAGGCACTTGGCAGTATATACAGCGCCAATTACATGCATTATTGGTATTAAAATTAATCCCAATAGACAATCCTCCCGCTCTTCTGGAAATAACGGGATAAACATACTTTAAACCGGCAATATCTCGGCTATGGTCGGTTGTGGTTAATTTTTGGCTCATGACTATTAAGGATATGGGTAATTCGTGGTATTCTAACGCCTTCAAATTATTAATGCTTTAGGAGTTAAAGATGAGCGAAAGAATTGTAATGCGTACAGGTGAATCACTTGTTGCAGGAGGGCCTGCTGGAACAGCAGCAGAACCAGAAATTGTTATTGGTGAATTAGACGGCCCAGTTGGAACTGCTCTGGCAACTCTAACAGGTGACCAAGCTAGCGGACACTCAAAAGTATTTGCTATTTTAAACACTGATATTCAAGTACGCCCAGTAACTTTAATGGTTAGTAAAGTAACAGTTAAAAATTCTCGTTATACAAATATCTTAATGGGTACTGTTCAGGCTGCGATTGCTAACGGTGTTTTAGATGCTGTTCGTGCAGGTGATATTCCAAAAGAAAAAGCAAATGACCTCGGTATTATTTGCTCGGTTTGGTTAAACCCAAGCGTTGCAACGGATGATAACCTGGATCACCAAATCCTATTTGATATTCATCGTAAAGCGACGGCTCAAGCAATTCATAAAGCGATGACTAACACACCTGATATTGATTGGTTATTAGATAACCAAGATAAAATTACTCATAAATATTTCCAAATGGGTTTAGACGGCAAAATTTAAAATCACTAATGTGGAGACAAGGCATGCCTTGTCTCCACGGTACAGCACCCACCGGCAAACAACCTTTACTGCGAATACATTCTAGGCGAGAACTAAGTCCGTAATATGTAAACCAACCTAATGTAGCCTTGATGTAGCAAAGCTACGGTACTTGATTAGCTAAGATACTTATAAACACCAACTCCCACAACAACCAAAACCACCACAACCCAACCTATAATATCTATATACTGTCGTAATTTGGTTTCTAGCTTTTCTCCTCCTGCAGCTATTAACATAGCAACCAAGAAAAAACGTGCACCTCTCCCTACCATTGATGCCAGTACAAAGGGTATAAAAGCCATTTGTAAAACCCCAGCAGAAATAGTGAATACTTTATAAGGTATAGGTGAAAAGCCGGCCACAAAGATAGCCCAAAAACCCCACTCTTTAAACCAATCTTCTACCAATAAATATTGTTGCCAATAATGCGTTTGTTGTAACCAGGGGGAGATGCTATCAAATAGAAAATAACCAATGTTGTAGCCTAATATTCCTCCCAAAACAGAAAAAATGGTGGTTAAAAGAGCTAACCTAAAAGCTTGACTCGGTTGAGCCAAAGCCATAGGAGCCAACATAACATCAGGGGGGATAGGGAAAAAAGAAGATTCAGAAAAACTTAAAGCACACAAATATTTTTCCGCATGTTTATGTTTAGCCCAATTTAAAGCTTTATCATATAACTTTTTAAACATTAATTTTTTCCTGATAAAAAAGGTACAAAACTAACGGCTTCAAGCACTTCATTTTCATAGCCACTTTCAGTCCGGGTTACTTTATACAACTGTTGCTGATTTTTAGATCCTACAGGAATTAGCATCACACCACCCATTGCCATTTGTGCTAACAAAGATTCCGGCACCGTTTCTGGAGCCGCTGCAACGATAATACCATCAAAAGGTGCTTGTTCGGGCCAACCCCAGCCACCATCATTGTGCTGGTAGCTAATATTTTTCAGTTTTAAATCCCAAAGGTTATTTTTGGCTTTTTTGAGCAAAGGAGCAATTCGCTCAACCGTATAAATTTTGTCAACTAAAGGTGCCAAGATTGCTGTTTGATAGCCACAGCCCGTGCCTATTTCTAATACCTTGGATAAGTGACCGTTTTCTAATAAAATTTCTGTCATTTTAGCCACAATATACGGCTGAGAAATAGTTTGATTATGTCCAATAGGTAATGCCATATCTTCATAAGAACGACTTTCCAGCGCTTCATCTACAAAAATATGCCTTGGTGTATTTCCCATAACCTCAAGTACTTTCTCATCTCTAATACCTTGCTTTTTTAACCGTTCAACCATCCGTTCACGGGTTCGGCCTGAGGTCATTCCACGCCCTTGTAACCTTACGTTCACTACTTTTCTCCTTGTGCTAACCAGTATGAAATTTCTTCCATTCTATCGTAGCGTGTTAAGTCAAGTTGTAATGGAGTAATAGACACATAACCCATTTTAATAGCATAAAAATCAGTTCCAGGGCCTGCATCCTGTTCTTTTCCTGGAGGGCCTACCCAATAGATTTCTCGTCCTCTTGGGTCTGAAGATTTAATAACAGGTTCCGCCTTATGCCGCTGCCCCAGGCGTGTTGATTGCAAACCTTTTAATTCAGAATAGGGAAGGTCAGGTACATTAACATTTAATAAGGTATCTTTAGGTAGTGGGTTTGCAACAATATTTTTTACTAAAGTTAAGGCCACCTGCCCAGCTGTTGTAAAGTGTTTAGGGTCATTTGAAGCCAAAGAAATAGCAATAGCAGGCAAGCCTAAAAACCGCCCCTCCGTAGCTGCTGCAACCGTCCCTGAATACAGTACATCATCCCCAAGATTTGCCCCATGATTAATACCTGCAAAAACCATATCAGGCTCCTTATCTAATAAGCCTGTCAGTGCCAAATGTACACAATCTGTTGGTGTACCATCAACACGAATAAAACCATTTTCTGATTTATGCGCTCTAAGTGGCATTTCTAAAGTTAATGAATTACTGGCAGCACTCCTATTTTTATCAGGAGCCACAACGGAAATATCAGCAAATTCAGCTAAAGACTCTGCTAAAACAGACAAACCTGTTGCTAGGTAGCCATCATCATTACTTATTAATATACGCATAAACCCTTAACCTAAAAACCTTTCTTGCAACTTAGTTAACTTACTTTCAGATGAACCAGACCTTAAATAGTTTTTTGACTCAAACTAATATTTATAAGTTAAACATTAAAAAACAGCTATCTTAGCAAATAAAGCTTACAGATAATCAAATATACTTACTTTTACCCCCTAAAAGTAGCAAAAACACTAGGATCAGACCTCAACACTTATCTTTAAATTCAGTGATTTTTTTGGACGTTTTATATAAATTTCACTCAGTATAAAAATATTTATATCATATAACTCTATATTCCAGTTTTTAATTGTTGCTTTTGTAAAGTGCTGAAAAACAGGGGGATAGAGAGTATCCTTTTCTACAGGTGCTAGATTTATTGGGTAATGATCAATGTCATTAAGTTAAGGAAAAAGAGCTTTTTTTATTTCTCCCTCTCGGCACACCGCTTCGCTGCTCCATGCATTGCTCTACCTCCTGCC